>ERZ773242.452-NODE-452-length-48592-cov-24.127655_pt1 | contig 48592 bp, 63 predicted proteins | sample MGYA00511077_ERZ773242 | MGnify/ENA primary metagenome ERZ773242 (study PRJEB29015, sample SAMEA2737754) | human gut metagenome | biome: human gut; feature: human-associated habitat; material: faeces | place: China | collected 2012 ... | reverse complement strand
ATACCTCTTTAAAATTAACTACAACATTACTTCCGATAATTTAATGTTATCGGAAGTAATGTTGATATTCAATCTATCGCTTACTATCTATTACTGTTTACTTCGGTAAAATCAGGAGATAAAGTGAATTACATGTATTTTCATTTACCATCATTCACTATCATTTATCACGTGATTTATAAAAAAAGGGCGGAAGAAAGGGCGGAAAAATAATCTTCTGAAATATGCTTAAATACTAACAGAGCTGATGTGGCGCCTTGCATTTTGTGAGGCATTTTTCTTTGCAATAAATTCTTTCGCCTCAGAAGTAGTTCCGGTATTAATTAAGTTAGAAAGCCACTCATTATATTTTTTAGCAAATTCTTCAGTTTTGAAACTCACCTTTAACCCCCATATCTTCTTTATGCCATGAGAATCTATTAACTTAAAAAGTCCAGGAATGTAACACTGATCTATTAGTTTCCCATCACGATAAAGCAGTAGGCTCCCCCGTTCACAGATTACCTTACCATAATTAATTTTTAAATTCCCAATTTCACAAACATCATCTCTCAAATTACAAGTATAAGTACCGATTATTTCTGTCTTTTTACCACCAATTTCATAAGAAAAGTTATTTGTTGCCATAAAATTCTCTCCTACGATTTGATTTTAACATATGACGACAACAAAATAATTAATTATATCACAATAAAAAAGAGGGCGGTTTCCCGCCCGTATTTTAGTTTATCTTACAGAACCATACACGGAATGCCAGCATTGATCTATGTACATCCGGCACATTGTGTATCTTCCATCCTAAATATATTTTCCATCTGTAATTTGTATTCAGAATCCGCATAGAATTATAGACTTTCCAGTATTTCAAATCCCGCGTGACAAGTATGTTTCTTTCGAATTCTCCCACGTTGTAGTCATCAATAACCACAACACCATCTGGATTAATTGTTGCCCCGAACCAGTCCAGTGCAAAACCATAAGCGCAGTTTCTTGACAGCCAGAATAAACGGCAGCAATACCGCTTCAATCTATCGATTAACGGTAGTTGTGCAATGTTGATTGACCGTTTCATAACCCGTCCAGAATTCGGATCATATTGTTTCTCCGCCCGGTAGTATTTATCGAAATCATACCGTATCCATTTTGGGACATACTTTGTTACGCAGTCCTCACTGTCACAAGAATCATCAAATGTCTGCCACTTCCTTAAAAAACCGTGCAGTTCCCCGTCTTTGTCGGCAAATAATACTACAATAGGGTTCGTGATATAACAGATTACCATAATGAGTAATTGCAACGGTGCATATATAAACCATCTCATATAACCACCCCTACTTATTTAGAATTCTGCCCAAAAGAAAAGACACGGGAACACCTATTGCCATCCATGCATTTCTTTGACGCTTAGCTAATTTTATATCATTTGATAGGTCATTTATTAGCTTCGTCAATCTGTCTAATTGTAGCTTCTGCCTGTTCAAAATCTCGTTTGCTGTCACTAATGATATCTCTGCATTCTGCAATGATCTTTTCGTTATCGCTAATGTAGCTTTGACTTCTGCTAATTGATTCTGTGCTTCTATCAATGCCTTCAATGCCTCTGTCGAGTTCAGTTGTAGCGTTTCCAATTTCATTTCGAGTATTGTTGATTTGTTCTCGTACGCTCGTATTGTCGTCACTAATTGATTGTACTGTACTCTTGGCATCGTTACCATTTCCGCCGGTTCCGCTGCATATGATGAATGAAATAATGGTAATAATAAAAACAATAAAAATAATAAACAAAACAATCTTGATTTTCCAGTTTTCAGTAATCTTTTCCACATTTTCCACCTCGTTTTTGAGAAAATAAGCAAAATCACTATAAATGCTTTTTAAAGGACTTTTTAGACGTTCTGGATTATTTTTGAATAACTTTATCAAAAGATTTACGCAAACCCCATTCTTGCGGCACAATTTATAATGAAATCACAGTACATATGTTCTTATTTTATAAATTGAGTGACATTACATAGTTATAAGTAATATCTGCTCTATTCGCATACCCATCCGCGTATTCTTCACAATTTGCCGCTACTGCATATTGATTTCTGAACAATGAATAAATTACATCAATATCTCGTAAATCATAACCTCGTTCCTGACGCCGTTCTAAGAACCTGCGAACGACATAATGAGATGTCGGGCACCATATACCAGCATAAATTGTGCAGCAGGTGTCATCTAAGTCTTCAACTTTCCATAATTCATCTACATATTCTTCACAATCATCAGAAAGCATATTTAGCTGTGCGTTTTGCCCTTCTTCACTTGCAAGCAATTCTTTTAGCTCCCATAATTCTCCCGAATATTTAATATCTGAATAACTTCTATACGAAAAATGATCTCCGCCAGGTATTCTACTTAACAATAAATTTGCCCGGTCACCTTCCCATTGAGAACAGCCAATACTTGGATAATCTCCAGCTGTTGAACATGATACATCGCCATATCCCCCTTCAACTCCTGTTGTAATAATCCCTTTTGCTATTTCTCTTGCAAGTTCTGATTTAGTCATGATTAGTCCTTTCTTCTAAATTCCGGTGGTAACATTGGAATTTTAGGTGCATCTTTTTTGAGTTCTTTCTTAGCTTCTTTTTCTGCAGCATCTGGTCGTCCGTCATTATTTTTATCAACCAAGAACACAGAAACAAATGTAAATGCCGCAATAACTTGTGCCACAGTATATTTAGTAAAAAAATCGATTAAAACTTGGATGTTCGGGTTCCCTGTTCTTATGAATTCATAAACCCAAGAAAATATGATGAATATAAATAAAATAATAAGTCCCGCCCCATATATGTAAACAATCCACATTGACGGGCGGGATTTCCTCTGTATCGTCGGTAAATAACTGACGAGCTTAGTATATAGTTTTTTCAGTGTTCCCATCATCATTCCTTTCTTATTGATTTAACAAACTTGCTAAACTCCCCATATATTTTTACTAAATCCGCATCTAACAGATTTAGTTTTTCAATGATTGATGTCAATTCACATATCACGGGTATTATTGCAAAGACAAAAGACATCATCAAGTCAAATCTCCACCCCATTACTACCACATCAGGAAGCAGAAATGACAAAGTTGAAAACAGAAACAACGCCGGATATTGTACCGTTATTTTCATAACCAACGCATTTCTTAATCCTTTACTTACTAAAAATCTTTTCTTTTTTCCGTTACTTGTGGATAATTCCCCCCATCCATACCATAAAAATGTGGTAATGATATTCCAAACGGTATATTTTTTATGAGATGCCTTTATATATCCATCACATTCAATGGCTATGCGTAAAAGGACATCTGTCAATAGCAGTGCAAGAGTAAAAAACATTGTCCCCATAATATCTTGCACAGCTTCTGGTGGAACGTACGCAGAAATAATAGGTACTGATTGATCTATAATTATCAAAATAACATCTCCTTTACTTATGAATTATTAATATCCTGTGACCATGACACAGTTATCGGGTCATTAGCTTCAAACAAAGAAACGAGAGCATTCCCCCCAACGTATATCACCCATTTACGTTTTCCGAAACTTCTAACACACATAAACGTGTAAACTGTTCCCGGAGTGACATTTACATATTTATCCCATTCTCCCGCCGAGGTACATTTTATTTTCGTAATCAATCGAGGACATGTCCAGTCATAAGACGCACCATTATAATTTTGTACTGTAAAACTGCCAGTTGGGGTTGCCATCTTTAAAATTGCAAATTCCCGTCCTGCACTTGCTACATAACACCGCAAAGGACTTGCCTGCGGGTCATTAAACTCACCCAGTTTTACATAGCCATTTCTTCCGTCTACATTGATATACGTTCGTGGTTCTGAACACTCGTTTGGATCATTATACGCATCACACTGTCCTGTTTCTCCGTTTTCTTTCTGATAGCATAAATGTTTAAATACACTCATAAACACTACCTCACGCAAACCATATACGGCCACCGGGAATCTCGCCGGCATTACCTAAACGTGTCCATCCTGTCCAATCACCATAATTGTAGCTGTTGAGATAAAATACTATCGTTTTGGCATCTTGTTTTAGGCTGGTTACACGGACAATCAAAGCATTTTTATTGATAAATATAACTTCTCGGACGCCCCATGCAATCTGGTCTGGCATATTTACAGTTGTTGTTGAACCATCTATCAAGCGGGGTTTATTTAAATCAGAATACTGATTTGTAATATCTACCAGAAGACAATCCGTAAGCGGTGGACCATTTTGAACCGCTTCATTTAAAGCATACCCAAACCGGGAATACCCCTCATCAATAACTACGCCATTTCTATCACATTCGGCGCTATCAGCTTTAGTGGCGCTATCAGCTTTAGTGGCGCTATCAGCTTTAGTGGCAGAAGCAACTGTTCCCGTCACGTTGATGGTAATAGATTGATTATCCTCATTCGGTACAAGTAATATGTTATCCCCGGCAACCAATTCAAGAATCGCTTGCTTTACAGCCGCAACAAGTTCTTTGTTACCGATTTTTACTTTAGAAAATGCGTTTTGATTAACTTCTGCCCCAACCTGTACACCATCTAATTTCTTTTTATCTGCTGCTGACATGAAACCGTCTCCCGAGGGAGACGCCTTTTCATGTTTATGACCATCAGGAGAAAAGAAGTTTGCCGCATGACCTCCTAACTTTTCAGCATTTAAATTTATATTTAATGCCCCATTGTTGGTTGGAATTTGCCCAGATTTATTACCGGGGATTAATCCTTGCAGTTTCCCTGCATTTGCTATTTTATCTTCTTTTAATGCACGTTGATTCTCTCTTTGCTGTGCAGGAAATTCAGATAAATATCCATCATCTGCCGGAAGATTTCCATTGTATGCCATAAAATACCTCCTAAATAAAAAAGAGAACTTTTTTCAGTCCTCTTAAAACCCTTTGATTCGTATGTCAGCCTTGCCACCTACATCTGCATTTGTTCTGTCCTTGATTTTCAGTATACATGATGTTTTATCCTTGTTTACCAATTCAGCATGTAGATTTTCACCAACTGCCGCCGGAACAACAACCGGAACCTGAAAGAATGTATGCCCGTAATTAACTGTGGTACCGCCCTTAGCTATCGTTGCAGCCATTGCTATATCAGTGTCAGGTACATCAATAGATACAGTAAATTGATTAACTTCTGGGGATCTACTGGTATCTTTCGTTTCAAGATTAACCATAAATCCAACATATCGAAATGTTCTTTGTATCGGCTTAAATATTTCCCAGTCCGTCCACTTTGTACCATCTTGAGAAGTTCTGATATATAATGTAGCGCTGCCGCCTTTTTTAGTGGCGGTAGAAGTAAACAAACAAGAAACATAACATGTAATGATACTTCCTATATCAATATTTTTAGGATAATACCAACCTTTGAAGGGATATTTTCCATTTGCACCAACAAGCAATTTCAGTACATTAGAACCGCCAATTTCGGAAAATTTAGTATCAGGATAATCACTGAACTTGCCACCGTAATTTTGCCATGTCCAATGTGAAGCGCCTATTTCAGTGCTATTAAACGTTCCATTTGCGAGTGCAATTTCATCATATGTGAAAATGACGTTTTTCGGCGTTAATTCAGTGACAACAATACTTACTCTCGCCGGATTTTGTGAGTAATAACCACTTGAATTTTTAGCTTTAACGAAGAACTTATATACACGTTCTGTCGTAATTGCTACTCTATAATTCGTATCGGTAACTCCTGTAGTAATTAATGATGATTCATCCCACGCGTACCCCTCACGGATTTCATAACCGACAACATCAGCATCAGGGGATGGATCCCAATACAAATCTACAGCATCACCATTTTTATATGCTACAAGCCCAGTAACATCGGCCGCTTCTACCATCGGTTCAACTGTGCATGATGTTTCTTCAGAATAATACCCTGCCATATTTTTAGCTTTAATCATGATTTTAAATGAGCCAGAACGAGTTAGATTGTAGCTCGTATAGAGTTCACGTGTAAATGGTAATGGTTCTCCTACGTCCCAGTTATCACCAACCTTAACCAAATATCCTGCGAGGTCACCATCGTCAATGCCCGTCCATTGTATCCGGAGAATGCTTCTATCGTTCGGATCTTGAAAGGCTTGTACATCAGGAACTTTGGTTGGAGACATGCTATGCTGAAAATCTACCGTTGCAGCTACTTCACTTTCATATCCGTTACCACCAACTGCTTTAATCATGAATGTATGCCAATTTTCATCAGTCAATTCTATATCATAAAAAACGCCAGTTACATATGGCGCTACTACTGTTCCTGTATCCCACGATTGCCCCATTTTTATAACATAATAAGCAATTCCTTTTTCATTTGGGGCATTCCATCGTAATTGTAACCGCACTCGATCTATCATGCTTTGTATTGCTTTGAAACCAGTAACATCACCCGGCTCCAGTTTCACATTTTGTGTTACCTTATCTCTTCCAGTAGACTCATTCCCGGCATTATCAACGGCGGAAATTTCAAATGTATATGAACGGGTGCTTTTCGCAATAAAAGTATAAAATGTATCTTTTACACATTTTTCTTTTAGCACACCATTCACATAAATGTTATATCCTCGAATGTCAGGATCTGTGTTCTCATTCCATGATAATCGTACTTGTGAAGCATTATCTGTTACGATTTCAGCTTTTAATCCAGTTGGGATATCTGGCGGTTCATCCTTGCCATTCATATTAAGTATGCCAATAAGCCCATCTGTTTCAATAATATCAACAACAGAAGTAACCTTTACATAGTATCGCTGTGGTGGTGCTACTTTTGTAATGTCATATTCAGTATCACGGGTATCCCCGATATATTGCCAATCGTGTCCATTCTTTGAGATATATATTCTATATTTACTTGGACTTTCATTTACAGGCGCTTTCCATGAAACATACAGATGATGGATATAGACACCATCATTTGTAATGTAGTTTTCTTCCCAGAGGTTTATGTCAGTTGGTTTACCATCACGTTCAACTGGTGAATAGTCTAAGATGGGGAAATTATCATAATTAACACGATAGATAGACTCGTCATATTCAATACCAGTAATTTTGACCTTTAAATCCCCATCCTGCGTGATTTTAGTAATCCGGTAAGGTTTGACAACGGCGGAAGTTCTACCAAAAGCATAGGGGTCAAATTTTTCAGGAATTTCACCAGTAACAAATTCAGTTGTTGCTATAAGCGTATCCGTCTCTGATGTCGTATTTACAATATCTTTTTTAATAATCTTATCGGATTTGGAAAGAGAGATCATAATGCTATATGAATCCCCCGCAATCATATGGACCTTCTTGTCGAGTTTTATAACATTACCATCAACTGAAACAATACGCCCGCTTGCTTCCCCCAACTGTGGTACAGAATGATTTACACCTATAATGTTGCCGTATTCACAAACAATAGCATTTACATCTACAGGAAATGTTATTAATTCAATCTGCCTTTCATTACATGCCATAGTGTATACGGCTTCTCTGTATGCCTGCGATCGTCTTTTTACACCAAATAACGCTAATTTTGCCGTGTTATCCTGAAGCTTTAAATCATTTGTGTAAGTTGGACTTCTAAGCAGAAAGCAAGTGTTTTTGAAGTCATTTTCTGCATCATTGTATGTGCATTCAACGGAACGTGCCCGTTCTGAGCGGCTTAGAAATTCCCCTTGAAAACCACCACGTATAACCTGTCCTTCTCCAAAAATCTGAACTATTTCTCCCGGCTTATCAACTGTTATTCCATAAGATGTCCCATGGCGAACAATAGAGGCATGACCAACAGCAGCAGCTTTGTTTGCCGCTTCAAATCTTGTCTGCGTTGTGTCATAGAACGCATCAAACTCAAATCTTGCTTCTTTACCACCATTATCATCTTCTACCAACTCATCAGCATAGGCAGCAGCGGTTACCCACTCATCATAATAATCAGCGAAATTTTCCTTATCAGAACCTTCAACTATATATTCTGATTTTCCCGTATTAATATTTTCAAGCAATTTACAATTATGAAGAATGTCATATGCTGCCCATATTGGGTTTCGTGCAGATTTTGACTCATACATATTTTTCTTTGGATTCCATACATATACGGTATTTCGTGCTTGTCTCCAATTTACATTAGGTAGTCCGCCTGAAAGCTGGTTCGTTGCTTTGATTCGCAATCCAACAAGGACTTTCCCGGGACGGCTGTAAGCACTGTCATTTATATATGTAGAAAGTAAGCTCCACTGCATATAGCTGACTTTACGAGTAGATGAAGGTAAATCAATACCGGTTATTCTTACATCATATTGGGCAGGTTCAAGGTTAGGAATTGAAATGGTTTTTCTTACTGTTGATGTAGAGGAAGCCGTAATAACATGTTCACCTTTAACTACTGTTACAGTGATTGCTTCTTTATGCTTTGCCCTAAAAAGGCTGCCATGCACTGATACCAAATTATTCCCAACGTGAAAAGAAATATAATCATTAGAATAATCCTGATCCGGTTTTGCTCTTCCACATTTACCGTGAATAGATCCTATAACATCCCATCCTCCAAATTGTGTTGTTACCTTATAATAAACTTTTCCTTTTCTTCTTTGATAAGGCTCTCTTACTTCTTCCGTAACAGGCGTAAATGTCCATACTTCCGATACGGCGCCTTCCTTTATTGCGATGTTAGTAATACCACTGGCATTACTCCAAAAGTTATATCCTGATCCTTTCCATTCGATTTCTCCATGTTTCCGATACTCAATAAGGAATTTAACTGTGTTTTCTTTTGTGTTTCCGTTATCATCTATACTGTATAGTCCCGATGGAAACTCAAATGTAAAATCAAGTCGATTAGCTTTTTTTGTAGATGTAGTTCTATTGATAGGGCTATTAGCTTTGACTTCAACACCGATTGATTCATCTGAAACTGTTTGCTGTAAGAAGCTAATTGGAGACTGATCATTTGTTCCAAGACGTGTTTCTATCATAACATCTTGAAAGTTTCCAATTGCTGTATTGCCGATTCGCAAATCATAGATGGCATCAACAGGCCCGTACCCGCCACATAATAATAGATTCAAATATTGGTCATTCCCTACCGTTTCAACATGTTCCATTAACAATTGAGGAGCCGGAATACATTCACCATATGTCTCCCCTATAACACCACCCTCATTTGTCTGTATTGTCGGTAAATTCCAACTATATGTTTGTGATGTTTCGCGCTCATTTACGTTATTGACAGAGTTGAGATGGAAAACAGAATTAATAATCTTCCCACCAACTGTCATAACAAGGCCAGATGCTAATCCAGCAAGAAACCTTGACCCCCATGCGGCTTTCATCACCCATCCAGCAGCAGATGCACCGGCAAATGCAAGACCAATAGTTGCAATGACACCAAACCATTTTTTAAAGCCATGCTCTATAAGAGGCATAATAATAATTTCATTCCCATCCTGCGGGAAACAATGTTCAGGGCGTTCGATTCGCACACCATTTAAAAACGCTTGTTTTTGTTCAAGATCATCAATATATTTACATAGTGTTTCGCCTGTACATGCGACTTCTCGCATAGTTTTAGTACGTAAATCAAAAGGGTTTTTAACCTCAATTATTCTTATCATAAGTTTCTCCCTGCACATAATATCCAACAATAAAAGGATCCCATCTTTTTATCCGCTCAATTGTCACCCCTTTACCTATTGATGAGTGGATAAACTCATATTCATTGATACATACTCCCACATGCGATGCCCATCCATCAAATGAAGAAATAACAATAACGCATCCGGCAACAGGCTCTTTGATTTCTTTCCAGTCTTTTTTCTCTATATTGATAACTCCGCTTATATTTTCTTCTGTAGAGTTGTCGAATGAGATAGGATAGTCATTTAATGTAATACCCTGCCGCCGGTATATTTCCATGACAAGTCCCCAACAATCGTATGCATCATCCCCGCGTCCACCATTTTTATATGCTTTCCCAACTAAATCCTTATACTCCATTGGAATTCATCCCTTCTTCTCCGCCAAATCTTGTCGGTATGCGGCAAGTTTCAAGTGTATTATTACAGGGAGTTGCGTTACCGGCATAACCGCAACGGCATGATTTAAAACGGTATGGGCAATAGTGAGCCATATAAGTACATGCAGGGAATTTAGACGCAGCTTCAGGAGATGCTCCAAGAGTAAATTGTATCCATTCTTCGCCGTAAGATGTTTTGTTTATTTCAAAATCCAATTTGATAAGTGGCTTGTTAATATGAAGCATTGAATAGTGGATTGCATAGATAGTGACTTTTGCGTCCGTAAATCCTTTAAATTTATGTACATATTGCTGAAGTATACCACCAAGGTTAGAGACCCCCCAATTCACTGTGGGAAGTGTTTTCCCATCAGTGTGGATATCTCCAATAGTCATCGGATAGGCAATCCACGTTTTGCCATCCCACATTATATCTTCATTATTTCGAGCAAGGTATATTGGTTCTGCAACACCTTCTATAATCATCTTGAATAGAATAATAAACGGCTTATCATTTGCCAGTTTATTTTTTTCAAGAATGGCAGCTAATGGCCATATAAGCATCTATTTATACCTCCTCAAATGTAAGTGACCCTCTATATCCATACGGAAAATCATAGACAAAAGAAAACTGCCCGGAAAAACGGACAGTATATTCTTTCTCATCTAATGGATTATTCCATTGAAACTGCATGGCTGTGGTTACTTGTTTGTAAAACTCTTCCAGCCTTGTATACTCCTCTTCTGTCAGATGCGTCCATACAAATGTCCATGAAGAAATTGTTCTGCTATTCCGCGGACGGGTAATTTTATATCCCCCGTCCGTTTCTGATTTAATCGTTGAATCGGAAATTACTTTTGTATATGTATTTCCGCTATTTGTTGCAAACGGATATACAGGAACTCCAATATCAGGAAATCTATATGCCATGTAATCACCTCAACATTTCTTTTAACGTATCAAGAGATCCGTCTTTGTTCTTTGATAATGCCCCTATTGTAATGTTCACCATTTGCCCTTCAATATCTCCAATACCGCCGCTTTCCGCTCGTACTTCTTCCGAACTGTAATTATTGATGTTGATAATAGGAGCACCGCCAGTTCTCCCCATCTTATTTGCAATGCCATTTGCCAGTTCCCCAAATGTAGAACCATTGAGTGGGAGTATAGCTTCTCTGGATTTACCTTCACCAATCAGTCCAAGTGTTGGAGCAGTAACAAGCCCGCCATCCGCAAACTTAGGAATGACAGACCTAATAGCAGGTGTCCAATCAAAAGACATATTAGCGGTGGAACTGCCGCCTCCACCGCCGATTCCAAAAATATTGCCTATTAATCTTGCGGCGGCAGCTTTAGCAGCTATCTGTACGATGGTTTTCAAAATCATTTTGCCGACATTTTCTGCTAATTTCCCAACGTTCTGAATATTGTTCCCAAGGTCTGCAAATATACTGGAAAGGCCGGAAGTCCATCCGGAAACCGCTTCAGCAGTCATCTCATTCATACTCTTATTTGATTCAAGCCACAGGTCATAAAATGCCTGTAATTTTTTTGTTTCTCCTTCCCATTCCATATACGCTTTTCCATCAGCACTATTCATAAGACTATTTAACCGGCCTGTGTTGTGATTCTGAATGGCATAGCTGGCCTGTTTTGAGAAAGAGTCACGATAAGCATCAGCCCGCTTCTTTGCGGCTTCTTCAACTTTAGCTGTGTACTCATCCTCAACTGCTTTCAATGCTTCCACATCATCTTTTTTTCGTGATACTTCTTTTAGGCGTTCCTCACGTTGGCGATTTAGTGAATTTATAGTGGCTTCATATTCAGCGTCAGCAAGAGCTTTATAATCCCCTATCACTTCCGCATTGGTTTTCTTTGTTTCATAGGTGATAGCGTCCCATGCTTCCTGCCATTTTTTGACCAGTTTATTTTGTAAAACCTTTTCATATTCTCCAAGCTCAGATTCCAATAGAGAAATAGCCTCTTTAGGCAGTCCAGCATTTGAGAGCTTATTGATCTCCGCTTGCTTTTTTCTGATATTTTCTGCAATTTCATTCATGCCTGACATATATGATGATTGTGTTTCTTTTGTGATTTCATCATTCATAGTTTGGAAAAGCCGCATAGCTTCTTCTTTTGCCTGTTCCAATTTCTTAAGAGAGTCACTTACCGTTTTCCCGTTTGCGTCAACTGTACTCATTATTGTTTTACCGCCGGTATATTCAGATACGGATCCATACCCAAGCGGGTTCCCGAACCATGCATTGCCCTCTTCCATACTCCCACGATGAACACCACCGGAAGAGTTACGCGCTATATACTCACCGTTACCAGCATAAATACCTACATGATTTTGCCAATCAATCATATCTCCTACATGTGGAACATATCCATCACCTGCAGAATGGTAAGCCGTGCCAAATTGATTGACTAAATCATTACCATTTACAGAGTTAATTCCCTGTATTCCTGCTTCCTGATAAAGAGCCGATACGAAAGCAGCGCACTGAACACGGGCATCTTCGACAAGCGGGGACATCCACTGTTCCCCCTCAGGATGAGATGCCGCCAAATCAGCAACAACTTGACCTATAGGGATTTCTACTTTATACGTTTTCTCTGCTTTCTCTTCTGACTTGCTCTTTTTAGAACCTGCCCCAATTTCATTGAGCATGTCTCGCATTTGATTTTGTAGTGATTTCATGTCAAATGATGAATTTGGAAATTCATCATTACCATATTTTTTATGTAACGCTTCTGAATTAGCATTAGCTTCTGCATATTTTTCATCCCATGCAGCTTTGGCGGTTTCCACTTCTGCTTTATCATAAACATTCATAATTGTGCCGTTTTCTTTTCGGCGAAGCATGGTATTATCTCGTTTACTGTAATAGTAGTCTTTTCCGTTTACATTAACATATTGCGCTTCTTCTGCTTCTTTTTTATCTGCCTGATGAAATTCATATAATTTTGTAACTGCAAATCCTATTGCTGCCGCAACACCAATCCATCCGCCGGCTAATCCCCATACCATTCCAAGAGCATTTCTGATAGCAGATTCGGTTCTCCCTAATGCAGCAACACTGATAGCACAAGCAGAAACAGCTCTTTGTCCAGCGTTCGCATGCGCTGCTCCAAGGAGAACTGCTCCTTGGGTTGCATTTTTAGTCGTGGAAACTGTCGTGGCAGCTGCGGCATTAGCTGTCGTAAAAGCACCTGTCATGCTTGTACGTATTTTAGCTGCCGACGCTTCAGATGCAAGTCCAATCCTTGCCATCTGTTCTGAAATGAATGTAGCCGACTCTTCAGCTCTTAAATTCATTGTCTGTGCAGTTTTAATAGCTTCTGTTCGCATTTTTGCAAACTGCCGTTCATTTGCCGCAATAGACCTATTTATAGCTCTTTCCTGTGAGGCTGTAAGCGCCGACTGTTCAACAGTTCCTAATACGCCAAAAGCTGATGAGAACGCAGATACCTTCATATATCCAGCTCTCGCTACTTTTAACGCTTCATATATTGCAATCAGCTTTACCAATGTTGTTGCAAATTCTGCAATCTCGGTTTTATTTTTATTGATAAATTCTGCTGAGCTTTTAAGTAATGGAATGATTTCAGGCAACAATTCTTTAGCAAGCGGTGCAAGTGCACTGCCAGATACGAGTTGTAGCTGTCCAAACTGTAACTCCATTTCTTTAAGTTCAAGACTCATCTTTTTCATTTCATCAGGATCTATCCCAATCCCTTTGATTTCAGATGCAAGTTTTTTAGCTTCTGTATATTTCTGTAACGTCGGGATGAGTGCCATGCCACGGGTGCCAAGTGTGTTCATTATGAATTCTTGCGCTTCACCCGCCGCCTGTGCCTTTCTATATCCAACAGCAAGATTTTCCAGCTGCTGATTAATGGGAAGTAGCTTCCCTGACGCATCTGTAACAGAAACGCCGAATATATCCATTACCCGCTTTGCACGTTCTGATTCATCACTGCTCCCCTGTAGTGACTTATCAAGCCTCATAATGGTCTTAGCCGTGGCGTCAACATCCCCACCTGTTATTTTCATTATTTTAGAGAAATTACCAGCTTCAGCCGCTGACATTTGATAACGTTCCATTAGATCATGGAGCTTGTCACCTGCTTCCACAGCACTCCTGATGATGGCAGTAAGCCCAAACCCTCCGGCGGCCACTCCGGCTATTTTTGTGAATCCGCCAATCATATTTGCGACTTTGCCGGTTACACCATCAACGCCGTCACCAAATATATCAAGTGGATGTGTAGAGAATGATTTATCAATTTCATTTTTTGCCTTTTTTAGCACCGCTTCCAGTCCGCTGCTATCGGCACCGATTTTAACCTGTAAATCAGTTAATCTTTTTGCCATAAAATCACCTCTACACTAAATTAAATTGTTTCATATAATCATTCTTTTCTTTTTCACGATCCGGCATATCATCCGGATGTAACCCATAGTATGTTTCTTCAAATAGTTTCCCTGCATCTTTATTGCCAACCAAAATGCGGGCAAGGCTTCTTAAGAAATAAGAAGTTCTGAAATCGTCAGATTCCCGTTTTATTCTGTGCCCTTCCAAAACTGCATAAAATGTATTAATGTTCATGGCACTGAATGATTCGGGGGTCAGTCCCAAGATACCGTATGCAATAGGTTCTGATGTCTCAATCCATTCTGATATAGACTGGATTATTTCGCCTTGTTCAGTTCCTCTTTGCTTACGGCTCTTGGCGTAAAAAAATTTGTATTCATATAATATGCGCCAACTAAAACGCCCATCAGCATATCAAGATTTGATCCTGCGTTGCAGTAATCGTCAATAAGGTCATAAAGCCCTTCATCTGTTTTAGGCGCGGTCTTGTCAAGTCCAAAGCGCAATGTGGCCATAATAAAATCAATATTGAGTTTGCGGGATATTCCTTCTGCGTTCATGAGATTTAATGTGGTTACTAAGCTCACATTCAGCTCACGTTCAATATTACGAAGTACCCCTATCGTTAGATCAAGAGTGTACTGTTTTTCACCGAATTTAATTTGAATTGGATTATTCATTTATGCATCCTTTCATTCTTAAATACGGAAAAAGGCGCAGTTCCCTGCGCCATAATTCCATATGATTTCATCATGCCTTAGTAACATTGAGTGTAATATTTACATCATTCGCAAATTTTACCGTGAATGTACAAGCTCTTGTAATGGTTTTTAAGAACTCTTTCTTGAACGTTAACTTTCCCCCTGCATAAGAATAATCGCTACCATAGGCTAACGGCTGTCCATTCTGGTCAAGTACCATTCTTGGAACAATATCTACCGGGGTTACATTAACGACAACATCAGCCGGGGAAGTTGCAATAGCGACAGTTGGTGCCGCAATTTTCGGATCTGCAGATGGAGACAACATATCTGACAATGCACCAACGCCTTCAAGAGACATCTTGATTGTTTGTGCAGAGTCGGAAGAGTTGTTATCAGACAAATCAGTAATGGATGCCCAGCCCATACGATAGGTGCCATCCGGATATTCGACACGAACATAAACAGGTTTATTATTTTTGAAACGGTCACGGCAGATATCAATACCAAGATCACCGACAACCCATAAACCATCATATTCAATGCTCCATGTATGGATACCGGGTAACTTTTTGGAAAAGTTACCTGATGTCTTATCCGTTGCGTCCATACTGTCCGCTTTTTCTGTGATAGGTGAGTTTTTCTGCCCACCTACAATAACAAACTCATCAGGGTCTTTTGTCAAAGCGACAAATATAAGTGTGTCTTTCCCTGCGACAGCACGAGATCTATCGGGTGCTACCGGTAAATTTTTAATCTGTTCAGTTGTAAGCATTATTTAACCTCCTGTTGTATTTCAAAATGTAAAATAATTTTTCCATGATAGGCAGTAAATCCATCTTGATACAATTCACCGTTTGAAGCGACTGAAACGACTTCGGTATTAATAACATGATAGCCCGGCATTCGCAATTTATAGTGTGTCACAAGGAAAATTACATCGTTCATAATATTATTAATTTCAAGCGTACCGCCTTGATCACTCCATAAATCAATTTCCTGTGTTAATAAGTGAATATCATTGGTTTTGTTATCGTTTTCTGGAACATCATTTGAAGCTCCTATCCAGATATATGGAAATTCTTCTTGCCCTGTCGGGATATGTTCTGTTACCGGAACGGTTTGACCTTTTGATAACAATTCATAGAGTGCCTTTTGTACAGCATTAAAAGGTATTTTAAGTGCCATTTTTTTCGATAGCCTCCTTAACTGCCTGCTCAATCGTTGGCCTTACTGCGTCCATAGCCGGGCGCATAAAAGGATGGGCACGGCGTGGCGGAATAACAGCTCTTTTGAAATAATGGTCACTACCACCGGGATGAAGCGCTTTTTTCACCACAGGTATAACCACTGAATAAGCAGTTCCGTTTTCAACCAAATGTGCCACAGGATCATCGGTTTTAACAATTCCCTGCGTCCCTCGTTTTGTATTTCCTATTTCCATTTGAATAGACGATTTTAGCTTCCCTTTCTTATAAGGTGCATGTGCTATGGTTAGACGATATACTTCTAATGTTTTCTCACGAACAACTTTTCTAATGCTTTCCTGTGTGGCAACATTAAATCTGTCAATTCGCACCAATGCCCTATATACCTCTTCACTAATATTCGCTTTTACAATGGATTTACTACCCACGATGAACCACCGCCTTACATGTCAATGTCATTTCTTCCGGAACGCTGTAATCAATATGTAAGATTTCATAGGTACACTCACGGTATTTTACCTTAACCGACCTATCTACATCATTACGACGCCTGATCGTAATCCCCTGCGTTATAGCAGATGCCGGACTTCCACCGCTGTTACCTTCCCAAAACTTAGGAACAAGAATTTTTGCCCATACAGTCGCAAATGGTTTGGACGGTTCCTTTTTGAAGCCGCCCTGTCCATCCGGAGTCTGTTTTTGTGAAAGTAAAACCACCCTGGCGTTCCTTTCGCCAACTCTTGAAACATTCATAATTACCTCAAATTCTGCGCCGCACGGCACTGGGCAATCATACCGTTTAAAGTAATTCCGGTTGATTCTGAAAGGTTCGTCAGCAGATCGGGATTAGTCAGCATTTTTGCTGTGATCGATACAACAAGCCCACGGAATAACGTGTTTGTATAATCTACCTTGCATCCTGCATTAACAAGGTATTGTTCAGCAACGCCTGCATAGTGCATAGCATTTGCTTTTTCCTCGTCAGTGTCAATATGCAGTAATCTTGCTAATTCTTCTGCGTCCATGTTTTACCCCTCAGAATAAATATGGGGGCTTTCGCCCCCTCTCAACCTATAAATTATTTGCCCTTTTTAACACGAATAAATCCGTTATAAGAAACAACGTTACCGCCCGCGAAAATTACTCCTTTGTTTGCAATCATACCCTCTTTGAATTTATATTCTGTGGATTTCGTGACTTCCAATTCAGAGAAGTTGGTCAAACGGTAGCACAGCGGGTTTCCGTAAGCCATGCAATACTTATTTTCTGCTGTTCCGGCAGCAGACAACGGCAAGCATGCACTGTTGATAATAAACGGAATGGTATCAATGAAACCGGTTCCACCTGAGGTAAATTTGATTTCATGATATTTCTTCCCACCCGTTGTACGAAGCATGGAGAATGCCTTCAAATCTTGCTTACTAAGGATCAGAACTCCCTGCCCTTCAATAGACTCATCCCCACCGTAACTAAATACGATAGTATCAAGCGTTTTATTGTCAATTTCCTTCATGCTGAGGTCAGTGGATGCGTCAATGGCAGTTGCTTTTGCGCTGAAAATACCAATAAGATGTCCGGCAGTTCCATCTCCTACCATAATTTCTTTTGCCAATTTCTTTCTTACAGAAGTGGCCATCCCATTTGTAATAACAGAATCATAATCAATGTTGGACAGCTTCGTCACTTCTTCTGTTACTTCGCTGTAAGATGTAATCTTAGATTTCAAAATATCAGCTTCTCCAAAAACGGGATCGGTATCTCCGGCCGCTGCACCTTCTGCTGTATACTCTCCATCAGGGTTAGATTTTTCATATGCCTGTGCATAAGATTCGCCGCCGGGGAGCGGAAGAACATCTACAGCGTCCAGAAGGCTGGAAACCTGCTGGAAGGTTTTATTTACAGTTGTTCCCGTAAACTTCGGAAGTACAATTCCCCCGGACAGTTTTACCGCACGCCCTTCTTTCAGTGCTTTACCTCTTTCTTCCGCCTCTTCAATTTCAGCTTTCCTTGCTACTCCATCAGGGGAAACAGTAAATCCTTTACCCGGCATGAATGTTGCACTTTTTGCACGTGCTTCCGCTTCAGCACCGGTTGCAGCTGTACGGACGTCAGTGTCTTTATCCTCTGGTGTTGCGGTAGGAGCCGGTTGTTCTGCTGCTTCCACCATAGAGCGGAGCTCTTCAATTTCGTCGTTGATAGCAGTAATTTCATCCTGAATCTGGCGGAGTTCTTCCACATTCTCAGATTTTTCACTTCTTTCAACAAGAGCCTGACGTGCTTCTTCTTTTGCTTTCAGTAATTTCATAAGTCTTTCTTTCATGTTAGATACCTCCTAAAATACGATTACGAATTTTGATTTTTTCTTTTTCCGCTGCATTATCCAATGCTTGTGCACGGGCGGTTTCCACTGCCTTTTTCGCTGTATCCACAGCATCTTTGTCACGGCCGGAAATATCAGTACCGTCATAAGCTGGCCAGTTTACGGCGGATACTTCATAAACCTTTTTGATTTTGTGAATAGTGCGAATGGGATGATCTTCATCTGTAAAATCCCATTCATCACTTCCCACAGTAAACATAAATGACATGCCGGTAATATCCCCACGTTCAATTGCGCTATACAGAGCAGCCGAATCAGGGTTCCCTTTTGTGTCAATCTTTGCTTCTATTTTCAAACCGACATCATCAATAGAAAGCGTCATAGTACTGTTTCCATTATTCCGACGGCTTCTTGCCATTGGAATACGGCCAATATCATGATTAGCAAAAAAAGGCACATCTGTGAAATCACAGTCATCAAATGCTCCTCTTGAAATACGTTCCGTAAAATAACCACCTATATCGGTATCCTGTTCAAAAACAGATGCATGCCCTTCGAGTATACGAATACCATCATCTTGTCCATCGTCACGAGTTAACGGTTTCGCCCGTAAATCCGAAAAAGTAAAACTCCTCATAACGGCTTGTTTTTTATCAAGTAATTTTTTTGACATTTTATTTCTCCTTTTTCTTGTCTTTAATAGCGTTCAACTGATAGTCATCCGCAATGTTCGTAGATATATAATTCAGCGACTGTAAACGTCGGTCACCATCCGGCTGCGGTTCATACCCAAACATGTCCAGAATTTGGTTCAATGTAAAAAGCCCGGTATTAGTACCGAGTGTTGCAAGTTCTATTTTCTGATTATTTGTCATGAAGGCCGTTCTACTGTAATAGGTGCGGATCCTGTGCCCAATATCCTGTTCTCGTTGTGTGAAAACACAGGCCGACATAGCCTGTTCAAATTCAGTCTGGAAATCCTCTAAACAGCTCTGATAAAAAGCCCCATGTTGTTCCGCATTGAAATCTCCAGAAAGCATTGCTTCTGAAATTCCATAGCGTTCACGGATAATACTTTTAAGAAATTTCATAACCGTATCATCAATCTTTGTAGGAGACATATTTATTGGAATAAATTCCCCCGGTAAATCAGTAGCGATTATCCCAGATTCTGATTTTGAAATATGCTTTTCAAATTCATCTCGCATGCTATTTAGTAGATTGCCATCTACTACTGTTTTCGCCCTATACATTCCGTTAATTTTTAAGCTGGATTTTAATGCTTTAGGTACAGTTTTGAGAATTTCTCCAAGTGCAGAAACACTTTCAGAAAGTTCTCTTGTGTCAGGTGTCCCAAAATCACTACCGCCACCTATTACAGTATTTTTTCCCCGCCGCCACTTAAGATGAACAATATCTGAATACGGAATAATATCCGTCCCGCCGGAGCGCCAATGAAATTTAATCTCCCATACTTTACCGGTGTCATCTACACCTATTTCAATAGAGGTGGGATTTAATGGCCAAAATGCGGTGTAGTATTTATACTCATTTCCCATCTTATCTTTTATGATTTCATATTGCGGATAAATAAAGCAGTTGCAATCTTTCCGACGTAGCCATTCGCAACATGCAAGAAAATCCTTTGTTGTTTGTAATGGATTTGGCTTAAACCGGAACAAGCGGGATATTTCATCATTCTGTACTTTTACTGTATTCATTCCAGTAACTACAGATAACACTGACATCTTACTTACTTCAATAGCAATTCTATCAATACAATTATTCACATGGTCTGATAAATATACATTCTGTCCGCCATAAGAGAACATCGCTTGAGAATCATTCAGCAAAGAAACAAGTGTATTTCGTTCTTTTCTCTTTAGAAAATTACGGATATAATCAAACATTATCTTGCCTCCTGCATTGCAAAATACTCTGATTTGTTTTCTGAAAATGCCGCATAAGAAATGATAAATCCAAGCGCTCCATCTATACGGTTCTTTGATTCACCATATTTTTTTACCGGCATCATCCTGCCAATGGTATCTAATTTTATAGCAGTATTGGATAGACACCATCGATCAATGGGATTATTGTTGTAATTTATAACCTTTCGCCGAAGGTCACTCTCAAGAATGCTCATAGGATTTGATAAAGTCTTAAAATCCATGGGCACCCTATACAAAACATCTTCTCCAAAATACGCACCTATTTCTTTTTTAAAATCTTGTGAATGCCAATTATCATAGCCAATACGAAATGGTTTCATATTGTAAATTTCATACAACGACTCAAACCATTTGGCAACCATAACCGCATCTACTTCACTTCCGGGACATATTGTGACAAACCCTTGTGCTGCCCAATCTTTATAGTTCTTCTTTTCAGGATTGAGATTATTTCCATCTATTAAGGCATCAGCTTTAATCTCAGGGATAAAATACATTGTTAATGTCCTTTTGTTTTGCGTAACAGGATCTATAAACATTGCTTTTGCATTGCACAGATCTGTAGTTTCTGCAAAATCAAGACTCCCAACATAGTATTGTTCTTTTAAATCTTCAATATTGAATGTATCAGTGTTGTTAATCGTGGCCATATCAAGCCATGCAGCAGATGAATTCTGTTTAATATTGAAATCTTTAGCCATAACAAATGCTTTTGTACTGGCATTAGTCTTAGCTTCTTCAACCATAGATCGTAAGAATGACCATTTTTTTATAACGCCCAACCCAGGATTACTTTTGTACCATGAATTCTCATTTTGCCATATTTCCTCTTCACTATCTTGCTCATACATAAATATAAGCCATCGCTCATCTTCTGATTCTCCAAGCAACACTTTTCTTGCTTCATCCGTTTCTTTATCAAGGTAGCCCCCATCAGTAAATCCTTCTGATGTAATCTCAATATAAATAGGTTCATCTTGTGTTGACAACGCCTGTCTAATCGGCATAACCAATGAATTATCTTGCATTTCGTGGACTTCATCTACTGCACCAACTTTTATATTTTTCCCTTCTTTTGCACCTGTTCGCGCAGATAGCTTTTTAATATTTCCCTTATTTTGCTGGCTAAACTTTCCCCTTGCATGTTTTCGTTTCTTGTTTCCCCAAAATATCCCCTGTAAATTCTTATGAGTACATTTTGACATTTTAGGTGATTCTTCCCGCATCGCATTAGCAGCGTCAAATAATATTCCTGCTTGGTCATAGTCATTTGAGCCATACAATACATTAGTTCCAATTTCGCCACAGAACCATTCTGCTAATGTCCATGCTGATATATATGGTGATTTTCCGTTTTTTCTTGAGATTTTCAAAAGTAATTTCTGATATTTACGAACATACCGTTGAAGCTCATCATCCCAAATCTTGAAACAATAAAACGCTTCAATAATAGCTTTTTGCCACAGCATTAATTCAAATGGTTTACCCGCAAACGGTGCTTGTGCATGGCGGCATTCGTTTTCTATGAAATGAATTCTTTTATTCGAATCAGAAAAATCTTTCTTTATATCATCATCATGCAATTCATCCATTAGCTTATTAATCATAATGCGAACATACGTTCCTGTTATGATTTTTCCTGACTCTATATCGTCATGATATTGCTCAATCCAACATTTATTCATATTCATCTAATCCAAGGTCATCTTCATCAATGTCATTGCTTAGGGCTTTTGCCAACTTGAACATCATATTAGTATATGACGCTCTTACTTTAGGTAATACTCTGGATACTGCAAGTTCTTTTTGCATAAACGGGCTTGATGGGTTTATTTTCAACAAGCCTGTCTTTTTAGCCACAGACTGTAAGTTATTCAAATCTACTCTTGTACGTGCGGCTTCAAGAATGAGCCCATCAAGTAGCGATAATTGCTTTTCATCTGTCTCTTTAAATATGGCCTTGATTCTTTTATATTCTTTTTGTATCTCGTCCATTATCAATCCCTTTCAATAGCTATTTTTTAATAACTCCTAAAAAGTCAAAATCTCGGTTTATCTCAAAAAAGGGTACCCCACGCGGTATAGCTTTGGACACCTATTTTTCACATGCCGGGGGGCTATTCCTGATACATGGCATACCATTTCTTGATATATCCTTTCCATTCATCTGCAAATACGCCTCTACTATCTGCCATGCCCATACATTCATCTATGGTTGACCGGCAATATATAGGTTCAGCTCCTGTTCGGTTAATGATATGCTCCCTAACCGCTTTTAATGGATATCCCCCTTCTATATATGCATTGTTCCATTTACCATATCTTTGTGCTACATGATCTATTAAGAGGTCATGTACCCTTAATACATTCTGCTTAATATTATCTGGCTTATCATACAGTTCTAATCCACTAATGGCTTTATATAACAAATCCATATTTACTATAATGTCACCACGTACCGCCATTTGCTTTATCAGTGTAGACTTACCTGAACACGGCGCTCCGTAAACTAAAAAGATATGGCGTTCTTTTGTGTAGCCATATCTCCCATGTTCTTTGTTATGACAATCAAAGCAAATCAAATCTACATTTTCAGGGTTCAAAGAAACCAACGGATCATTTATATTTCCCGGCGTAAGTTCTGTTTTATGATGCCCTATCAATTCGGATTGATTGAACGTCATATTTCTACCACACTGCTGGCATATCGCTCCACGTTGAATAATGAGTGCCTGCCTTAACTGCCGCCACTCTTTAGAGTTATAAAACTTTGCCGCCCATATTTCTGCCATTACCAATCACCCCACTTAGCCGGGTTTTTATGTTTTAGCCAGCACATGGCCGCTGTTGGGTTTGGCGGTATTTTTCTTTTTGTATGTATGGTTCGTATTGTTTCTCCATTCTTATTTTTTATTATCCGGACCTCTTCATAATAAGTTCGTCCTATCGCTGTATTATAAAGTGCATTTTCTACAGCTGCTTCCGGTATTTCCTTGGCTTTTTTGTAAGCGTCGGCAAATTCGGGGAATCTATTAAACCAATCATATAATGTGGACTTATGTATGTGTATTTTATCTTCTGCTATCTGTTTGTCATCAAGTCCGGACTTCACCCATTCTATTATCTTTTTTAGCCCCTCACCTTTTATCCACTTTTCATATTCACCCTTCCTTGGCATTTAATCACTCTCCAAACTCTTATTATATTCATTCTCTCACCAAATTTATCACAAAGTAAAAGCCACGGTTTCCCATGGCTGCTGATTACTGGAAAGGGCGATAGGAATTTCACCTATACAGAATGTCTTTAATGACATTTATGCTATCGTTACATCACGCCCTCATTTCGACTTTCCCTAACTTCTCACATTACCATTTTAACACCTTTTAGAGTGACATTGTGTGACATCTTTTATTTCTCCTGTTTTTTCTTCCATTTCTGTAAGTGCTTCATTATGTAATCTAATCACATGTCTCTTTGAATACGGGAACGCTTTCGCAATTGCATCCCAATCCATACATTGTATATATCGGTATTGCAATATGGTTTTCCTTTCATCATCGGTAACTATATTAATAAGATTCATGGCAATCATACGCATATCGCTAAGCTGTTGTAGTTGTAATAAAAACTGCTTATCTATGCTTTCTCCTTTTGCGCAAATTTCCATTAGCACATCAGACAGATCCCTCTTTGTACTGTTATCTACTTTTGGTTTATCGTATCTTATCCCCTTAGCGGAAGCAGTATCCATTAGAAGTGTTTGACGGGATTTATTCAATGCTATAACTAATAATCCTTTTCCTCTTACACTTTTAAAGAATTCTCGGATAGTCATCGTGCTGCCACACTTTCATATATTGAGATTTCAATATAGTCTATGATCTTTCCATTACCATCCTTTTTTTGTGACCGCAAGACTTCCGGTAACACATGACAATATTTAGGACTGTCATTTTTTATAATCCCAGCTTCTTGCAACCCGTCTAAAATATATTTCATGCCATGCATAACACCGTCATCATCTCGACGATTATTACTTTCATAGAAATCAATAAAGATGGTTACATGAGATTTAAATACTTTTCCGGCGGCCTGCTTTTTAAATTTCCACGCTAATTCTTCTGTATACTTTCTTTTCAAGGATGCGCCTGCCCAACGGCTTCCATTTACCGCTTTGATATATTCATTCAATGTTGGTAATCTCTGGTCACACTCCAATTTCATCATGGCAGATCACCTGCCATTACTTTATTTACCACAATGGAATGACCAGCTACTGCCGCTTTTTCTGTCATATATTCTTGTTTGTACAGATAATAAAATGAAATGGCATTCCCATTCTTATCTGCCTCAAGAATGACTGTATGAAATAGATCTAATACACTATCGCGTAATCCGTTCGGTACTGCTATTGTCATAATGATATAGTTCCGGTTATTTACCGTAATAACATCTTTTATTTTCTGCACATCGTTTCTCTCCTACTTCTTGTGCTTACTAACTTAATCGCTATTGCCTCATATACAATTTAGATTAAATCCCTGCCAGTTCAAACAAATCAGGAGTTTCTTGATTTAATTCTTCCTTTTTCAGATACCAGCATCCGTCGTGGTAATATTCGGGATTAAGTTCTATCCCTATTCCTTTCCGCTTCGCTTTTATTGCTTCAAGAGGTACTGTCATCAGTCCGCCGAACGGGTCAAGTACGGTTTCCCCTTCGTTTGTGTAACGGTTAATCAGTCTGTCTACTATATCGAACTGAAGCGGACAGAGATGCATTTGCTTTCTTCTCTGGGACTGTTCCGTATTGAGTGTTCTCATGCGATTTACATCGTCCCATACGTTAGGCGACCAGCTCGCAGGATCTATACACATAAAGGTGGCGGGTAATTTATTCTTATCGTCCATCGCATTAGCCATCTCTACATGTTTATCAAAGTCATATATTGTTTCTTGGCTGTATTTGTTATACAGTTTCCGTATATCTGACATGGGCATGTCTTTTAAATCGTCCACGGATAATTGCCTGTTCCCGCTGCTCCTCCAAAATGCATGGGCGTCCAGCTGCCATTGTCCGCGGGTATATTCTTCCTTGCTCTTTGTGACAGGCGTATCTGCATAGGCATTTGACGTATCGGTGGGCAGTTTCCGAAACAGCAGGATATATTCCGGGCAGCCTACTCCCATTTTTGTGCCGTCTTTGCACTGCTCCGTCCAGCCAAGGCGATATGTCTGATTATTTTCACGAACAACATCCGTTACGACGGTTATCATGCCGAAGAATTGAAAGCCGTGTTTCATGTAATGCATGATGGTTAAGGCATGAAACGGTTCTATGGTCGGCATGCCTGTTCCAGTTGCGTTTCCGAATAGTACACGATCTTTCACATGACAGGCATATACTCTTCCCGGCTTCAAAACTCTAAGCAGATTCGGTGTTAAATAATCCATTTGTTCAAAGAATTTATCAGTGTCTTCGTTGTGTCCAAAATCGTTATAGCTCGTGCAGTATTCATAGTGATTGCCAAATGGAATTGATGTCAAAATCATATCTACCGAGTTATCTGGCATCTTCTCTGTTTCTTCTACACAATCTCCATGGATAGCTGTATAATTAGTACCTTTTGTTACAATCTCATCCACTCCGATACTCCTTTGCATTTCTTTAATGGCGTCATTTCGTGAAAGACCATATTTCTTAATGATTTCTTCCATATTTGTTGTGAGCTTGTTATATTGCTCCCATTTCTTTTTCAAGACTTCTAATATCTGCTGTTCTGTTTCCATGTAAATTATGTCTATGATGACCTGCTCTGTTTGCAGAAATCGGTAGCATCTGTGAATTGCTTGAATGAAGTCATTAAATTCATAATCAATGCCCATAAATATTTGCCTGTGGCAATGTTTTTGGAAGTTACATCCACTCCCGGAAAGCTCTTTTTTTGTGGCAAGGATGCGGAAATCCCCACGTGAAAATCCGATTGTATTTTTCTCTCGTTCTTCTAAATCCTGCTGTCCAAAGATGAACTTAGCTTCTGGAATTTCTTTATGTATCTCATGGCGTTCTGCTTCCAAATCGTGCCATAAAATAAAATGGTCATCGGGAGATTTATCAATAATTTTCTTTGCTTCTTCAAGCCGTACATTGATACTTTCCCGTTTTTCTCTTGCAGCATCCGCTAATCCAACCGCACAATCTTTAATTAATTTTTGTTGTCCATCGCGGTCTACTTGATTATCAGGTAAATTAGCTGATAGCATATGATAATTAACTTGTATCGGAGGAAGAGCATATCCATCATCGCTATATCCAAGATCTGAAGGTCTTTGGATAAACAATGCCCACGTAGATAACCATAACCAAAACTCTTTTTCTTTATGCGGGTATAATGTCAGGTTATTTGCTTTAGTACTGTCACGTTGAAAGAAACGTGTCAATGCCTGCCCCGTGTCCATAACTTCCAAGTATCCGCCGTAATGAATAAGTTCTTTGTATCTGTTTGGTGCAGGCGTAGCTGTGGCAACGAGTTTATATTTTACACCTGCGAATTTCGGGAGAAACGTTTGATACGTTTTACTTCCAAAACTCCTCAGAACTGATGCTTCATCTAATGAACATGCTGTAAATTGATGTGGATCTATATCCCCATCTCTAACACGTTCATAGTTGGTTATTACTATCTTGTTTTCTGTAGCGTTCACTTCTGCCATGTTTCTGACATATGTTGGCGCAGGGATATGTAGCAGATTAACTGCATCTTCAGTAAATTCTTGTTTGACACCTAATGGACAGACTATTAGCGCTTTACCACCTATTCTTTCTGTAAGTACACGGCACCATTCCAGCTGTTGAATACTTTTCCCTAGTCCGAATGCTTCGAATAATGCCCTGCGCCCACCTTTTAATGCCCATGTGACAGCATCTCTCTGATGTGGTTTAAGTACGGAGCTTATTTCATTCACCGATACATCAATACCTGAAACAGGGGCTTTTATAACCTTGTTTTTCAGGAAATCAAGATAGCTTTTCATCATTCACCATCCCTTTCACTGTCAATAAGGTTTTCAAGTTTATTTCTTGCCCTTTTCATCTTTTGCAAAGTGTTTTCATAATCTTTCAAGACGCCTCTGTCAAACATTTCAAATAAAAGTTTTTCAATGCCTCTTTTCAAGCAATCACATTGTTCTTTGACTAAATAGTATTTTATGTTATTCATGGTGTCGCAACCTCTTAGAATGGAATATTAGAATCAGGCTGAGCTGTTCCAAATTGGTTAAAATCGCCTTTTGTATCTCCAAGCGTTTTAGCTACTACTGACGCAATAACTTCCGTTATGTATCGTTTACTCCCGTTTGACTCATATGACCGTGTAGCATAACGCCCGATAACCACAACCCTCGCCCCTTTGGTTAAAGAGTTGCCTATATCTTCTGCAATATTCCCCCATGCGACTACATTTATCCAATCAGTAAATTCTTTCACTTCTCCATCATTAGTGACTATACGTCTATTAGTTGCTATTGTTATGTTTGCTTTCACTTTCCCGTTATTAGCAGCTCTGATTTCCGGGTCACGTCCCAGTCTTCCGATTATTGTTACCTGATTCATACTTTTTCTCCAATTCTCAAAACTGTCCCGCCAAGCGCCATCAACATTTCAATTCGTTCCATCTCTTTTTCTGCAATGGCTTCTGCAGGGAACTCTTTGGTATATTTTCTGAACGACCTATCTCTAATTTCAATTTCTTTTCCAACACAACATACGCTGATTGGATTTATCAATATCACAAAGTCCTTATCAGTGCTCAACTCACGTCTTAAACGCCCGCTAATTATCATTTCCATTCTCCTTTCTCTCATAAATCGTAACGTTCGTTGCCCATACACCTAATCCCTTATACCATTGTCCTTCTTCATCAAGAAAAACTCTGCAGGTAAGCGAACCTTGGACGAAAACCACATTCCCTGTTTTCAGTAGTGTTTCATTGCACTGGCTTTGGAAGCATGCACAATATACTATTCCGTCTTTCGGACTTTCTGTATGGTATTTTTCACGTACTGATTTCATTTGTATAGCAAATAAAACCATATTTGATGGGCTTTTCACATTATCTTTTCGCAGATAAACCTTACCATTTGTTACAAGGGTTCCCATGAGTGCAACTGTGTTCATTTCCTATCCGCCTTTCCCTGATTGAGCATTTTGCCCTTTGCCGTATCGCTAATTAATCGCTTCACTCTTTCATTTCCAATCAATGCTTCAATTCGCTTTGTTTCCCGTCTCTCAGATGCCAGCGAATCATAGATTTTCATAAACTGACCTCTTGCCACACCGATAGTATTCATCGGTTGCATGTTAAGTTCTTCCCATCCAAAACGGCGGACAGCCTCTTCAATCAGCGGGCTACTGAATTTAGGTTTTTGGTAATATCCATATTCCCGCACTGCCTTTAATGCTTCATTCCATGCTTCTCCTGCAGTTGGAATCTGTTTCCCGCTTGCTATCCTGTAAATCCTTTCAGCTTCTTCACGGATTTCCGCAATCGTTGGCGGGAATTTGCTCGTCAAAATCAAGGATTTAATGGCGGCGGTTAGAACTTCATCAGGAATATCACCAAGGAACTGTGCATATAGTCCTGCTTTTTCTTCTGTAAATCTGTCATATATCCCAGTCAGCAGGGATAGCGCCTTCTGAGTTTTTGTCAGTTCCATTCTCTGCATTCATCCTTTCAAACATTTCCGCCGTTTTCTGTATCTTGCTTTTTTGATCCTGTAAGCCGGATGGGTTCTTTAAAGGAAATAGCCCCTTCCAGCAGTTAAGCGTCGATTGATTTAGGATTTCAATCATCATAGACTCATTGCCATGGGAAAGTTCACATAACCGTTTAAAGGACATAGAAGCGGCTCTCGCTGTGAGAGGTGCTTTGATTGTCTTCCTCATTTCAATCCAATCTTTGACAGCTTCAAACAACATAGAATTCTTTCCAGCAAATTCTTCAATGATGGTTTTCAATGAAACAGATTGTTTTTCTTTCTTATCTTTTCTTATCTCTTCTCCTCTTATCTTATCTAATCTAATCTTATCTAATCTGTGGAACCATTTTGGTTCCATTTTGGTTCCATTTTGGTTCCAGTTTGGCTCCGCACCATCGGAAGTATTGATTTTATCGTATTCTTCATGGTCTCCTGAATGACCTTCATGTTCTTCTTTACTCCGTTTTGGTTCCAAACTGGTTCCACTTTGGTTCCGTTTTGGTTCCAAACTGGTTCCACTTTGGTTCCGTTTTGGTTCCAAACTGGTTCCACTTTGGTTCCGTTTTGGTTCCAAATATTGGTACTCTCTGTTCTCGTCCAACATTATAAGTTTTGATTCTGGGATAGAAGATTGTTTATACCGGTCACGTTTGACATAATTATGAATTCTCCAATGCTTTACGACGATTACACCTGATTCAAAGGCCAATACATAGCTTTTTGCTATCAGGATTTTCATATCATCGTCGGTACAGCCAATACTTCTCATGGTTCTTTTAGGGGAAACGATAAAACCGTCATCGTCTGCCCTCAGTAGTAAGTGGAAGTATAAGCACTGGGCGGACATCGGCATATCCATAAATTTATCTGTTTCTATAATGGATTTCGACATCATTCTTTTTTCAGCCAATTCTTATCACCTCTTTTCATACAGCATTTATAGATGTACTCCACTTTTTTCTTCACCTTATGCTCAAACTCCTTACACTCCTTAGAATTCAGATAGCTGATAAATTTAACTTGCCAGTCCTCTTTATCTATGCCATGCGCATATCTGCTATGGCAATCAGGGCAAAGGCATATTAGGTTCCACAGCGTATCTGATCCGCCTTGTGATCGGTAAATGACATGATGGTGCTGTACGTCCGGGCATTCGCAAATAATGCATTTATGCCCGTCACGTTTATCCACTAATCCACACATTCTTTTATATCCACGGTCAGATAATCTAAGCGGGGTATGTTTTTTTATTTCCATTCGTTTTCCAACCTTTCCCGCTCTGCTTGTGATATAGTGTCGATATTAAGCTCATGGCACGCATCAAATAGATAATCAATTATCCGGCTCATCTGCTTAGAGTCATAACCGGATGAACCAGCATAAAGCTGTATATCCACCCATTCACCGTCATCACCCAGCGGCACAGCTATCCATCCAACACCGTTGCGTTCCCAATCGTTTATCAGGCGGGCAGCGGCTTTCATCATTACTCGGACGGTAGAGAAGTGTCCTGCGTTTAAAATAGCTTCCCGGTATACATCGTTTTTATAAATCCCAGTCTTTTCAGAGATTTTCTCACAAAGTTCCCACATCAGTGCATTTGCTGATAGAGATCTCTTTTTTCGTTTGACCTTGATTTCCAATGTAAGCGGTTTGGTGGTATCAGGCATTGCAGACAGACAATGCTTATCAACTTGTATCATCAGCACGGCTGTCCGCAAGTCTGAGAATGCTGTCTTGATATCTTTCACATCTGCTTTCATGACATTGGGATTTCTTCTTTTTCAGAATTCTTTCTTTTTGTGTATTCGGCAATAGCCGCTTCCAGTCGGTAGAACGCATTGTTGATCTCAATCTGATTTAATTCATCTGGCTTTTTGTTATAAACAAGCCTTGAAAAATCATCAATGGCAATCTTCTTATCAGAAAGTACTTTCCCCAATTCAGAAACTGTAACTACTTTTGGAGAGGTTGTTCCACTTTGCTTTGGCTTATTTTGTGTTTTATGGAGAGCCGGACTGTTTTTTACTGAATTGCCCATCTCATTACCACTATGATTAGCAGCCATTTCCGCATCATCATCTTCCAGTGATACCCCCACCATGGCGGCCAGTGCGTAACGTCTGCCATATGTAATTGCTGATCCGATAGATTGAGCATCCCCTTTACCTGTTGGCATAAATATAGTGCTTTGGATATATTCTCCTGTTTTGTGGATTAGAACCGTTGTAATAGAAACACGTCCGTTTTCAATCTTTCCCGGCATCTGTATAACTGATAATCCATTATTTGAAAGTGGTTCTCTTACCGCATCCCATACCGCTGATAAATCAGCATAATTTCGTTTAGTGAAAGGGTTGTAGCTGCTCTTTTTCGCAGGCTGCATTTTCCCCTGTGATACAGCTAATGCTGTTGCCAATTCTCCGATTGTTTCCGACCTTTCATAAGTCTCTGAAATTTCCATTTCTTCCATAATTACCTCCCTGTGCTCCCAATACCTCCGACTCTATCTCCAGAGGCATCATCGCCATCGGCAATCAGATAATTCATGAAAACTCCCTGTGCCATTTTTTCACACTTGAAAATGTATTGTTTTTCTTCTCCGATATTGGTGAAGCATATCATGATGTGCCCATCATTTTTAGGATTATTGAAATAATCAGCATCTATAACGCCTACACTGTTTGGAATAATTAGTTTCTTTTTAATTCCAAAAGATGAACGGGAAAATATATAAAGAACTTCCTCCGGTTGCATATATGCTTTGACAAAAGTGTCGATAACTTTTGTATCTCCCGGTTCAATTGAAAAATCGTAAGGAGCAAAGAAATCATATCCTGCACTTCCTGATGTGCTCCTTTTGGGCAAGGGAATTTTATTCTTCTCGACACCAAAACGATCTTCCATGCCTGCTATGGGCATAAATCCGCGTTTCATTGTTTAACCTCTACTTTCATATCAAAACTAATGCCATCAATAAGATTGATTGCCTCATTGACGGTCTGAATTTCAGTATCATTCCGGCAATGAAATGTAACAATGATATCTGTTTTCTTCTGTACACCTTCTTTCTCACCAATTGTTGGTACTTCTTCTTCCTGATTAATTTCTTCTTTTGCAAGTCTCGCCCTTTCCTCTACTTCTTTTCTATTTCTTGCAAATGCTTCTATTCTCGCTTTGATTTCCGACACACTGGCATCTATAATTTCAGTATCATTCAGCACATCATCAGCATTTATCGGACTTGCCAGATTATATTTGATATTCGCCTTTTCAATGCATAAGTCCCTGATTTCTTTGCGGCTATCGATAAGTTCAGCCTTTGCTGAATCTGCTACCTGAAATTCTTTCTGGGACGCTATCAGATGGTCGATAGAAACGCATGTTTCCGACCATTTAGCCGTTTTGTTCAACCATTTTTCATCAATGTCTAACTGCCAGTATTTCTCTAATAACCCGACTGCTGTCGCCTTTGCGGCATATTCTCTTGAAATCTGTGCGGTCAGCTTGTCACGGCGGACAGTTTCATATTTATCAAGCTGTTCTTTGAGTGGTGCTTCCACGGAATTAACAACTTTGAGCAGTTCCTTGCATTGTTCGTCAAAAACATTTACAGGCTTTCTTAATTCGGCTTTTCCTCGTATTTGGAATTTTTGAATAGCCGTCCTGATAGATGTAATTTCTCGCTTTGCCTTTTCCATATCCTTGAGATTTTCATCTGTAACTACAAGTCCGGCATATTTTCCCGTGGCGGATATTAAGTATTCCTTGACCTCTTCATGATTCCATTGGAAATTGAATTCCTGCTTTTCAATCTTTGGCATGACCGGCTGTATAGCCGGAAGTGTTGTTATTTCTTCCATATTGTTCTCCTGTTTATCGTTTCCATCTCTTTTGGCGTTCTTCCGCTCTCTTTTGTTCTTTGCGGTTATGATCTTCAAGACGCCTGAGCATTTGTTCAAAATTCTTACCTTCCCGCCGTTCTTCATATGGTTTAAAATCACAATCACGGTGGCACGGCTTGAATGTATTCCCTTTCTTCACCCACATTTCCTGTCCATCTTTAATTGGACGGCCGCAGAATACACATCTCATGATTCCATGCCCTCTTTTACCCGTTCAAAAAAACATTTTCTCATTGCATAAATGACCATTTTCCGGATTTCAGGATCACGGTTTGCCATCATTTTGATAAGTGATTCAGGACACCCATTACGATATAAGCTGTCAATAATTACTGCTGCCGCAATGGAAACAAATTTATCATCAACACCTTTCCCTGAAATTACAAATTTTTTCAATTCGTTATCTGCCTGTACCTTTATCTTGTACATTTTTAACCGCCTTTACTTTAATAACGATTTCTTTCCCGGGTTGAATTTGTCCCGGTTTGGAAATGTGGTTCTCCTTCGTTGTTCTCCATACAAGTTCTTGCAGATTTTCCCGACCGCCGGAAACACGATCGCATATGTCCCAAATAGTATCCCCTACTGAAACGGTTTCTCTGTATTCAATCATTGGGGGTTCCGGCTCTACCGCATACCCGGCCGCAGTTGCCACTGTTGCAAGAATAACTGTACCTGCAAGCATGTTATTCATAGCCCACCTGCCATTTCTGATAGATCTTGGCCATCACATTTATTCAGGAACTCATTAAAAGCAATTTTCCGCACACGCCGTGAAGAATTTACTTTGATAACAGGTAACACTCCTGAATTAATGAGTTTTGAAACAATCCGGGAAGAAGTCTTCAGCCGTATTCTTACCTCCTCCAATGACAGAAGCCTGTCCGTGTCATCTAATATCATTTCTTTTTTCATGTGTCGCAACCTCTTTTTGCTTTCTTTACTACCAATTCGAGACCTAACGTCTTCAAAATGGATAAAATGGTATCTAACTTAGGGTTATGCATTCCAAGTTCCAGTTTTGAGATCATCTCTCTTGATACTCCGCATTCTTTCGCCAGTTTGTACTGTGATAAACCTCTCTTTTTCCTTTCATTTTTCACAATTTCTACAAGATCTCGTATTTCCACACTATCACCGCTCCTTTATATTGCGTAAAAGATTTGACGTAAAATATTGGCTTATGTATAATGTCCGAGGGATGTCTATACACGAGTTACATAGTGTAAATTTCCATTCATCCCGTCGGAAAGGAGTTGGTTCTATTGTTAGGCCAATTTTTGACCGACGCCTGTGCCCTTTTGCGTTAATACTTGCCACGGCGCAATGTGGCGGCAACCCTCGGCTGCCTAAGTGAAACGAGTCTCTAAGAAACATAGCTTAGCAAACTATGTGTTCGGCTCAATTGGAAAAAGATATCCCGGGTGTTCTTTGGAAGAAAGAGTCGGACTGCAAAGTTAGGGCAAATGCATGAGCAAAGAACAGAGTGCTAAACTGTTCTTTGGTTAAAGGGACGTGTTCGCTCACGTCTCTTTTTCATTGCGCTTATCTGACGATCTCACTCCCTCACCTCGCTTTCTTTGCCGTGTCGCAACCGCTTAGCCTTGCCCTATAAACTTGTTAATGAAATACTGCTGCCCTTTTCCTGTGACAAGCGTTGTTCTTACAAGTCGTACAGATCCGTCAGGATTATCAACCGCCCGCTCTCTTATCTTGAATAAGTTGAGTTCACGTGATTTCTGTGTAGGCATATTTCTATCCCTGCCGGACTTGATTAGATATCCATGTCCACGTAACCAGTCAAATAGTCTCTTCTGCCCTATTCCAATGCCGTTTTGGTGTAGAATCTTAGCAAGTGCGCCTATCAGAATGACATCTTCTGAAACAGATACCGCATCAGCAAATAATACCTTTGGACGTTGTTTTTCTTGTATATCTTCCAGTTCCCGAATGCGCATGTTACGGTTATCAATGGTTTTTTGTGCTACTATTAGTGCTTTTGCCATGATTTCAGAATCAGACATGCTCTCTGCTCCGGAAATATATCCGCCGGTCTTTCTGATGGCAGGGATAACCTCATCAGCAAGTACAGCTTGGAATCTCTGAGCTGTTTCATTACTTGCCTTAAATCCCAAGCGGTACACCATGTTTTCCGGTAAGAAATCATTTTTCGCCACATCTGGCGAAAATCCGAATTCATGAAGATAAGCATTTACTCTTCGCCATTTGACGTATTCTATCCCGCCTTTTTCTTCAACAAACCCGAATCCCCGTGCTATATCCTCTGCGTTTAAATATGCAGTTCCTGTTGTTGGATCTAAGTAGCCACGGACATTATTGATTGCTATTAAGTTATTCATACTTTCACCTCCTAACCATTTTTACTTGTGTAAAACATAGGTAAATAGACATCCTGAAAGCGGGTGCTTAATATGGCCCAGTTTTTGCTTTCGCCCGGTTCCTATCGTAAATAGCTTTATATTTACGGCTGATGCCTAAGGGCAAATGTTTTATCGGCTGTCCGAGCAGCCCTAAGTAATGCGGAATGCCACAGAAATTATTGCTGATAACAATAATGGATAGAGTGAATGTTCGTAATACGTGTTTATCTGTATCAACATAAGACACGGTTTATTACAAGCGAGACTATTGTTTTTTTGCCTCGAGGGATAGTCTTGCTGACATTCATGATTGACTGCAACATTCTATAGGTGAAAAATTCGGACAAAAGACTTCTGTATTATCAGTGCAGAAGTTTTTTTGTTTCTATTTCTGAACCCTTTCATTTCTCTCACCTCACTTTCTTTTCGTCTTTGACCAGCCGTTCATACTCCTTTATAATTTGAACAGAATCGGAAATTATTAGATCCATGAAAGGAGTTATTACCATGGAAATTGATATCTCATTGAACCTCCCGGAACCTGCAAACAAATTACTGAATCCGATCGCTGAAAGCGCCGGAAAAACCTTAAGCAATGTTTGGGAAGGATGTTTCGCATTTCTCAATACTTGGGGTAAGAAAGTAATGCTAAAACACGAGTTAGACTTTATCGCCTATAAAAAAGCCGTAGAAAGAGAAATTTCTGCTATACCAGAGTCAAATCGTAAAGAACCTAGATTGAGCATTATAGGTCCTGCTATTGAAAGTTCAAAATACTACATTGAGGAACCGATAATTAGAGAGATGTTTGCAAAGCTGATTGCCGCGGATATGGATTCCAGAAAAGAGCGTCTCGTCCATCCTGCATTCGTTGATATAGTGCAACAGATGTCCCCAAACGATGCTCAACTTCTGAAAATATTGCCTCAAGTAGGTCCTGTGGCCGAAATCAGACTGTATGACAAAAAACACGCCGCCTACACGCCTTTAACCAGCGAGGATATTATTTACATTGCAGGATTAATTGAATCTAACTTTGATGCTAATGCACTCTCCATCAATAATTTATCCCGGCTTGGTATTGTCGAGCTGGATCATGTTAGGACATTAAATGACGAATCACACTACAAGGCATACGAATCCTTTGAGGAATATAAGCAAGGCTTACAAGTGGTACAATCTCATTCAGAACAGTATGGTAGCGTTGAGATCTCAGGTGGTATGTTTTCCATAACGCCTCTCGGAAATGCCTTTAAGAAGATTTGTTTATAATCTCCTTACCTTTTCCCACATAAACTCCGCCATCTTAATTGATAGCCATCCTGCGGCAGTGATATTGATAAATATAGTTATCAGCATAGCTGCCGTTATATATATAAAAGCTTCCATTTCTCTTCCCCTCTCTTTTTCTTCAAAAATTCATTCCTAAGTACATCGTTTGAATTTCCAAAAACGATAGTTTTTTTATCTTTTTCATTTTCTCACCTCACTTTCTTTGTAGATTTAAATTCTACATTTTGGGTAAAAAAAATAGATGTTATATCTTCTTGAGTTAATCTCAATATCTTACTAATATTATATACCTCAGATACTTTAAACTCGACTTTTCCTTTCAGTTTATTATAAAGTGCTTGTGATGTTATTCCTAATTCTTTAGCAATATATTCTTTTTTTACTCCTGATTGAATGATTGATTGGTTTAATTTCTTTAAATTCACCATATTTATCCCCCCCTTCCTTTTTGTTGAATATTAATCTACACAAATATTATCACTTCATTCTTAGAAAGTCAACATTATTTTTGCTATTTATAAAATTTTGTTGATTGTCGTTCCTCTTTTTGATACACTATTTCAAGAGGTGATAAATTATGGATAAAACTGCAAACGAAAAATTTCTTTCTGACCTCGGGTTAAGAATTTTAGAACGAAGAAAAGAAATAAATATGTCACAGGACGAATTAGCCAGAATATTGGGTTATAAATCCAGATCTTCTATAAACAAAATTGAAAAAGGAAGAAATGATATTCCTCAATCAAAATTAGAAAAAATTGCAATAGCCCTCTCTACAACTCAAGCTCATTTAATGGGATTTAACGATAGAAACGCCATAAAATTTTCATCTTATATATATATTCCCGAAAGTATTTCTGCGGGCGCACTGGAAAATATAAATGCCATAAATGATCTGCCACAAATAGATATGCCTGACGCTATCTTAGGGAAATATGCTCATGATAAGGATATCGTTTTTATGACAGTCAATGGTGAAAGTATGAACCGTGTTATTTCTAATCATTCTGTTATTGCTGTCAAAACAAATGTAGATAGAAATTCACTTTCAAATGGAGATATTGTCATTGCATCTAATAATGGCGGATATACTGTGAAACGTTTTATCAATGATGAAAGAAATCAGCGGATTATCCTCCGTCCAGATTCTACTGATGAAAGCTTCAGTGATATTATTATTCCCTATGATATTGCTGATGACTTACGAATATTCGGTAAAGTCGTTGTTTATTCTGTCATTCTTTAAGAGGTGTTAGAAATGGACTTTAAAGATCCTAAAAACAAAGTGTACTTACAAAAAGCCATTTCATCTCTGTCAGAAGACTATTCCAATATGTTAATCTCAATGACAAATCATGATGATTCTAATTACAAAAAGGCTGCGCTTCTTTATTACTGGTTACGAGATTATAGAAACTATGTCAAAAATGAATCAAAATTCAATTCCATTTTTACTCCGCCCTTCCGACGTGGAAACATAGTAAATATTAATTTTGGCTTTAATTTGGGGAGCGAACTGGGTGGATTGCACTATGCAATAGTTATTTCTGACAGTAAGCCTTCAAATCCCATGCTGATAGTTGCCCCCATGACTTCACTTAAACCACACCATCAGTTGAATAGTTGCGAGATATTTATAGATAACCAACTGTTTTTACAATTGAAAGGGAAACAAGATGCCCTTGTACAAACATTAAAACATCAGCGCGCAACTTTTATTGATAAAGAGACAAATAGTACCGTAGATGACATTGTCTCCAAATTAGATCAACTCCAAAAAATAAAACGGCAAATTCAAAAATTAAAAAATGGAAGTATAATCAATATCAGTCAAATCCGTGCAATAAGTAAAATGCGGGTGATTGACCCGAAAAGCTCCATTGATGTATTTTATAACGTTTCAGTTTCATCTGACGTATTAAATAAAATAGACAATAAAATAAAACAGTTTTTTACGAATCCAAACAAACGCTAATATTTGACAAGAATCTTACCCTCTGATACAATGTGGTCACAACTTGAGGAGTACTCCTCAACTAAATTATGGACTTTGCGGCATGCCCGCACTACCGTAGAAAGACCTCGTATCATTTGGGTGCGAGGTCTTTCACGTTTCACTTTACTTAATCAAAGTGGCGATAAACTTACAAAAGACGAATCCCACTGTTTGAATTTGAAGATGATTGACGAATTAGGATCCTACATGGGGACAATTTGTCCCAATGTATTAATAAGTTATAGAAACTATTAGTGGTTTAAATTTTGGAGGTAATGCTATGAAAATGCCATGGAAAATCACGTCAGCTATTATTTTGAGTACAATGCTGTTATGTAGTACGGCAGATGCTGTCATTTCTTCATCAAGGCCGCAGGTACCAAAAGATTTTGAAAATGTAACTGCTACAACTTACCACGAGTATTGGAAAAATGGTGAAGAATTTAAATCAAATGGAAATCAGGAAAACCCGGATTTATTTGGGCGGCAATGGCGGAAAGCCTCTACCAACTCCATTTCATTGGTCACACCACGGACGATAGTTGGGTACATTGCCTTTTCAAATAAGCAGAGGCTGATTGATGTACCTGCTAATTTTGAACAAATTATGGAAAAGCATAATGATTTGCTTTATGTTGCGACATGGACAAGTTTCCAAAGAATGGGAATGTTTGGCGAAGGTGGAATTAATCCGCAGTTGCCCACGCAAAGACTCGTAATAGAAAAAGATGGTGTATTAATTCGCCCGCAGGTCATGCCACCGGAAATTGAAGCGCTTATGCCCCATAGCTTCGGGCTTGTATATTATGCCTTCCCCCGTAGTGTCATACTCAATGCCCCATACACCATTAAATGGGTTACAGGCTATGGCGATATTTTAAAAATGGATGTTCCACAAGAACTCATTGACAGCCTGATTGACGATGAATATCATTTTTACAACTCTAACAAAGGTTTAGTAAAGATCCCTTTGAATAAATCTTCTGAATAATAATTAAAAGCCCCTGCCGTGCAGGAACACGACAAGGGCAAGAGCTGATTGGTTGCGACACCATGAACAACTCTGTTCATATTTTACCACATCAGCTCCTTTTCTAACAGGAAGGAGTTAATAAAAATGGCTAATTTTAGAATGCGTAACGGTCGTTGGTATTACACCATTGACGAGCGTACAAATGACGGGAGGCGGATAAGGCATGAACACTTTGGCGGTTTAACAAAATCGGAATGTGCAAAAGCATACAGAAAGGCAATGATTGAGATTGATCAGACAGGAAAATTCTTTGAGCTATCCGGCATGAACCTTGGTGAATTTTTACAGGAATGGTTTCGAAAAGAAATAGAAAAGAATTTACGTCAAAATACGCAAGATGTATATTCTGCACTTATCAAAAACCATATTTCATATGACCTTGGAACCATAAAATTGAAGAAAATCACCACCCCACTTCTTCAGGACTATCTATCAAAACTAAAAGATGATGGATATGCCAAATCAACCGTCAAATCCATTCACATAATCTTGAAAAGCTCTTTGCGCTGGGCAGTCGCAAACAGACGGTATCTTCTTTTTAATCCGATGGATAATGTGAAAGTTCCCCGTTATGATGTTGCACCATCATCTCCCGGCATTTTCACAAATGAAGAAATAGAGGCTATTTTTGAGAAATATCCCGCCGGAAATAAACTATTTATCCCTCTCAGGATTGCATACCAAACCGGACTAAGAAGAGGTGAAATTCTTTCTTTGCGATGGCCATTGATAGACCTGCAAAGGAAAATCATTCACGTAACAGGAACTCTTTATGATAAAACAGGATTTTTCGTACAGAATAATCCTAAGACATCAAGTTCTATTCGGGATGTTCCGTTCGGGCAATCATTATTTCTTGATTTAAAAAAGCAACAAATAGAACAAAAAAAGAACCGACTCAAATATGGTCAGTTCTACTATTATGATTCTGATTTTGTTTGCACTAATGAAAACGGAAAACCACTGACATCAAATGCATTGCGAGGCTTTGAGCAATTCTGTAAAAAAGCATTCGGCCATGGATCTATGCACACATTCCGCCATACCCACGCAACAATGCTTCTTGAAAATGGCATTGACCTTGACTATGTATCAAAACGGCTTGGTCACTCATCAATAACCACCACCGCCGACATTTACATTTCAATGACAGATAAGCGGGATAAAGCCGCAGTGGAGCTGATAGATAAAGTTCTATGATTTCCGCCATAATCACAGACGGGCGGAAACTGGGCGGTAAAAAACACTGAAAACCTTGATAAATACTACATTCTCACTTGGTTTAATGTTATCGGAACTAAAGTTGCGTAAAGAGAAAATATACCCGTTTCCATTAGATCCAATATATTCTCTTATATTCTCTTTATATTTAATTATGGTTACGTAAAAGAATACAATTCTTTTGTAACACGAGATACTTCAGCAAAAACTCGTTCAGTATCAATTGTAAGAAGCTCTTTGTCCCGCATAACAAGATTTCCATTAATCATCACGGTATCTACATCCATAGAATTTCCAGCATATGCAGCCAAAGATATACTGTCAAACCGTGGATGCCAATGAAAACCGCTTTGATCTATTAAAATAATATCTGCAAGATATCCCGGTTCTAATTTACCTAAATTATCATATCCAAGACACTTAGCACCTTCTATGGTCCCCATATCAATAGCTTCCTTTGCAGTAACTGCAAAAGGATCATAATTATTTGCTTTATGGATAAGCGCAGCCAAGCGCATTTCCGCAAACATATCCAATTTATTATTACTGGCCGCACTATCCGTCCCAAGACCGACAGTAATTCCAGAATTTCTCATCTTTATAACTGGTGCAATGCCAGATGCCAATTTTAAATTACTCCCCGGATTATGTGCGACACAGACATGTTTTTGAGCCATGATCTTTATATCATTATCGTTAACATGTACACAATGTGCTGCCAATGTAGGCTGTTCAAAAAGCCCAAGATTATCCATCAAAGCAATTGGTGTTAATCCATATTCTTTCAGGCAATTATCAACTTCTCCTTTTGTCTCGCAAAGATGTATATGGATTGGAATGTTATATTTTTCAGCTGCATCTCTAACTTTCTTTATATACTCCGGTGGACAGGTATATGGCGCGTGTGGGCCAAGCATCACCTTAAATCGTCCATCACCCGCTCCATCCCATTTCTTAAAAAGTTCTATGTTCTCCTGTAGAGCTGAGGAAGCGTTAGGACTGATACCGGCAAGCCCTCTTGCGAGATTCCCACGCATTCCCGCTTTCTCAGCAGCTTCTCCACAGGCATTCATAAACATATACATATCACAGAATGATGTTGTACCGCCGCGAATCATTTCTGCAAATGCAAGCATACTTCCCCAATAAACAATATCATCATTTAAGTGTTCCTCTACCGGCCATATTTTATTTTGCAGCCAATCCATCAGTGCCAGATCGTCAGCATAACTTCGGAATAAGGTCATTGCTACATGGGTATGCGTATTTACAAGTCCCGGTAAGGCAAGCATATTTTGGCCATCAATGACTTCGTCATAATCCTCATTTCGGGGATGCTTGGGAAATTCCCTAATCAATTTTCCATCGACTACAATATTACTATGTTCATGGATTTCTCCATTTTGATATAATGCGACATCTTTTAATAAAATAGACATGTAGCCCCCCTCAGTCTAATCCCAGGTATTCCTTTTGTTTATCAGATAAAGTATCAATCTCATATCCCATAGATTTCAATTTGATTTCTGCTACTTTTTCATCTAATTCTCTCGGGAGTAGGTACAATTGGGGCCGCAGTTCCTTTTCATGTTCACAAAGGTATGAAACAGCCAATGCCTGCATAGCAAAAGATAAATCCATAATTTCCGCAGGATGACCATCCCCTGCTGCCAGATTGACCAATCGCCCTTCAGCCATTAAATAGATGGTATTCCCGTTAGGAAGAATATATGCCTCGATATTTTTTCTTGCTTCATAATGAGAGTCAGAAATACGCTCTAAATCCTTTCGGCTGACCTCGCAATCAAAATGTCCGGCATTCGCACAAATTGCACCATCTTTCATTTCCATAAAATGTTTTTCCGTAATAATGTCTATGTCACCGGTAACTGTTAAAAAAATATCTCCATATCTTGCTGCCTTTTTCATAGGCATTACCTCAAAGCCGTCAAAAACTGCTTCAATTGCTTTAATTGGATCTACTTCTGTAACAATAACATGGGCGCCCAACCCTTTAGCACGCATAGAAACGCCCTTTCCACACCATCCATACCCCGCTACAACAACGGTTTTTCCTGTTACTGTTAAATTGGTACTGCGAATCACCCCGTCCCATACAGATTGTCCTGTCCCATATCTATTATCAAATAAATACTTACAATAAGAATCATTGACTGCTATCATAGGGAATGCCAATTTATTTTCTTTTTCCAATGCCTTTAAGCGATATACGCCGGTCGTTGTTTCCTCAGCTCCGCCAATCAGATTCTTTTTTGCGTCTGTTCTGTCTGAATGAAGTAAATGAACTAGATCCCCACCGTCATCAATGATAATATGCGGCATATGATCTAGCGCCTTATTCAGGAACATGGTATATTCCTCGTCAGTACACCCATGCCATGCGTAAACAGTTATACCCTGATTTACGAGACCTGCAGCAATCGGATCTTGTGTAGATAATGGATTACTTCCGGTCACGATGACATCCGCGCCCGCAGACTGCAGCGTAAGTGCCAAATATGCCGTTTTTGCCTCCAAGTGAATGGACATTACAATGGTCTTTCCTTTTAATGCCTGATTATTTATAAAATCTCTTTTCAGTGCATTCAATGCAGGCATAAATTTTCCCACCCAGCGAATCCGTTGAAGTCCTTCTTCGGCCAAAGATATATCTCGAATCATAGAATCATTCATATTTTAAACTCCTTTCAAACTGTTTGATAGATATATAGTAAGGCGCCTTTAATGCCCCTTTTTCGGTAATAATTCCTGTAATCAGTTCATTTGGTGTTATATCAAATGAGGGATTGTAAACAGGAATATTCTTAGGTGCGATATAAATCCCCTGAACCATACGAACTTCATCAGGATTTCTTTCTTCAATTGGTATATCCTTACCAGAAGAAATGGAAAAATCAAATGTAGAAAATGGCGCTGCTACATAAAATGGAATCTGATGATATTTACATAGTACAGCAATTCCATATGTCCCTATTTTATTAGCCGTATCTCCATTACCTGCAATTCGATCTGCCCCTACGATTACAGCATCAATTTTTTTTCGTTTCATTACATCTGCTGCCATACTATCTGATATAAGGCGGACAGGAATCTGACCGCTTACCAACTCGGCTGCTGTCAGCCTTGCCCCTTGGAGCAGTGGTCTTGTTTCATCGACATAGACACAAGATAGTTGACCATGCTGATGCAGACGTGTGATTACACCCAAAGCAGTTCCGATTCCTGCGGTTGCCAATGCTCCAGCATTACAATGCGTCAGTATTTTCAAATGCTTTTTACCCTTAAAAATATCTGCACCCCGATCAGCAATTCGGCTGCATATTTCTTTATCCTGCCTTTCTATTTCATTTGCTTTTCTTAGCAGCGCTCCATAAATATTTTCCAGCTTTGTGTTTTTAAAAACTTTAATCATTTCATCAACTGCCCAAAATAGATTAACTGCTGTGGGTCTTGCCATTTTCATTGTGTCAGCGGCATGCAAAAATTGTTTTTCAATTGTAGCGGTATCTTGGCAATCTCTTGAAAATTTCTGATAAGCCAGCAGCATTCCATAAGCAGCGGCTACACCAATAGCAGGAGCTCCCCTTACGACAAGATTTTTTATGGCATCAGCCACCTTTAGGTAATCATTGTATTCCATATATATATATGTTCCAGGCAGGCGTGTCTGATCAAGCAAATACAGTTTATCATTTTTCCATTCTAGGGAATGCATTATCATAAGCAGAATCCCCCGAAATCCTTAACTGCATGACGGCATTCACAATCAAGCGTTACATCAAAAGATTCACAAATCATCATCGTAATTTTACGGAAGTTTTCTATATTCTGATCCATGCACTCAACAACCTCTTTATGAGTAAGTACCGTCGGTGAAATTCCTGCCGCGAAATTGGTAACCATTGAAATGGTCGCATAGCATATTTCCGCTTCTCTTGCCAATTGGCACTCCGGTACATTGGTCATTCCTACCACATCTGCTCCCCAAAGCCTAAATGCCTTTATTTCCGCCGGAGTCTCAAATCGTGGCCCTTCTGTACATATATATGTACCATTAGGATGGATAGTAATTTCATTTTCTATTCCAGCTTGAATAATCACATTCCTTAAGGTCTGGCAATAAGGATTTGTCACATCAATATGAGCAACACCACGGAATTCTCCATCAAAGAAAGTTCCATTCCTTGATTTCGTCATATCTAAGAACTGATCAATCAGTACAAGTTCGCCCGGTTTATATTCCGGGTTTAAAGAGCCTACCGCAGTAGTTGAAACTATGGAAGAAACTTCTAACATTTTTAACGCGTATATATTTGCACGATAATTTATTTTATGCGGAGGAATAGTATGCCCTGTACCATGCCGGGCTAAAAATACGATTTCTTTCCCCTTAAAATACCCAATTTGACAAACCGCTTGTCCAAAAGGGGTATTTATTATTTCAGAACGAATATCGGATAATATCCCGGAATCATACACGCCGGTACCACCAATAAATGCCAGTTTATTCATTGCGTTATACTTCCTTCCTTCTGAAACCAATGTTGAAGCGTCTCTCTTGATATTTTTCGGATCTTACCACAATAATGACATGAAATTTCAATATATTCGTCTTTCAGCAAAGAAACTCTTTCAGATTTCGGTAATGCCACAATCGCCGTTTTTATCCGTTCTTCCGAACACGTACAGCGAAACGCGACCGGCGCCTCTTTAATTATTGAAAACCCGCCTTCTTTTATAAGTGTTTCCAACTCGTGCCCTTGGAATAATCCTTCCTTGGAAAATAAATGGTTTCTATTTCTGAAGTATTGAGTGAATTTTTCCTTATTCCCTTCTGGCAGCAGCTGGGCAAAAATACCGGCGGCACGCGTTATTTTTTTCTCCGGTGATACAGCTGCTGTAACAAAAATGAAAGATTTTATTTGATCAGACTGTTTTAAATATTGTCCAAGACATTCAGAAATATTACCAAAAGATAAATTTATACGGCTACTATAAGGAGTCCGTACTAAGGAATATCTTGTAACGGTAAGTTGTGCTTTATCACTGATGAGGAGCTTTTCATTATGTAATGTCACCGGAAGATTATCATCAGCAGTGTCCACATAACCACGTATAAAATACCCTTCATAGGCATCAGTATGAATAGATCCCAAAATAGAATTTGTTTGCCAAAGAATACTGATTCCTTCATGATTCTTAAAATCCGTCGCAAGTACAGATGTACCGGCCAGAATTTTCCCCACAATCACTGCCGTTAAAGCAGGCAGATGATGTAACTCCTGTACCTTTGCAGCAACAGAAGAAACATCAGAAACAGTTATACGAATTCCTGACATGCCTAAATAATGTTGAATTGTATTAATTTTAATCAATTTTCTCTCCGGATGTCTTGAATATTTGAACAAATTTAGATATCAAATCTTTGCATCATATGTTTATTTTACAACAAAATCAATGAGAACAAAAAGCGCACAGCCTATAAAAACAGACTATGCGGATAAAATACGGAAAGAAAACCCTATGAACGCAGTACATCAATCGCTTTTTTTCTATCAGCCGCGCCAAACACGGAGGAACCGGCTACAAGAATATCTGCGCCTGCGTCTTTAAGCAAAACAGCATTAGCAGAAGAAACTCCTCCATCCACTTCGATGGGAATTTGAAGATTTAAATTCTTCATCATCTTTTTTAATACTTTTATTTTATCTAAAGTATAGGAAATGAACCTCTGACCGCCGAATCCCGGATTAACGGACATAATAAGTACAAAATCTAAAAGAGGCAATACAAGTTCCAAAGCAGACAGTGATGTGCCAGGATTAAGCGCAATACCCGCTTTAATTCCACGAGACTTTATATCGTGAATAGTACGATCCACATGAATCACCGCCTCCTGATGAAAGGAAATCATATCAACACCAATTTTTCCCAGTGAATCAAAATAATATTCAGGATGATATGTCATTAAATGAACATCAAATGGCAGCAACGTGACTTTTCTAAGTGACTGAATGACCGGTGGACCAAAAGAAATATTGGGTACAAAGGTGCCGTCCATGACATCAAGATGAACTAAATCAGCACCACCTGTTTCAATATCTTTCAACTCACATTTTAAATTGGAAAAATCTGCGGCGAGGACCGAGGGAGCAATCTTCATAATTTTTTCTCCTGGCAAAATCAAATCAATACTTTTTGGAATACTTCAATTTCTGAAATATTTGTAAATAGGACTCATATCTTCTTTTTTGAACAACCCCGTCTTCTATAGCCTTCCGGATAGCACACTTCGGCTCGGAAATGTGCCGGCAATTATTAAAATAACACTTTCCTAAGTAAGGACGAAAGTCTTTAAATAAAAAACCTAATTCATCAACATCCAGTAAATCTATATCTAGAAGCGTATACCCTGGGGTGTCCATAAGAAATACTCCCGTCTTAAATGGCACTAATTCTGCATGCCGGGTTGTTGCCCGCCCCTTTCCTGTATAAGCGCTGACTGCACCAGAGGTAAAGTATGACCGCCCTAAAAAATAATTTAGAATACTGGACTTTCCAACTCCAGACGGTCCAGAAAATACGATGATACGACCTCGCAAAAGTTTTTTTAAATCGTCAAGGCCATCTTGAGTATATGTTGATGTATAAACACAGGGATATCCCGCTTTTTCATATTCTTCACATACTCTTTTGGCAGAAACTTCATCCAAATCGCACTTATTGATACAAATCACAGGAGACATATTCGCATTTTCCGCAAGTAATATCATTTTATCAAGAAGACCGCGATTAAGATCCGGTGTACAAATGGATGACACCAGTACAAGTTCATCTACATTTGAAACCGGCGGCCGATATAACTGATTCTTTCGTTTATAAACTTTTGTAATGACTCCCTCGACCCCTTTATTGGCTTCATATTCTACATGATCGCCCACTAATACATCGGTCTTTTTCTTCAATGCTCCGCGTGAACGGCAGCGAGTCAGTACCTGATTATTTCCCAATATGGTAAAATATCCGTTTTGATCTTTCAGGACAGTCCCTTCCATAAATTTATAGCTCCCGATCTTGGACTATATTTCCATCAATAAGTACCTGAACCTTAACATTCCCTATCCCTGATACAGATTGATTAACTGTACTTCCCGGTTTAACCTGCTGATCATAGGAAACTGATTTACCATTATCATCAATTATATAGATAACCACATGGCGTGAATTGCCGTTTTTAGGAATAGTAATATTAACGCTCCCTGTTTTTTTCTGCGTTTTTTCTTTTTTCCCGATAGTAAGATTTACGGAAGATTCATTCGTAGATACGCCACCGGTGGGATTTTGCGCCA
>ERZ773242.446-NODE-446-length-48727-cov-18.275949_pt1 | contig 48727 bp, 40 predicted proteins | sample MGYA00511077_ERZ773242 | MGnify/ENA primary metagenome ERZ773242 (study PRJEB29015, sample SAMEA2737754) | human gut metagenome | biome: human gut; feature: human-associated habitat; material: faeces | place: China | collected 2012 ... | reverse complement strand
AGACGCAGCCCGGAGCATACGCAGCCGCCGCAAGCGGGAAATCTCGCTTGAATATTACTTCTTTATCACACATAAGCAAAAAGCGCTGGCATGAAGTGCATCGGGCGCAAAATTCCAGCCATCCTCACCCTCAATACGGTTATAAAGTTATAAGCAGCCTGAAGGCATTGCCGCACATGGTACCGGGAGAATCTTTAAGTGATTTAAGGAGATTTAGAGATAGGAATGGGGCGATGGGGAGAATGTTTAAGCCAAACACGCAATTTCGCTAAAGCACGGTTTAGCGAAATACGGAGGAGAGACAGAACTATCATCTTTATCACACGAATTGCACTACTACTAAAAAGCGCCGAATCCACTGTCGCCATCGAACCAATAACACCGTACAGTATCAAGATTTTCATCTCATTTTGATACTGTACAATACGCTCGGAAGTCTGCTGGATCATTTTTAACAAGAACGAAAATCTTTACGGCGGCAAAGAAATGCGGTATACTAAGGTGTAAAGACACCTTGGAGAACATACTGTGGACAGGGAGCAAATGCTATGAATGACGAAAAAATCACCCTTGATCTTGTGATTGATGTGCAGAAAGATTTTATTACCGGGGCACTGGCCAACACACAGGCGCAGGCCAATGTGGCGCACCTGGCAGAGACCGCGCGGGCACACGCGCAGGCCGGGCACTGGATGTTCTTTACCCGTGATACCCACCAGGACAACTACCTGACCACGTGGGAGGGCCGCAGCCTGCCGATCGAGCACTGCATTGAGGGTGAGGATGGCTGGAATTTTGCGCCCGAACTGGAAAACGTCATGGCGGACACCGAGCCGGAAGTGTGTCACATTGTGGACAAACCCACGTTCGGCAGTTATATGCTGCCCAGTGAGATTCTGGATGAACTGATGGCACACAACAAGGCTGTTGAAGATATTGAAAAAATTGTTATTTATGGCTACTGCACCGATATCTGCGTGATTAGCAACGCCATGGTACTGCGTGCAGCTTTCCCGGAAACAGAGATCGAAGTTTTGTCGGACTGCTGTGCCGGGGTAACGCCCCAGAGCCACCAGACCGCGCTGGATGCCATGCGGGCCTGCCAGTTTACAATCATATAATAGGTGATGAAATAAAAAATACCGTGCAGTTCAAAAAAAGCTGCACGGTATTTTTATCTGTTTGTCAGCTGACGCAGCTGGTTCAGGTCCTCCCGCGTATCCACATCCCTCAGTTCGGCATCGTTCCGGGCGGACACAAGGCAGACGGAACCGGGGTGGGTCCGCGCAACGGCATTGCCGCCGCGGCCATCCGGCAGGTGAAGCAGCTCCGAAAAATAATCCGCGCCGAACAGCACTGGGCTGCCGGGGGTGCCATCGGCAGCGCACAGCCGCACAATGGCATCGGGGGCCGCTGCCAGCGCCAGTGCTTCCACACTTTGCTGCGTGAGCAGCGGCTGGTCCCCCGGCAGAAACAGGCAGCCGCGCAAAGCGGGCTCTTTTCCCAGCAATGCCGCCAGCCCCAGCCGGACCGTATCGCTGCGGTAGGGCTGCGCGTGGCGCAGAACGGGGACGCCCCGCGCGTTACAGAGCGCCTCAACCTCTTCCGAGCGGGTCACGACAATGCGGCAGGCCAGCAGCGGCAGGGCGGCTAGAGCCAGCGCATTGGCGATCAGCGGTACATCGCAAAAATCCGCCATCAGCTTGTTTCCGCCGAACCGCCGCCCCAGCCCGGACGCCATGACCACGCAGCCGAGAGCGGGCGCGGGATCGTCCAAATCCACCACAAAGGCATCCTGCCGGGCGCACAGTGCGGTTAAAAATGGGGTATCCTGCTTACGCACAATAGCGAGAACGCGCTTTGCATCCAGCAGCGCTTCCACTGCCTGCCGGAATTCGGGGCAGCTATTTTCCAGGTAACCGAGTTCATCCAGCACCGCCCATTCGCTCTCCCCTGCCGCCATGCGGTGCAGGGCGGGTACTCCCAGCAGCAAAAAGCCGTCCGCCACGGGGCGCATCCGGTTTTCGCCTGGGGGCAGTGCCGGGTCAAAGCGGCCGATCACCGCTATTTTTCCGCCCACACTTTCTCGAATTTCCACACGGTCCGCAGGGTACGCTGCTGTGGTAATTTCCTGTGCCCCGGGGCAAAGCAATGGCACCAGCGCACGCAGCAGGGTGGTTTTTCCCGTACCGCGCCCGCCGGTCAACAGCAGGTGGCGCTTACCGCTCACCCGGAAAGAACTTATAATAGAGCTCGCGGTCAGTCTGTACACAGGCATCACGGTAAGCCTCATACCTTTCCATAAAATTGCGGGCTTCATCCGTCAGGGTGCTGCCCCCGCCGCCGCGCCCGCCAATGGTTTTGCGGGTCAGCGCAAAGCCCAATTCTTTTTCCGCCCGCTTGACCATGCGCAGCGCTTTGGAGTAAGAAAGCCCCATGGCCTGTGCCGCCGCCCGCAGTGAGCCGGTCTCTTCAATCCGGTGCAGCAGGCGGCAGGGGCCTTCGCCAAAAAAGCGCTCGCCGATATCATCGCAGAGCATCACATGAATCTTCGGTTTCATTTTTCTTTCCTCACAACGGCAGCAGCGCCAGCCGCACCCGGCCCGTGCGGTCGGTCGCGGGCACCAGTTCCAGCGGGCCGTATACTGCTGCCAGCGCGGATTGCAGCGCTTCAACCGGGTCGGTTCTGGGGTACAGCATGGCTCCAACCTGCCCGTTTTGCAGCACGATCAGCGTATCGCACCAATCCAGCATCAGCATGGGGTCATGCAGGCAGATCAGCGCTGTTTTGCCGCTTGCATGCACAAATTCTGCCAGCAGCGCCGCCATATGGCTGCGGTTGGCAAGGTCCAGGGCGCTGTCCGGTTCATCCAGTAGCAGCAAAGGCGCATCCTCCACAAAGGTACGTGCCAGAATACAGAGCTGGCGTTCGCCGCCGCTCAGCGTCAGGTAGTCCTGCTCGGCTTTATCCACCAGGCCTACCGTGCGCAGGGCTTCTTCCGCTGCCGCACACATGGCAGCGGTGGGGCTTTGCAGCACGCCAAGGCGGGGGTTGCAGCCCATCAGCACAACTTCCCGTGCAGACATGGACACCGAAATTCCGCTTTGCTGCGGGATGTAACTGACCGTTTGTGCCAGACACCTGGTAGAAAGGCTTTCCAGCGGCACACCATCCATCAGGCAGCACCCCGTATGGGGCAAAAGCCCGGCCACTGCGCGCAGCAGGGTGGTTTTTCCGCTGCCGTTCGCACCCAATATTCCCACCAGCTGGCCGGGGGTATCTATCGTAAAATGAACATTTTGCAGGATGTTCTTATCGCCAAGACGGACGGCCAGATTCTCCACAGTGAACATTACCGCGTCTCCCTCCCCGGCTTTATAATAAGGTAGAGCAAAAACGGAACACCCAGCAGCGAGGTGAAGATACTGACCGGCAGTTCGGTTGCCGCCACCGTTTTGGCAATGGTATCCGCCGCCAGCAGCAGCGTGCTGCCCACCAGCCCGCTGAGCAGGCTGGTGGAGCGGCGGTTGTGCCCCGCCAGCAGCCGCGCACAGTGGGGGGCCAGCAGCCCGACAAAGCTGATCAGCCCAGTCACGCTGACAACCGCGGCCACCACCAGCGTTGCCAATGTCAGCAGCAGAAAACGCATCCGCCCCACCGGAACCCCCAGCAGCCGCGCTTCATCCTCTTCCACGGATAAAAGCATCGCCTGACGGTGCAAAGCAAAAATTACGGCGCAGCAGAAAATAGCCATTGGAACGGGGAACCACACCCGGCTTTGCGTTACCCCCGCCAGGCTGCCCATGATCCAATATTCAATGCTGGCCAGCTCTTTTTCCGGGTCAGCGGTCAGCTTTAGCAGCATCAAAAGCGTTTGCGCCAGCGCATGTACGGCAATGCCCGCCAGCACCAGGTTCATCTTGCTGCGCCCCGGCGCGGCGGCCGCCAAGCCAAGCGAGAGAAACACCGCTGCCAGCCCGCCCGCAAAGGCGCATACCGTGGTGCCCAGCGTGCCCGAAGAAACAAACAAGATGGCAAATGCCGCGCCAACGCTGGCCCCCGACGATACCCCAATGATATCCGGGCTTGCCAGTGGATTGCGGAAAACAGTCTGGTACACAAAGCCCGCCACGCCAAGACCGAACCCGCCCGCCAGCGCCATCACGGCACGGGGCAGGCGCAGTACCGTAAAGGTGCGCACTGCCATAGCGTCCCCCGCCAGCAGTGCCTGCAGGGTTATGGGATAACGGCCGAAATAAAGTGCCGCACCAAAGGCCATAAAAACGCAGAGCGTTGCGCCCAGAAGGCACAGCGCCGTGCGTTTGCGGTTATTATTCATAAGATTCGGGGGTAAAGCCATAGAAGCTACCATAGAATTCATCGGCAGCGGCGTGGTAATACTCCTCGGTCACCTGCTCCGGGTGCAGCACGCTGGCAAGATAAACACTGCCAAGGAAGCTGGCTGGCACGGGGGAATCCACAGCCTCAACAGCGTGGGGCAGCTGGTAAACATGTCTCTCCTTGACGGCGGTGCAGTCCGCCAGGGCGGCATCGTTCAGAACAGAATCAACGTCATATTCAGCATCGGATGCCAGAATGATGTAATCGGGGTTCCAATCCAGGATCTGCTCATAGGAAACTTCGGCCCAGTAGGTATCTTCCACGCTGGCGGCGGCGTTTGTGCCGTTGGCGTTTTCGATCATCGTGTTCTGATACATGGCGGGGCCTGCGGTTTCCAGCACGGAGCTGTTGCCTGCCAGGTAAACGCTGGGGGCATCGGTGCCGGCAACGGCTTCGGCCAGGGCGGCCAGGTTGCTGTCAATGGCCATTTCCAGCTCCTCGCCGCGGGCGGTGGTGTTGGTTGCCTGTGCCAGCAGCTCGATCGCGCCGAACAGGCCGGCCTGGTTTTCCGGCTTAACAGCCAGCACGGTCAGGCCCATTTCCTCCATCTGGGGGATGGAATCCTTGAGCTTGGCGGGCACGATGACAAGATCCGGGGCCAGCGCAGCGCAGCCTTCCAGGTCAAACTCTTTGGCGGTGCCAATGCTGGGCAGGGACTGGATCTCCGGGGCGGACAGGCTGTAGATGTTGCGTTTGTCGGCTTTGGCTTCCACGCCAACCAGCTCGTTCTGCACGCCCAGCGCAATCAGCAGGCTGGTGGAAATGTAGTAGCCGCTGGCAAGGGTTTTGGGTTCTTCCTCAATGGTAACTTCGCGGCCCAGCTGGTCGGTAACGGTCAGCGGGTAGGTAACCGCCGTTTCGGCGGCAGGTTCTTCCGGTGCAGCGGTGGCTTCCGGGGCTGCGGTAGCCTCTACGGAAGCAGCCTCGCTGGCTGCGGTACTGCTGGCAGCAGCGGTGCTGCCGCAGGCTGTCAGTGCCATAGTGGCGGCCAGCAGCAGGGCGGTCATTTGGGTCATTTTCATGTTCCTTACTTCCTTCTAAAACCAATATTCCGTTGTGTTTTTCAAACTACAACGGAATTATAGCAGAATTTGTGGTAAAATAAAAGTGGTACTACACAAAAGTATGATTTTACCCAAAAACGGAGAGCATTCTATGATAACGATTCGAGAATATGCCCGCCCCGCCACACTGGAAGAAGCATGGCAGCTGAACCAGAAGCGCCCGAACCGGGTGCTGGGAGGGATGCTGTGGCTGAAAATGGAAAAAATCAGCGTTGGCACAGCCATTGACCTATCTGCGCTGGGGTTGGATACCATTGAAGAAACCGATACTGAATTTGCCATTGGCGCCATGGCAACGCTGCGCAGCCTGGAAACCCACGCCGCGCTGAACGCGGCCACCAACGGCGCCATGCGGGAGGCCGTGCGCCATATTGTGGGGGTGCAGTTCCGCAACTGCGCCACCGTGGGCGGCAGCGTGTACGGGCGGTTTGGCTTTTCAGACGTATTAACGCTGCTGCTGGCGCTGGACTGCGATGTGGAGCTGTACAAAGCAGGCCGGATGCCCATTGCACAGTTTGCCGCCCTGCCCTATGACCGTGATATTTTGACCCATGTTTACATAAAAAAGACGCCGGGGCTTGCAGTGCATTACCAGTCTGTGCGGGCCACCCAGACGGACTTCCCGATTTTGACCTGCGCTGCTGCACGCACGGCGGATGGAGCCTACCGCTTTGCCATCGGTGCACGCCCCATGAAAGCCATGCTTGTCTGCCCCACGGCCGCCCCGGATGAGCTGCCCGCCGCCGTACAGGCTGCGGTGCCCACCGGCAGCAACCTGCGCGGCAGTGCCGCCTACCGCACCCATCTGGTGGGGGTGCTTGTCAAGCGTGCCGTACAGGCACTGGGGAACCTGGAGGTGCTCTGATGCAAATTCATTTTACGTTGAACCATAAAAAAACAGCTGCTGAGATCGCCCCCGATACCCTGCTGATTGATCTGGTGCGCTTTTTAGGCTGCAAAAGCGTCAAGCGCGGGTGCGAAACCGCCAACTGCGGGCTGTGCACCGTGTTTTTGGACGAAAAGCCGGTGCTTTCCTGCTCTGTACTGGCGGTGCGGGTGGATGGCCGCAGCGTTACCACGCTGGAGGGCCTGCAGGAGGAAGCCGCTGAGTTCGGCGCGTTCATCGCTGACCAGGGGGCCGAGCAGTGCGGCTTCTGCAACCCCGGCTTTATCATGAATGCGCTGGCCCTTTTCCGCGAAAAACCCGACCCCAATGAGGAGGAGATCAAGGAATACCTTGCGGGCAACCTTTGCCGCTGCTCCGGGTACGAAGGCCAGCTGCGCGGGATCCAGAACTTTTTGGCGTGGAAAAAATCAAAGGAGGCTGCCCAATGAAAACTGTGAACCAGCCTGTGCGCAAGAAGGACGCCATGCAGCTTGTAACCGGCCAGCCTGTGTACATGGATGATGTTATCCCGCAGGACTGTCTCATCGTCAAGCTGCTGCGCTCCCCCCACGCCAATGCGATCGTCAAAAATATTGATACCTCCCGCGCCATGCTTGTGCCCGGCATGGAGGTGATTTACACCTGGAAAGATGTGGACCAGAACGCCCGCCGCTACACCCAGGCGGGCCAGACCTACCCCGAAATGAGCCCTTACGACCGCCTTGTGATCGACCGCCATGTCCGCTTTGCCGGGGATGTTGTTGCGATCCTTGCGGGCAAAGACGAAACATGCGTCGATAAGGCGATGAAGCTGATTCAGGTGGAATATGAAGTTCTGCCCGCGGTGCTGGATTTCCACACAGCGCTCGATAACCCTATTCTTGTGCACCCGGAGGATAACTGGGAAGCCCTTGTTCCCGGCATCGGAGCTGACAAGAACCGCAACCTCTGCGCCCACGATGAATCCGGCGAGGGTGATATTGAGGCGGTGTTGGCTGGGTGCGATGTGGTCATTGACCACACCTACCACACCCGCGCCTGCCAGCAGGCCATGATGGAAACCTTCCGCACGTATTGCAGCATTGATGCTTACGGGCGGCTGAATGTGCTCAGCTCAACGCAGATCGTGTTCCATTGCCGCCGCATTTTGGCAAACGCCCTGCACATCCCCAAATCCATGATCCGCGTTGCCAAGCCGCGCATCGGCGGCGGGTTCGGCGCAAAACAGACGTCAGTGTGCGAGGTTTACCCTGCCTTTGTTACCTGGAAAACGAAGAAGCCCAGCAAGATCATCTATACCCGCTTTGAAAGCCAGACGGCTTCAACCCCGCGCCATGAGATGGAGATGCACGTGCGGCTGGGCGCAACAAAGGACGGCATCATCAAGGGCATTGACCTGCACACCCTTTCCAACACCGGCGCTTACGGTGAGCACGGCCCCACAACGGTGGGGCTTTCGGGCCACAAGTCCATCCCGCTGTACGGCAAGGCCGAAGCGTTCCGCTTTGTCAGCGATGTTGTTTACACCAACCACATGTCATCGGGTGCGTACCGCGGGTACGGCGCAACCCAGGGTCTGTTTGCGGTGGAATCCGCTGTGAATGAGCTGGCCGACAAATTGGGGATGGACCCGTTCGAGCTCCGGCAGCGCAACATTGTCCATGAGGGCGATGTTATGCCCGCCTACTATGGCCAGGTCAACACCAGCTGTGCGCTGGACCGCTGCCTGAAAACCGTGCATGACAGGATGGATTGGGACCATAAGTACCCCGTGCGCGAGATCGGCAACGGTAAGGTGCGTGCTGTTGGCATGGGCATGGCCATGCAGGGCTCCGGCATCGACCATGTGGACGTGGGCAGCGCCACGCTGAAAATTAACGATGACGGGTTCTATACCCTTTCCATCGGCGCAGCGGATATGGGCACAGGCTGCGATACGATCCTGGCGCAGATCGCTGCCGAAGTGCTGGAATGCCCGCTGGAAAACATTGCGGTTTTGGGCGCAGATACCGATTCTTCCCCCTATGATTCCGGTTCCTATGCGTCCAGCACAACCTATGTGACCGGCAAGGCCGTGGAAAAGTGTGCGCTGGAACTGAAAGATAAGATCTGCACCCTGGGGGCACAGATGCTGGGGCTGGACAAAGCCGCCGTGCTGTTTACCGGCGATGCCGTGACGAGCGAGGATGGCACCCAGCGCGTACCGCTGGCCAGCATTGCAGCGGCATCCCAGTGCGGCAACACGGTGGCGCTGGAAGCCACCGTGACCCACAGTTCGGAGATTTCGCCCCCGCCGTTTATGGTTGGCGCCGCCGAAGTGGAAGTTGACCTGGAAACCGGCGAAGCCCAGGTGGTGAACTATGTGGCCGCGGTTGACTGCGGCACCCCTGTAAACCCGAACCTGGCCCGCGTGCAGGCCGAGGGCGGCATTTTGCAGGGCATCGGCATGGCGCTGACCGAGAATGTGACCTACAATGACCGCGGCATGCCGCGCGAAAGCTCCCTGATGCAGTACAAGATCCCCTGCCGCACTGATATTGGACATATTGACGTAAGTTTTGAGAGCAGCTACGAGGGCACCGGCCCGTTTGGCGCAAAGTCCATCGGTGAGGTCGTCATCAACACCCCGCTGCCCGCCGTGGCCGATGCCATCTACCACGCCACCCACAAACGCTTTTATGAGCTGCCCATCACCCGCGAGCAGATCGCAATGGCGTTCGCTTTATAAGCATACGCTTTGCTTCATTTTTTCCCTATCATAATCAAAACGCAGAAGCAATACAACAGCCACAACGGGCAAGCCCGCTGTGGCTGTTGCTTTTGGTGCCCTTTTTCACGCGGTAAGAAGAGCGTTCCCATTTATTTTGATTGTATCGTTGATACTGCCATTATAATGCCGCCGTGGCAAATAAACAAGACTTTTTTCATCCCTCAAATTCTCCCGAAAAGTGGCTTGATTCCTAGATTTTTCGGCATTCGTCAACGCCCAAAGAAATTCAACCGCCGTCTATTTACTATCATTTTCATAGCATAAAGTAGTATAAAATCGCATATCTTTTCTCGCAACAGTAGTAAAAATGGTAGTAAATTCAGGCTCAAAATGCAATTTACTACTCGGCATTTACCACCCGTTTCATCTCTGTTTCCACGTCATCGTACTGCACATGAGTGTAAGTATTCAGGGTGACGCCAATGTCAGAGTGTCCCATCAAATATTGCAGAGTTTTGGGATTCATACCGCTTTTGGCCATGTTGGAACAAAACGTATGTCTGCAAACATGAGGTGTGATGTTGGGCAGCTGTTCCCGATAGAGCTTGTTGTAGCTTGTACAAATGTGGTTGAAGTAGTGTTCCCAGTGCATTGCAACGGTTGGGTTCCCGTTCTGGTCAAGAAAGAGAAAACCGCATTTACCGTCAACCATCGGCTCATTCTTGGGACGAGGCCGATTTTCAATAATGCGCCGGAAGCACACATACACATCATCCGTCATAGGAATCACCCGCTTACCACAGCTGGTCTTGGGTTCCTCTATCACATACCGCATATCCATTGTCCGTTGTAGCTGGTGGTCCACATTGATTTTCCGATGTTCCAAATCAATGTCGGACAGCGTCAACCCCACGAACTCTGAAATCCGCAGGCCCGTCTTGAACAGGATATAGATAGCGCCATAATACTTTTTATAACACCCGCTCTCCCGAACATAATTCAGAAAAGCCCTCTCCTGTTTGCGTGTAATTGCCTCTCTTGTCACGCTGTCGTTTACAACGACTGTGGCAAGCTGAAATTCAAATGGATTTTTGTGTAACCAATCATCATCGACTGCCATCTGAAATGCCGGACGGACAACACCTCTGACAGTGTGAATCGTGCTATATGGTCTACACTCGTGAGCTGCCCCAGTTCTTCCATCGACAGAACGCTGAATGACTTTTCACGGTCAAGCAGGCGTTTTTTGTTTCGGTGATAGTTCCGGGCCTCATTTCGCAGCACCGCTTTGCAGAACGCATCGAATCGGTACTGTTCGCCATCGTTGCGAGGGATAGCTTCCATCTTCTCACCCCCTTTCCGTGGGGATGTCGGGTGGATTTTTCCCTTTCCGCTAATATGACACCTGAAATACCCGATTCTACCCGCTTTTTTGAAAATTTCCAAAAATATTTTTTGAAACAGGTAGATTTTCAGGCGGCAATAGAAAAGCCCAGCAGACCGAAAACGGCCAACTGGACATAATGACAGCACGAAACGCGCAGCAGTTACATCGTATAGTACATAGTAAAAGCCCTGCTGACCCTGTGCGGGAGCAAGGCTTTTTTTGACAGTTCAAAGCTAGGCGTTCGATAGAATATCAGACGCATGGCGGCATCCTCCTAGTGGCCGCCATACGGACGATGAAACGCTTTGATAAGCAAAAAGAACCGGCGGCCTTGAGTTTCTCAAAAGCCGCCGGTTCAAAATGGGCGCGCGGATATGTCTGCTATACGACGGCTTTTTTTCTTTTGCCGTCGTGCGGCAGGTGTTTTTACTTTTTATTCTTTTGTGCCACATGGACGATTATGGCAACTAAAATAATTGCGGCGACCATGCCAATTAAAGGGAGCCATGTGTCGGTGAAGCTTTGCAATACGGCATTCCAGTTTACATTTTCGGGCAACATAGTTTAGACCTCCAATTCTCGCTGTTCTGTGACAATACGTTTACAGGAAAGATACGTTGCAATGAAATAACTTCCGTAGACAAGCAGAAAAAGAACGATTGTCAGTCCGATATTGGTTGCGATATGGATGTTCATAAATTCTTCCACCACAGCCATTGCTTTGCCAATCAGGAAAGCAGAATACACGCCAGCGACGACTAGCGGAATGGCAAAGAACACGGCTGTCTGCACAAAAAGCGTATGATCGATTTGCCAGCGGCCTGCACCCAGCTTTTGCAGCAAGCCATAACGATACACATTGTCGGTCGTTTCGGTAAGCTGTTTTAACGCTAGAAGTGCGGCGCAAATCAGCAAAAAGACCAACCCGATATAGCAGCAAAGGAAGCTCACCAAGGCATCAAGGCCGTAGAACGTCTCATACATCATGTTCTTTTCGGCATACCGATAGCCGTGTGTACTATCCAACCCAATCGGAATCATCTTTTGCAGAACTTCATTGGAATCTGCATCGGGTTTATATTGCACCAAAAGCGCATTTACATCTTTTTCAAGAGATGCGGTGACGGAATCGGGAACGATCAAGGTGCCGCGGTCATTATTACCAACCGAAGTCATAACGTATGTTTCCTGCAAAACGTTATCTTCTGCACGCTGTAAAGTCGCCCCGCCAACCGTGATTTCCGGGTGGCTCTGCAATGCAGCAGCAACATACCGATACGTTCCATTGTAGTTGCAGTTCAACAGGTATTGGCCATCGTTCAGCGTGATGGGTGCTTTGTTCTGCATGGCTAAGGCACGATTCAAGTCCGAAATGGAGATTACGGAAACCTTGCTGTCAGGAACTTTTTCATCAATCGGCCAAAATTTGACTTTCTGTCCTTCAAATAGTTCAGAGTAGGTCATATCGGCCTCGTAAACACTGATTTGTTCTGTGGCTTTGGCGTAGTTGCTTATGGTAACATCGTGTGCAGCGAGATAGGCAGCAATATCGCTGTCCCCGTCAACCGAAACATTGGAAAGCACGTTCAAATCATAGGGCGTTGCAGATTGGGACATTTTGTTCATAGCAAGCGCTGTGCTTGCGCCAATCGACACGGCGCAGATCGTGATGGTCAGCAATCCGCATACAACCGTTACCACAAGATAATTGGTTCGGATTTTGCTGCCAATCTGACGGGCAAGGAACGTATTCAGACCTTTCAGGTAAAAGCATTTCCTTGCACTTGCTGCTTGCATGAAAACGGCTGACAGCGAGTAGAACAGCAGAAAAGTTCCCGCGACCAATGCCGCCGCTGCCAACTGGAACAGATTATTTTCATGCGATGGCAGAATCCCGTTTTTGTTGAACAGTGCGGCAGAAATTCCGATGCAAAGCAGCGAGAGCAGGAACAGGCAAATCGGCAAGATACGGTTTTCAGTCTGCATACTTTCGTTTTTTCTGCTGTCCGTCAATAGGTCGATCAATTTAACATTGGTGACAGACCGAATATTGAAAAGCATAACGATAAAAAAGATGATTGCGAAGCACAACACGGTCTGGCGAAGCGCACCGGCTGAAAACACGATCCGAAACTTTTCAAGATTGATTGCAAAAAGCCGCAATGCAATTAAAGAAAAACCTTGCGAAAAGAAAAAGCCCAAAAGCAATCCTGTGCCCAGCGCAATGATGCCAACACAAAGCGTTTCGCCTGCAAACAACCGGGAAATACGCCCTTTTTTCATGCCGAGCATCATATACACGCCCAATTCCTTTTTGCGACGTTTCAATAAAAACTGATTGGCATAAAGAATCAGAAAAGCCAGAACAACCGCAATCATAGTGGAAAGTGTAGAAAGCATAATGCCGAGCTGACGATATAAGAGTGTTCCGGTCATGCCCATATCAGAAAAAGCCGGCTGGTCAGAAATGGAATTGAACGCATAGAACAGGCTGACCGAAAGGGTCAGGGTAAGAAAATAAATCAGATAGTCACGAATGTTCTTGCGCACATTTCGGAAAATCAGCTTACAGGAGTTCACTCTGCTCACCTCCCAAGACGGAAACTACTTCCAGAATTTTTGTAAAAAATTCTTTGCGCGTATCCGTCCCACGATGCAGTTCGTTGAACACCTGCCCATCTTTGATAAACAAAATGCGATTGCAATAGCTGGCAGAAAAAGCGTCATGCGTTACCATGAGAATCGTTGCTGAAAGCCGTTCATTCAATTCGGTCAACATTGTCAACAGCATTCGGGAAGAGTTGGAATCCAGTGCGCCGGTCGGCTCATCTGCCAGTACGATGGCGGGATTTGTCACCATCGCTCTCGCAGCAGCTACTCTCTGTTGCTGACCGCCAGACATCTGATAGGGATATTTACCCAATACATCCTGAATGTTCAGCGCTTGGGCAATCTGTGGGATACGCTGCTCTATTTCACTGGGTTTGGCACCTGCGATGGAAAGGGTCAGAGAGATATTTTCATAGGCGGTCAAGGTGTCCAGAAGATTGAAATTCTGGAAAATCGAAGCCAAACGCCAGATGCAGGAGTATGGCATCATCAAGCAGAATGTGGACGGCATCCTACGGACAACACCGGGAAAGGAGCAGATGCAGGAACGGTAAAATTATCATTGGAAATGTATCCAACGAAAATGATGAGACATTGACACAAGATTTTTGTATGCTATGGATTTTTTTGAGAAAATCATATAAAATGATAGGTACAGATATCGGAATATTTAATATGTAGACAACAACGAAAGGATTCAGGTAATGTTATGCAACTAATTAAAGAACGACAAATCAATCCTATTGAGAGTGAAGTTCTCGCAAGAATTTCCATAATACGGCCTATATTAACAAGCCTTTTAATTGGCATAAAACAAGATGTTGTCGATGAAATGGGCGGTATAAACAATGTTAAACTCAAAATGCTACCTCGTGCATATCGTCCGGGCAATGGAGACATCGGCTTCTGTTTTGAGTGGGCAATTCATGATGCAATTCGTCATCAGGACCCACGAGTTTTAGAGCGTTTAGAAACTGCAGCTCGCCGTTGCAGGCTGCCTGGTAGAAATTTTGAATCAATTCTTTTTGGATTAGAAAAAAGTGGAAAGGTTCAGATTATTGATACAGCAAACCATATTTTAACTGCGGATTCCAGAATTCTAACAGGCGAACGGGCCCAACCTTTAAAGTTAAAAAGCTATTTGAACATGCTTTCTGCAGCGTTCAATCGACCTGAAACAAGGAAAGCGTTGCCTTCCTCTATAAGCGGTCTTTGGAAGGCTGATTTATTCTTTGGAACTACCGATGCTGATCGGTGGCTTGGCACGTCTTTAAAAATAAATCCAACACAATTAGAAGGTGCTCGTGGATTGAGAATTGGAATTGTTCCTGCAATGCAAGGAAAATCAGACAAAGTATATCTTGATGATAAAAAGAACATTATGGTTTGTCCGATTCCTTATGATGGCTCCTTTATGGAACTGTTTTATACTTCTTGGGGAATTGTACAACAATTTATCGCGGCTGATGCTCAAATGCCGCGGGAAGTTTCTCTACCTGTTCCAGCAGATAGGCAGGCAGTAAAAGAGCTTGTGGTCAGACGGGAATTTCCTATTGTCGATGTTGTAGACGCTCTTGAGCCGCTTGCTCAACCCAACCTCACAGAGCAAATCAATCAGACGGTAGACTTGGTTACTACTAAAGAAGGTGAGTCAATTCTTAATAATGCTATAATTGCCCCTGTTGCCAGCCTTAGCTGAACTTCAAGTAACCTACGATACTTTTGATTAGATGTACTTCTTAAAGGGGATGTAATCATGAACAAGGGTGATCTTATAGTTTTTGATTCAAAGAAGAATTTTAAGTATATTAAATCTCTCGGTGCTGGTGGAACAGGCGACACTCACCTGTTTCTTGATGAAACAACTGGGATTCAGTTTGCAATAAAGAAATATGCACCTAAAGATTTTCGCTATGTGGATGAATATTACTCAAGATTTGTTGACGAAATTATCATTCTTTTCAACATCACACACCCTAATATTGTGCGGATATATAATTACTACCTTTACCCAGAATTGAAAACTGGGTATCTCCAAATGGAATATGTTGATGGAGTTACGATTGACCGCTTTGAACCACTTGACGGAGGTAAAAGTTGGGATGATATTTTTTCTGAAATTGTTTCAGCATTTGAATATTTAGAAAAGCATCATATACTACATAGAGACATTAGGCCCGCAAATATTCTTGTTGATGATAACGAAAATGTAAAAATCATTGATTTTGGATTTGGCAAGCAGCTACATGATTCAGAATCGGAAAAAAATAGCATTCTCCTCAACTGGCCAGCAACAGAAATGCCCGATGAAGTTGTACTGAATCAAGAATACAACGAATGTACTGAAATATACTTCTTGGGTGTACTTTTTAAGCACATTTTATCAAATACAAAGGCACCTTTTCATTTTGCACATATCATTGAAAAGATGACACAAACAAGTCCGATTCAGCGTTATTCCTCATTTTCTGAAATCTCCGGCGACATAGCCGCAGGTGTTATTAGCGAAATTGGTTTTTCTGACAGTCAAAAGCAAGTATATCGTCGCTTTGCAGATGTTCTATCCAGACACATAGACTATTATTCCGAAAAATTCTCGCCGATAAATAATATTTCTCTGACACTTTCAAAGTTGTCCGAACTTATTAGAAGTTCTTCTTTAGAAACCTATATTCAAGATAACACACGTCTTATTAATTGCTTTGTAAATTCCGGATGCACGGGATACACTTATCGTTCAACAAAAGACATTGATGTTCAAATTGTTATAGACTTTTATAACTTGATAATCAGTCTTTCTGATCAGAAGAAGAAAATACTTTTTGACAATATTTATGGTAGACTTTCTACTATTCCAGTTCAATCAGATGACGAATTACCGTTTTAATTTGATGGATTTCTAAAAGAAAAATTTATTGTATACAAAGGGGTTCTTCAAATGGACAACAACCTCATTCCGTATCAGCCTGTAATCTCCGATATTAAAAATTTGATTACCGTCGGCCAGAACGTTGCCTATAATGCAGCCAACCGTGCAATGATTATGACCTACTGGAATATTGGAAAGCGCATTGTTGAAGAAGAACAAAGCGGTGCCGAGCGTGCAGAGTATGGCAAACGCTTAATTCCAGTTCTTTCGGCAGAACTCACAAAGGAATTCGGCAACAGCTATTCCAGCCGGAATCTTCACTATTACCGTAAATTTTACCATTGCTTTCCTGATTCCGAGATTTTGAACACGCGTGTTCAAAATCTTAATTGGTCGCATTTTCGGGCTTTGCTTCGTGTTTCCGATGAAGATGCCCGTGTTTGGTATATGAATGAAGCTGCCAATGAAAATTGGAGTGTCCGCACCCTTGACCGCAACATTGGCACACAGTATTATTATCGGCTGCTCCATTCTCCAAAAAAAGAAGCTGTGATGGCAGAGATGAAAGAGAAAACAGCGGCAGAGCCCAAGCATCAGTTTGAACTTCTCAAAAGTCCCATCGTGGCAGAATTTTTAGGATTTCGCACCGAAGATTCCTTTGCAGAGTCCGATTTGGAGTCTGCAATTCTTTCTCACATCCGGGACTTCCTCATGGAGATGGGAAAGGGATTTGCTTTCGTGGCCCGACAGCAGCACATTGTGACCGACACGGAAGATTACTACATCGACCTTGTGTTCTATAACATCGAACTGAAATGCTATGTTCTGATTGATTTGAAAATGGGCACGATCACCCATCAGGATGTCGGCCAGATTGATATGTATGTTCGGATATTTTCAAACTTCTGCACGGTTTACACCTCCAATTCTTTTGTCTCTTCCCGTGGCGGTGTTTGTTTGCTTTGCTCCTTTTTCGCGGCATCCAGCTGTGCCCGGATGCCTCCTTTCTGTTTTTAGGCAAAGAAAAAGCCGCAGGCTTTTTGTGAAAGTCTGCGGCTGTAAAGCAAAATCGCTTTGTCTTACTTTGCCATGGAAGGTATTCAATATTGTCGCTGAGGCGAAATCGTTTCTTACGGTAGTAACGTTTCTTACGGTAGTAAAATGGTAGTAAATTCGGGGCTTAACATCCCGAAAAGCGAGGATTCATCAGGGTTTTCAGACTTGTTCATATCCTGCCATGAGATAACAATAGCCCGGTATCCGCTTTGCTCCAAAAAGTGCGGTACCGGGCTGTGGCGATATTCTCCTGCTTATTTCCATCCGCGGGCGGTGGGGTCCAGCATTTCGGCGGCGGAATAGATCAGCGCGTTGCAGATGGCCGCCGCCACGTTGCTGCCGCCCTTGCGGCCCATGGCAACAATGGCGGGCACGCCGTGGCTTTCGCACACGGCAAACAGGCGCTCCTTGCTTTCCACCACGTTCACAAAGCCCACCGGCACACCGATAACCAGCGCCGGGCGCAGGCCGTTTTCAATTTTCTCGGCAATCGTCAGCAGGGCGGTGGGGGCGTTGCCCACGGCCAGCACGGCGCCGGGGTATTCGGCCGCAGCCTTGTGCATGGCGGCCACGGCGCGGGTGGTGCCCGCCTGTTTGGCCGCTGCAGCCACAGCGGGGTCCGCCATAAAGCAGAGTGCCTGCCCGCCCAGCTTGGCCAGGCCCGGCTTGGTGATGCCTGCCAGGGCCATGTTGGTATCGGTGATGATCGTTGCCCCGGCGTGCATAGCAGCAATACCGGCGGCTACCGCGCCGGGGGTAAAGTGCAGGGTCTGCGCATAGTCAAAATCCGCGGTGGTGTGGATGACCCGCTTGACTACAGGGGCGTTTTCCGGCGGGATGTCCAGCCCGCGCTGGGCCAGCTCCCCGGCAATAATTTTCATGCTGGTGCGTTCAATATCGGCGGGCAGGTGGTGCTGCGGCATCATTGGTCATTTCCCCTTTCGGCAGGCTGTGCAAGGCCCATAGCCGCATACACGGCGGCCAGATCCAGGTTATGGCGTACCCCATCGGCCAGCAGATCCAGCTGCTGGGTACGGTATTCCTGCATGGAGATCGGTGCTGCCGCGGCGGGGTCAATCCCCTTGCGGCGGCAAAGATAGGCGGCAAACTGCTCGGTCAGCTCGCCGCTGTCAAACAGGCCGTGCAGGTAGGTGCCAAACACCTGGCCCTGCACGCAACCTTCGGGGGTGCCGTCCGCCAGGGTGCAGAACGGCGCGCCCTGCACAGTGGTGCGCCCGGTGTGAATCTCGTACCCGGTCAGGTGCGCCCCGGCAAAGGGCTCCGCCGTCACGGTCGCCTGGCTTTGGGTGCGGCGCTTTTCGGCGGCAAAGGTGGTTTGGGTGGGCAGCAGGCCAAGGCCGCGCAGAGTCTGCGGGCGGCCGCTTTCGGTGCCTTCCGGGTCGGCCAGGGTCTGGCCCAGCATCTGGTAGCCGCCGCACACCCCCAGCACCGGCGTGCCGCGCTGGGCCAGCTTGCTGATGGCTGCTTCCAGCCCGCACTGGCGCAGCCACAGCAGGTCGTCCACGGTATTTTTTGTACCGGGCAGAATCACGCAGTCCGGCGCGCCAAGCTCGCGGGTGGTCTGCACATAGCGCACGCCAAGCAGCGGGTGCTGCTCCAGCGGCATAAAGTCCGTAAAGTTGGAAATATGCGGCAGCCGCACAATGGCAGCATCCAGCGGCTTGACGGCATTTTTGACCTGCAGCCGGTCGGAAAGCGAATCCTCGTCCTCAATATCCGCCTTTAAGTACGGCACAACGCCAAACACCGGCAGGTGGGTTTTCTCTTCCAGCATGGCAAGGCCGGGGCGCAGAATCCCAACATCGCCGCGGAACTTGTTGATGATAAGCCCTTTGATGCGCGCCCGTTCGTCCGGCTCCAGCAGTTCCACCGTGCCAAACAGCTGGGCAAACACGCCGCCGCGGTCAATATCACCCACCAGCAGTACGGGAGCATCCACCAGCTTGGCCAGCCCCATGTTCACGATGTCATCGGCTTTCAGGTTGATTTCAGCCGGGCTGCCCGCGCCCTCGATGACGATAATATCAAAATCTTCCGCCAGGCTGTTGTAAGCCGCCAGAATATCGGGGATGAGCTGTTTTTTGCGGCGGAAATACTCCGCCGCCGGCATCTGGCCGCGCACTTCCCCGTTGACGATCACCTGGCTGCCAATATCGCTGCTGGGCTTGAGCAGGATGGGATTCATCCGCACATCCGGTTCCACCCCGGCTGCCTGGGCCTGCACCACCTGGGCGCGGCCCATTTCCAGCCCGTCACGGGTCACAAAGCTGTTCAGCGCCATGTTCTGGCTTTTGAACGGGGCCACCCGCCAGCCATCCTGGGCAAAAATGCGGCAGAGCGCCGCGCACAGCAGGCTTTTGCCCGCGCCGCTCATGGTGCCCTGCACCATAATACATTTTGCTTTGCTCATTTTAGTACCTCCCGCATGGTCTGCAGCAGCTGTTCGTTTTCCGGCGCGGTGCGCACGGCGGTGCGGTACCAGCCGGCGCTCAGCCCCGGGTAATTGCCGCAGCTGCGCAGGCAGACGCCCCGCTGCTGCAAGGCCGCACCCAGCGTTTCCGGCGCACGGAACAACAGGTAGTTGGCGCTGCCCTCGATCACCTGCAGCCCCAGTGCCCGCAGCCCGGCCGCCAGTCTGGGGCGCTGGTCGGCAATCAGGGCGCGGACGGCATCGGCATAGGCGGTTTCCCGCAAAGCGGCAGCGCCCGCAGCCTGCGCCAGGCTGGATACCCCCCACGGCTGGCCCGCGGCCTGCATTTTGGCCAGCAGCGCCGTGTTGGCGCACAAGGCATACCCCAGCCGCACCCCGGCCATGGCGTACAATTTGGTGAACGCTTTCAGAATAACAAGGTTGGGCGCGGTTTGCAAAAGCGGTTTGGCCGTCAGGGCATCCCGCTGCTGCAAAAAGTCCAGAAAGCACTCATCCACCACCAGCACGGCCCCGCAGTCCGCACAGCGGCGCACCAGGCGCTGCACCAGCTCCGGCGGGGTAATTTGCCCGGTGGGGTTGTTGGGCTGGCACAAAAACACCAGGTCAATGCTCTGGTTCACTGCCTGCACAAAGGCTTCCGTCACGGCAAAATCATCGGCCTCATGCAGGGTTTTCCGCCTTACTTCGCAGCCAACGCTTTCCAGTGCGGCGGCATACTCGGCAAAGGTGGGGGCGGGCAGCAGGGCGCGGCGGGGCTTGAGCGCCCACACCAGCCGGTAGATCAGATCCGCCGCCCCGTTGCCGCACAAAATCCACGGTTCCGGCAGCTGTTCCGCCCGGCTGAGTGCCGTGCGCAGCTCCCGGCAAAGGGGGTCCGGATAGCGGTCCGCAGTGGGCAGAGCCGCAACGATGGCATCCGCCACGCCCCGGGGCAGGCCCAGCGGGCTGACATTGGCCGAAAAATCCAGCGCATCATGCCCAAAGCGGGCGCGGTAGCCCGCCCAATCACCGCCATGTACCAGTTCCATTCCGTTCTCCCCTTTTCGTTGTTACATCGCCAGCACCAGCAGGCGCAGGGCAATGCCCAGCGCCAAAGCCAGCAGGCTTTCGGCATACATCATGCGGTCGGCCCGCAAAATGTCCTTTGGTTCCACGGGGCGCAGCGCATCCCCAATGGTGGGTTTATCATAATACTCGCCAAAATAGTAGGCGGGGCCTGCCAGCTGCACGCCCAGGGCACCGGCGCAGGCACTTTCGGTCTGGGCGCTGTTGGGGCTGGCATGGTTGCGGCGGTCCCGCCGCCAGATCTTCCACGCGCCGCGGGCACTGCTGCCGGTCAGGGCGGCAGCGGCCACCCACAGCAGCCCGGCCAGGCGGCTGGGCAGATAGTTGGCCACGTCGTCCAACCTGGCGGCGGCACGGCCAAAATACAGGTATTTCTGGTTTTTGTAGCCCAGCATGCTGTCCATCGTGTTGATGGCCTTATAGGTCAGCGCCAGCGGCGCGCCGCCCAGCAGCATGTACAGCAGTGGGGCAATCACGCCATCGCTGGCGTTTTCGGCCACGGTTTCCACAGCGGCTTTGGTCACGCCCTCCGCCGTCAGGTTTTGGGTATCGCGCCCCACAATGCGGGCCACGGCCTTGCGGGCGGCGGGCAGGTCCTGCTTTTGCAGCTCTTTATACACATTGCAGCTTTCCTGCACAAGGCCCCTGGCGGCCAACGCCTGGGCGCACCAGAACATCTGCACGGCAAGCCCTGCCAGCGGGTGCAGCGCCGCCGCCAGCCTGCACACCAGCGCTGTGATGAGGAACGTGCCCACCGGCAAAATGGCGGCCAGCACCGCCCCGCCGCAAAGCTCCCCCTGCGGCGTTTGGGGAAATTGTACGCGCAGGCGTTTTTCCAGCGCAGTGATGGCTTTGCCCATCAGCACAACGGGGTGCGGCAGCCAAGCCGGGTCGCCAAAAATGGCATCCAGCACAAAGCCACCCAAAACAGCCCAGCAAATCAGCATGGTAACTCCTTTGTATACTGCACGGTTTTGACCACGCGCAGGGTTTTCTGGTGTATCCAATCGGCGGCATCCAGCACAAAGCCGCCCGCCGCGGGGGCACACCAGGAATAATAGTTTTTATGGGGCACGGCGAACCGTTCCAGCGCCGCCATCTGGGTGCCGCCGTGGGCAACGATCACCAGCTGCGGCTCCCCCGCCGCCAAAGCGGCATCCACCAGCGCGGCAAATGCTGTGCAGACACGCTGGCAGAATTCCGCCTTGCTTTCCCCGCCCGGGCAGCGGCCTTCGCAGCCGGTTTCCACCCAGGCACGGTACTGGGGCTCGTGCTCCATCTCCCGGTAATTGCGGCCCTCAAACACGCCAAAGTCCATCTCTTTCAGCCCGTCTGCCACAACCAGTTCCGCATCGGGGAAAAGCACTTCCGCCGTCTGCCGGGTGCGCTGCAAGGAAGTAATCATGACCGTTTTGGGGGCAAAATCCGCCCGGCGCAGCTGGGCAAGGCCCTGGGGGCACAGCGGTACATCCCGCCTGCCCTGGTAACGCTTTTCCTGATTATCCTGCGTTAAGCCGTGGCGCAGCAGGTAGATCAGCATGGCGGCAGCTCCCCTTTCAACACGGTGGGCAGGCCGCAGAACATCTGCACCACACAGTCGGCCCGCTCAGCCAGCAGGCAGGCAAGGCGGCCGGCGGCTTCCCGCGCGGCGCGCTGGGCGGGGTCAATGGGCACCACGCCGCCGCCAACCTCGGTGGCGGTTACTACGTCATATTGGGCAAGCTCGTCCGCAAGGGCAGGCAGGCTTTCGGCATTGGCGGCAAGGGTCTGCACCTCGTAAATCTGCCGCCCGCCAAAGGGTTTGGCAAAGGTTCGTTTACCGCTGTACAGCGGGCCGGTAATAAACAGCATGTTACAAAAACCCCTTCCACTGGCAAAACACAAGGGCCGCCAGCATATACAGTTCCGCTTTTTGCAAAAACCACCCGGCCAGGTCCCCGGTAATACCGCCAAACTGCTTGACCGCCACACGGTGGTAGCGCCACAAGGCAACCCCCGCCGCCAGCACCAGCACGCCGCCGCCCAGCGCGAAAAGTGCCACTGCCAGCACAATGCCAAGGCATCCCAGCACCCGGCGCACCGTGGTGCGGTCCGCCGCCGTGGCAAATGTATGCGCAAGGCCGGTATTTTTGGCCAGGGGAAAGGCCGCCACTGCGTAACCGGAGCAGGCACGCTCCAGCACCAGCGCCAGCAGCCAGACAGCCCCCACCTGCGGGGTAAACTGCACGCAGCAGCACAGCGCAAAGTAGGCCACAAAGTAGCTGCACAGCCGGATCACGGCGAACGCGCCACAGTGCGGGTCCTTGAGAATATCGAGCTTTTTCTGGGTATCGCCATAGCTGCAAAGGGCGTCACAGGTGTCGGCGTAACCATCCAGATGGATGCCGCCCGTAACCCAGACAGGGATCAGGCAAAAGCCCGCCGCGCGCACCATGGCGGGCAGCGGCAGGCTGGCGCACACGTACCACAGCACGCCGCACAGCACCCCCACCAGCGGGAAGGCACAGAGCGAATACCGCATGTTTTTTTTGTTCCAGTCAAACTGCGGCACCGGCACAGCCGAGAACATGGCAAATGCCACGGCGATCGTCTGCAAAACTGTCATGGGCGTTCCCCTCCTTTGTAGTACACCGGCAGGCCGCACACCACGCGGCAGACGGCGTCGGCTTTGGCGGCAACGGCATTGTTGACCATGGCAAGGGCCTGCAAATAAAGGTCTGTCTCCCCGGCATAGTCCGCCCCGCCGCTGAATACCTCGTTGCTGACGATGATAAGATGGTTGCATTGTGCGGCGATTGCCTCGATCCCCGCCAGCATTTTTTCCGTCGTCTGCTTGGGCAGCAGGCAGCTGCCGTCGGGGCGGTACAGCTCATTGGCGGCCAAGTTGCCCAAATCTTCCAGCAGGGCAGTGCCCTGCTGCGGCAGGCGGACCAAGTGCAGGTTTTGGGGACATTCCACGGTAGCAAACTGTTTTTGCGCCCGCATGGCGCGGTGTTTGGCCACCCGCGCGGCGCACTCGGCATCCCACACCTGCATGGTGGCAAGGTAATAGCGCGGGCCGCCGCTCTGCACGGCAAGGTGCTCCGCATAGGCGCTTTTGCCGCTGGCTGCGCCGCCGATAACCAGCGTCAGCATTGTGGGGTGTACGGCGCAATGCCGCCCTCCGCAAAGGAATAGCAGCCGCGGTAGACGGCCAGAGCCATATCCCACAGTGGGATGGAAGCCACCGCGCCGGTGCCCTCGCCCAGATGCAGGTTGGCGGTGATGAGCGGCGCTTTGCCCAAAGTATCCAGCACCATATGGGCGGCAGGCTCCGCCGAAACATGGCTGGCAAACACCGCCTTGGCTGCTGCGGGGCAGAGCCGCACCGCGCACAGAGCCGCCACGCTGCTGATAAAGCCATCCATCAAAATGGGCACACCCTCCAGCGCGCCGCCCAAAAACACGCCGCACAGCCCGGCAATATCAAACCCGCCCAGCTTGGCCAGCACATCCAGCGGGTCAGCGGGATTGGGCTGGTTGTGGGCAATGCCGCGCCGGATCGCATCAATCTTGCGGGCAAGCCCTGCATCCGAAAGCCCGGCCCCGCGTCCGGTCATGCTCTGCACAGGGGCACCCAGCAGCACGCTTGCCACGGCGCTGGAGGTTGTGGTGTTGCCAATGCCCATCTCCCCCGTTGCTAACAGTTGAACTCCCTGCTGCTTTTGTCCGCGCACCAGCGCAATGCCGCAGCCGATGGCCTGCACGGCCTGGGCGCGGGTCATAGCCGGGCCGCAGGTAAAATCTTTGGTGCCGGGGGCAATGCGGCAGTCCTGCACGCCGGGCACCGGGGCACCGGCAATGCCCATATCCACCGGCACAACGCTGCAATGGGCGGCAGCTGCCATCTGGCACACGCTGGTGCGCCGCGCGGCAAGGTTTTGCAGCACCGCGCGGGTCACGCTGGCGTCGGTTTGGCTCACGCCCTGGGCCACCACGCCGTTATCGGCGCACAGCACCAGCACGGCGCGGCGGGCAAAATCCAGCTCCGGGGTGCCGGTCAGGGCGGCGGCGTCCTCCAGCATGGTTTCCAGGCTGCCCAGCCCGCCCAGCGGTTTGGCCAGCGCGGCCCAGTGGGCGTGCGCCGCGGCGCGGGCAGCTTCATCGGGCGGGGTGATGGTTTGCAGCAGTGTGTTCAGTTCAGGTTCCGTCATACCGTTCTCCCTGTTTTTGTTTGGGCATACTGCGCCGCAGCCGTTACAAAGCGCTGCGGCAGCGGGGTGCCCGCCCAGTATAGATGCGGGAACCCCGCATACAGATGCCCATTGGCAAAGCCGCAGTCCCAATGGCGGCCATTGGCTTTTTGGGCGGCAAAAGCGGTGCCGTTGCAGGTGGAATCCCAATGGTGGAACTCATGCACGGGCACCGGCTCCCCTGCGCGGAAGAGCATGCTGTCCGCCTGCGGGGTGAGCGCGGCATAGCCAAAGCGCACCAGCCGCCCCACGCGGAACCCCTGCCCCGGCAGCACACCCGCCATGGGGTGGGCGGTTCCGGCGTCATCTTCCAGCGTTTGGCCCAGGTACAAAAAGCCGCCGCATTCCGCCACGGTGGGCAGGCCGCGCTGCACGGCGGTGTTTATGGCGCAGCGCATGGCGGTGTTGGCCGCCAGCTGGGCGGCGTACAGCTCCGGGTAGCCGCCCGGCAGGTACAGCCCGCCGATATGTTGCGGCAGCGCGGCATCCCGCAGCGGGCTGAAATAGCAAAGCTCTGCGCCTGCGGCCTGCAGGCTTTCCAGCGTTTCGGCATAGGTAAAGCAGAACGCTTCATCCTGTGCCACGGCAATGCGCACGGTGGGGGCTGCGGCCTGAACCGCAGGGGCCATTGGGGCCGGGCGGTCAAACAGGGCCAGCAGCCGCGGCCAGTCGATATTTTTTTGCGCGGCGGCGGTCAAAATCTGAATTTTTTGCTGCAAATCAGCAATTTCGCCCGCGGTTTTCAGCCCCAGGTGGCGGCTTTCGATGGCGGCATCCGGCATGGGGGGCAGAAAGCCCACCACCGGCAGGCCGGTTTCCCGTTCCAGCATGGGGCCCAGCAGCTTGTGCAGCATCTCGGTGCAGTCGTTCAGCAGAACGCCCGCAATGTGGTGCGGCGTGCGGAACGCTTTTAAGCCTTGCAACTGGGCGGCCAGCGTTAAGCTGGCCCCCTTGGGGCGCACCACCAGCAGCACCGGCAGGTCCAGCACATCGGCGGTGTGCCAGGCGCTGGCGGCAGCGCTCACGCCGCCAAGGCCGTCATAATAGCCCATGGCACCCTCACACACCGCGCTGCCATGGCCCGCCGCGCCGCTGGTGTACAGCCATCGCACGGTCTGCGGGGTGGAGAAAAACAGGTCCAGATTGTGGCTGGGCACCCCCAGCACGGCGCGGTGAAACATGGGGTCAATGTAATCCGGCCCGCACTTGAACGCGCAGGGCTCCAGCCCGCGGGCTTTCAGGGCGGAAAGCAGGGCACAGGCGGCGGTGGTTTTTCCGCTGCCGGAACTGGGCGCGGCCAAAAGCAGCTGCAGCATTCTCATTCCCTCACGATCAAAAATACCGGGTTGTTGGCCATCATCAGGTGCAGGCTGCCTGCCGCCTTGCTGCGGCTTACGGCAATCTGGGTCACCTGTGCGGCCAGCCCGTGGGCGGCCAGGGCGGCAATACTCTGCTGCAAGGTTTCCAGCGCAATGGCGGCGATACAGAGCCGGGTCTGCGGGTTGGCGGCCAGGGCGGCATCTACAATGGCCTGCATATTGCCCTTGCTGCCGCCGATGAAAACAGCATCCGGCGCGGGCAGATTTTGCAGCGCTTCAGGGGCTTTGCCCGCGATCAGCGTTAAGTTACTGGCAGCAAATTTGGCCTGGTTCTGGCGAACCAGCGCGCAGGCATCGGCATCACATTCCACCGCGTACACCTGACCCATGGGGGCGGCCAGCGCCATTTCCACGCTCACGCTGCCCGTTCCGGCACCGACATCCCACAGGGTATCCGTGGGGGCAACGGCCAGCTTGGCCAGCGCGGCGGCGCGCACCTCCTGCTTGGTCATCGGCGTTTTGCCGCGGATGAAGGCTTCATCCGGCAGGCCGGGCACGCGGGGCTGCGGTTTGGGGCAGGGCTCCACCAGCAGCACGCTGAGCGGCGCAAAGCTGCCGCCCGCCAGCGTTTGCACCGTATCGGTGATGACCTTTTGCTGCGGGGTGCCAAGGTTCTCACCAACCGTGGCCTGCACCGCGCCAAAGCCTGCGGCGGCTAGAATCTCACACAGCGCGGCAGGGCTGGTATTGCGCCCGCCCGTCAAAAAAAAGGTCGGGCGGTCGCTCCGGCACTCTGCCGCAGGGGCGCAGGCACATCCGTGGGCGCTGACAAGGTGCCAGTTCTGCCACGGCCTGCCCAGCGCCGCGGCCAACAGCTGTACGCTGGAAATCCCCGGCAGCACCGTTACTTCCGCCCCCTGTGCCCGCAGCTTGGGCACCAGCGCCGCAGCACCGGAATAAAAGCCGGTATCCCCGCTGTAAACCAGCGCGGCGGTCTGGCAGGGCTCCGCTTGCAGGCAGGCCAGCACTTCATCCGGCTGGTAAATTGGCTTGCGGTTGGGGGTGCAGCCATCCGGCAGGTTTTGCAGCAGCCGCTTTGCCCCCAAAATCAGCCCTGCCGTTTGCAGGGCCTGCAAGCCCTGGGCAGTCAAACTGCCGGGCAGTCCGCTGCCCATGCCAACCAATGTAATCTTCATAACAGCTCCCTGCATCGTTGCAAAATTTCTTCGGCGGTCTCGCCGCATTCCTCCGGGCGGCGCAGTACAACCAGCGCAGCCCCGCTTTGGGCGGCAGCCTGGGCTTTCTCGGCAAAGCCGCCCGCGCTGCCGCCGTCCTTGGTGACAAGGTAACGGATGTGGAACTGCTGCATCAGCGCAAGGTTCAGTTCCAGTGTAAAAGGGCCCTGCATGGCAATGATATTGCGGTGCGGGATGCCCGCGCCCTCGCACGCCGTAATGCCCGCCACGGTGGGCAGCACCCGCGGGTACAGGCGGGCGGCATCCAGCCCGGCAAAGGCCGCAAGCTCCTTGGCACCGGTGGTGAGCAGAACATTGCCCTGCGTTGCGGCTAAATACTGCGCGGCCTGGGCGGCACTGCCCAGCACCACACTGCCCGCGGGCAAGGTGCTGGCGGCGCGCAGCAGGCGGTGGTACTCTACCCCGGCTGCGTTGGCGGCGGCGCGGATGTTTTTGGTGGCTTCCACCGCGTAAGGGTGGGTGGCATCCACACAAAGAGCTGCGCCCTGCAAAAGCTCCGCCATGGCGCCGGGCAGCAGGCGGCCGGAATGTACGGTAATGCCGGGGGCCTGGCCCTGTTCCTCGGCCCCCAGGTCGGTTGCCACGCTGACGGTAACGGCAATGCCCAACGCGGCAGCGGCGCGGGAGAAATCCCGCCCTTCGGTAGTGCCGCTGAACACAACGATCCTCATACCCCGTGGTACCCCCGCGGCGTTACCATCCACCCGCTGACCTGGTGGGTGGCGCTGTTGCCGATGAACACCGTGGTGAACATATCCACGGTGGTGTGTTCCAGCTCGGCCAGCGTCATCTGGCTGCTCTGCTGGCCGGTGCGGCCAATGCTGCGCACCACGCCGCAAAGGGTACCCGCCCCCTTGCCGTTTTGCAACAGGATGCGAACCGCTTTTTGCAGGTAATCCGGCCGCCCTTTGGAGGAGGGATTGTACAGCGCCACGCAGAAATCCCCCATGGCGGCGCAGGCCAGCCGCTTTTCGATCATCTCCCACGGAGTCAGCCGGTCCGAAAGGGAGATCACGCAGAAATCATGGGCCAGCGGTGCGCCCAGCACGGCGGCACCGCTTAATGCGGCGGTCAGGCCGGGAACGACCTCCACTTCCACATCGGGGTATTCCGCCGCCAGCTCCAGCAGCGGGCTGGCCATGCCGTACACCCCGGCGTCGCCGGAGCAGACAAGCGCCACCGTTTTGCCGGTCTGGGCCGTTTGCAGCGCCCAGCGGCAGCGGTCAATTTCTCTGGTCATACCGGTGGCATAGGTTTCTTTTTCCGGGTACAGGGGGCGCACAAGGTCAATGTAAACGGTGTAACCGCACAGCACATCAGCCTCTTGCAACACATGGCGGGCCTGCGCGGTCAAAAACTGGGCATCGCCAGGGCCAAGGCCCACAACGGATACAAGGTTACGCTTCATCGGTTTTCCATCTCCAATCCGGGGCAAAGGGGCGCACGGCAGCGGCAAAGGTCACGCCGGTATGCGCATATTTGGGCAGCAGCAGCGTGCCGCCGGAAGCCAGCACGGCGGCGCGCTCGCAGACGTTATCCACACCCGTCACTCCCTGCACAAAGCGGGAGGCGCTGAAAGTTCCGGGCACAGCGCGCAGCTGGGCGGCGGAATAAAAGCTGACCGGCCAGCCGTGGCTGCGGCAGAACTCCAGCAGACCGGGTTCGTTCTGTTTCAGATCAATGCTGGCGGCGGCGGTAATTCCGACCGGGGCTAAATTTGTATCGGCGCAGAACGCTGCAAACGCGGCTTCCAGCTGGGCGGCGGTGGTACCGCGCTTGCAGCCAACGCCCAGCACGCCAATGCGGGGGATCAGATGCAAAGCGTTCCCCTGCGGGGTCATTGTCAGGGCAAAATCAGCGTCAGACGGTTCTTCGGCTTCCGCCACACCGGCGGGCGGGGTGCCCGCAATGGCCCAGGGGGAAGCATACCGCACCGTTTTGCCGGCCAGCAGTGCCCCGCTGACGAATTTAATGCGCGGGGTTTCCCACACAGCGCAGTTTTGTTTTTTGGCCCACTCATCCACGGCAAACAGGCCGTTGGCATCGGTCGCCGTGGTGATCACCGGCACCGCACCACAGGCGGCAGCCAGCCGGCAGGCCAGGTCATTTGCGCCGCCCAGATGGCCGGAGAGCAGCGGCACCGCAAAGCGGCCGCATTCATCCAGCACCACAACGGCGGGGTCGGTGGCCTTGCTTTGGCAGTGGGGCGCAATGGCCCGCACCGCAATGCCCGCCGCCCCCACAAACACCAGGGCATCCGCCACGGCAAACTGCTGGGCCGTCCACCCGGCCAGCGTCACCCCGCCCAGCCCGCAGCGGCTGACGGAGCCGGGGCAGGTTTGGGCCAGCTGCTGCGCCAGCGCCAGCCCCTTGGCCGTAAAGGCAAGATACGCACAGTTCACGGTTTGGTCCCCTCGCGGTATTCGGTGGTAAAGGCGGGGTCGTACAGTTTGCTGCGGGCATAGCAGCGGCCAAGGAAATCCCCCACCACGATCAAGGCCGTTTTGGTAATGCCCGCCTGCTTGGTGCTTTGGGCCAGGGTGCCAACGGTGCAGCGAACGGTTTTCTGCTCCGGCCAGGTGGCCTTGTACACCACGGCGGCGGGGGTGCTTGCGGTGTATGCCCCCTGCAGCAGTGCTTCCTGCACTTTATCAATTAAGCCGATGGAGAGAAAAATCACCATGGTAGCGCCGTGGCTGGCCAGGCTGGCGAGCTTTTCCTTTTCCGGCACGGGGGTGCGGCCCTCCATGCGGGTAATGATGACCGTCTGGCTGACGGCGGGCAGCGTGTACTCGGCGTTCAGCGCGGCGGCGGCACCGCAAAAGCTGGAAACACCGGGCGTATCATCGTAAGCAATGCCGTCGGCGTCCAGCGCGTCCATCTGCTCCCGGATGGCCCCGTACAAACAGGGGTCCCCGGTGTGCAGCCGCACAGTGGTTTTGTGTTCGGCTTCCATTTGGCGCATCACGGCAAGCACCTGTTCCAATGTCATTTCAGCACTGTTATAAATGGCGCAGCCGGCTTTGGCCAGCCCCAGCAACGCCGGGTTGACCAGGCTGCCCGCATAAATAATGCAGTCCGCCGTTTGCAGCAGCGCCGCACCGCGCCGGGTGATCAGATCCGGTGCGCCGGGGCCTGCGCCCACAAAATGTACCATACCTCATTGCTCCTTTTTCTGCCAGCTTTGCAGCAGCTGGGCGGCGGTCTCAGTCTGGCCCAGCGGCCCGGCCTGGTTGGAAAACAGTACAGCCCCCACCCGGAACGCCCCCGCCACGCGGCGGTTCAGATGCAGCTGGATGGCCTGCAATAGGCTTTCGAGCACCGGCTCCCGCAGGTTTTCGGCATCCAGAATGTCCAGGCAGGCGTCCGTTGTGGCGGCGTCCATCAGGGCGCGGCAGGTGGCCTGGCTGGCCCCGCAGAGCGCCGCATGGGTGCAGAACAATTCGGTGCGGCAATCCGCCATGCGGGAATGGGTGTTCATAATGCCGCCCGCCAGCTTGACCAGCTTGCCGATGTGCCCTACCAGCAATACCTCTGCAAACTGCTCCGCAGCGGCCATATCCAGCGCATCCCCCATAAAGTTGGAGCACTTGACCACCGGGATGCTGCTGTATTCCGGCAGGTTCTGGGCCAGGTAGTCCAGCCCATAGTTGCCGGGGGCCAGGATCAGCCGCTTGGGGCTTTGCTCCCGCAGGGCGGCCTGGTGGATCTCCAGCTGCACGGTATCCAGGACGGCCTGCTGGCTCATGGGCTCCACAATGCCGCTGGTGCCCAGGACGGAAAGCCCGCCTTCCACCCCGATGTGGGGGTTAAAGGTGCGTTTGGCGGCTTCCTCGCCCCCCTCGATCGAGATCATTACGTCAAAGCCGCCGTCATACCCGGCTGCTTCGGCCTCCGCGTGCAGGGCATCGGTGATCATCCGGCGCGGCACATGGTTGATGGCCGCCTGCCCCACCGGCTGGTCCAGGCCGGGCTTCGTCACACGGCCCACACCGGGTCCGCCGTCAATCGTGACCTGGCCGGGGGCATCCGGCAGCAGGGTGATGTCGGCTATGACCGGCAGGCCGGTGGTAACGTCCACATCGTCCCCGCCGTCCTTGCGGATGGCGCACTGGGCGCCGGCGGCTGTTTTGCGGCAGTAGATGGGCGCAACTTCCACCACAATGCCTTTTGGGGTGCGCAGGCCGACGGATTCCGGCGCTTTACCGGTCAGCAGCAGGCGGGCGGCCCCGGCAGCGCCAAGGGCGGCGCAGGTGCCGGTGGTGTAGCCGCAGCGCAGCAGCTTTTGCCCGCTGCGGATGTAATGTTCAAACCTGGGCGGCTCCTGTTTGGCGGGTCTCCGTTCGGGTTCACGCTCCGGCTGGGGGCCGTACAGTGCTTCATACTGCTCTTTGGTCAGGCGGTACAGCGTGCGGATGTTTTCGGCTGCAAACGCGTCTTTCGGTGTCATCACGCCGGAAACGCCCTGCGGCGATACGCACACCACGGTATCCGCAATTTTTTGCGCCAGCTCCAGCTCGTGCAGGCTGACAATGACGGCCACCTGTTTTTCCTGTGCCAGCTGGCGCAGGATGGTCAGCAGCTCAATTTTGCCTTTGATGTCCAAAAATGACGTTGGTTCGTCCAGCAGGATAATTTCCGGCTGCTGGCAGACGGCACGGGCCAGCAGAACGCGCTGGCGCTGGCCATCACTGATTTTGGTAAAGTCCCGGTCGGCCAGCTCATCCGCCTGCACCAGATGCAGGGCATCCCGCACCTGCTGTTTGTCCTGCTCGGACAGGATGCCCAGCCGTCCGGTGTAGGGGTAGCGCCCGGCAGCGGCCACATCAAAACAGGTGGTCAGCTCGGTGTGGCGGGTGTGGGGCAGCATCAGGGCCATTTTGCGCGCGCGGGCATTGGGGGTGTAGGTTGTCAGGTTTTGGCCCTGCAGCAGCACAGCGCCGCTTTGCGCCGCCAGCTGCCCGGCCAGCGTTTTGAGCAGGGTGGATTTGCCCGCGCCGTTGGGGCCAATCAACGCTAAGATCTGCCCGCGCTGCACGCCAATGCCAATGTTTTGTAATAGCGGCGTTTTGCCGTACCCGATGGCAAGATCCTGCGTTTGGCAGTAAAATGCTTTGCTCATGCCCGGCCCTCCCCGCTTTGGCGGCGCACCAACAGCCAGATGACTACCGGCGCACCAAATACCGCTGTGACGGAGCTGATGGAAAGCTCGGTGGGGGCAAACAGGCTGCGGGCGATCAGATCACACAGCAGGCAGAACGCCGCCCCACCCAGCGCACAGCCCGGCAGCACATGCAGCGGCTTGGCGCTTCCCAACGCCTGCTTGACCAAGTGCGGCACCGCAATACCCACAAAGGAAATGGGCCCCGCAAACGCCGTGACGCAGGCGGCCAGCAAACTGGAAAGCAGCACCAGCGCCACGCAGAACGGCCGCACAGCCACACCCACGCTTTGGGCATACTGCTCCCCCATCTGGTAGGCGGCCATCGGCTTGGCCAGCAAAAAGGCCGCGGCCAAACAGGGCAGCACCACCAGCGCAGCGGCGGCCACATTGCCCCAGGTCATGCCGGAAAAGCTGCCCATGGACCAGTTGTGCAGGTTGACGATGTTGGAATCCTGTGCAAAGGCCACTACAATATCGGTGACGGCGGAGCAGATATAGCCGATCATAACGCCGCAGATGACCAGAATGCTCATGCGGTGTACCCGGCGCGCCACGCTGAGCACAAAGGCCATGGCAGCCATGGATCCAGCAAAGGCGGCCAGAATCAGGGTGAGCGAGTTGGTCAGCAGGCCGTGGTTCAAAAATACCACCATCGTCAGCGCAACCACCAGCTTGGCCCCACTGGAAATGCCCATGACAAACGGCCCCGCAATGGGGTTGGCAAAAAAGGTTTGCAGCAGGTAGCCCGCTACCGAGAGCGCCGCCCCCAGCAGCACCACCATAGCGGCGCGCGGCAGGCGCAGCTGCAATAGGATATTGGCGGCCAGTTCATCCTGCCCGCGGCCCAGCAGCGCCTGCACCACGCCGCGCGGCGAAATTGCCACACTGCCCCAGAACAGGTTGAGCGCAAACAGCCCCAGCAGCGCCGCCGCAAGGGCTACATATGTAATTGTCAGGCGCTTGGTGTGCATGGCGCTGCCTTTCTGCAATAAAATTATTCTACATGCGTTAAAAATGTCAGTTCACTGTCCGCGGGGGTGCCCTCGGTAAACACGCGGTTCATATCCAGAATCAAATCCGGAAGCTCCATGCTTTGCTGGAACAGGCTCTGCGCGGTACACCACACATTGCCGTTCTGCACGGCCTTGAACTGCGCCAGCAGCGGGCATTTTTCCACCAGCTGTTCGGTGCTGGCAATGCTGCCCTCAATGGTGCTGTTGTAGATCAGCACATCGGCGTCCTTGGCACCGGCGTAAAAATCTTCCAGCGAAAGATTGATGGTGGCCAGATTGTTGCCGTTGTCCGTTAAATCAGCAAACACATAACTGCCGCCCGCCATCTCGATCATGCGGGCCACATAGTCGCTGCCTTTGCGCACCGTGACAAGGTTGTTGGAAGTGATGGAGAAAAACGCCACCGTTTTGCCGGTGGGCTGCTGGTTTTCCAGCGGGGCAACGCGCTGCACCTGGGTATCAAACAGCTGTTCCGCCTCCTGCTGTTTGCCCAGCAGAATGCCGTACAGCTTGACCCATTCCATGCGGGCCAGAGGGTCGGTTTCATAGCTGGAACGCTCCACCAAAACGGGGATGCCGAACTTTTCCAGCTGCTCTTTGACCTCCGGCGTATGGTAGATCATCGTGTTTTCAATGGCAAGTCCACAGCCGGAAGCCAGAATGGTTTCATAGTCCGGGGCGCTGTACTTGCCCGCATAGGCAATCTGCCCCGCCTGCATGGCGGCTTTGGCTTCGGGCAGGTACCAGCCATCCGCCTTGGTGCCGGAAAGTGCAATGCTGTCCAGCGCGCCCAGGCTGATGATGGGGTCCATAGCGGAGGTGGAAACCAGGTAGATATTCTCAATGGGCTGTTGCAGCACGGTGGTGCCCTGGGGCAGATCCTCCGGAACGGCAGCGCCCTGCGGCACCACCAGATATTGGCTGTCCGCAATGGTGATCAGCTCGTACCCGCCGGTGCATTCATCCACGGTAAACTGTTTGGCGTATTGCAGCGGGTAGCTGCTTTCCACGGTAAGGGTGGGGGCAGCCGTGCTGCCGCTGCCCGCGCAGCCGGCCAACAGCAAAAGCGCTGCGGCAGAAAGTGCGGCACAAAGCCCAAAACGTTTCGTCTGCATTATTCTGCGGGGGTCAGCGTGGCGCTGTCAAAGGTCAGGGTATAATCGATCTCGTGCGGGGTGCTCATGGCAACGGTATCGGCGGTAACGGCAAGGGCGGTATCCAGCGCAGCAACGGGGATTTCAAAGGTGGAGTTGCCTTCGGTGTTGGTGGGCAGGTACTTTTCTCCATCAATCAGCATATAGTCATAGTTGGGGCTGCTCCACACAATCACGGCGGTCATGGTTCCATCGGCAACCGTCAGGGCGGCAGGGCTTTCCACCGTGGCGCGGCCGGAGCCGCCCTCCAGTGTGACAGCGCAGGTGTAGCTGCCATCAGCAGGCACAGCGGCGGTTTCGGCAGCGGCATCTTCGGTCTTAGGCTTGGCATTGCGCACGCTGACGGTATGGTCGTACCAGGTGCCCTTGGTGCCCAAAATGGCCAGCTGGAAGTCGGTATCCACCGCGTCCAGCGGAATATCATAGCCGTACACTTCATCGCTGGTGCCGTCGGAATAGGTCACAGTATCGGTGGTGGGCTGCAGCCAGTCGCTCTCGTGGCTGGGGGCGTCCTCGGCAGTGCCCAGGTACAGGTTAACGATCTTTTTCGATGCCAGGCTGACATGGAAGGTCATTTTGCCATCGGCGACAGTCAGGGTGCCCTTGCCATCGCAGGCTTCGTTGGCGTGCACCATACTGCTGTCGGTTTCAAATTCGGCGGTATACACGCCGTCCGGCAGAGCAGCTTCGGTCTGGGGTTCTGCGGTGGGGGCGGTGGCTTCACTGCCGGCAGCCTCGGTGGCAGCGGGGGTGGAGTCAGCGGAAGAAGCGCCGGTTGCGGTGGAGCCGCAGCCAGCCAGCAGAGCGGCCAGCACCAGGGCGGCCACAGCGCCGGAAATTACACGATTTTGTTTCATTGGGTGTTACCTCGCATTGTAAAAAATCGAAATGATAGAATAAAATATAATAAGAAAGGATAACAGAAAATCACGTCGCAGGGGCGAGCATTACCCGCCCGCGGTCATTTGCCCCATGTATTGCCAACCCGGAAGAGTGTTGCAATGTTTTAGGTTGGCGGGGGCACTGCATGGTTCTAAAGATTCAAAGAAAAGCGTGGGGACGCGGCACAGCCGCAGCGCAGCCCCATTTTGGCGCACAGCGTTTCCCCGGTCCGCACAAAACAAAAGCTGCCCGAAAAGACGTTGATCCTTCCGGGCAGTATGCATCATAAATCAGCCATTCAGGGAATCAATAGCGGCCTTGGTATGGTCAATGTAGATCTGCTGCACATCAGCAATTTCGCCCAGACCGGCAATCTGGGTATCCACGCTGTCAAAGCAGCCGGCGGCCTTGAACTGGCTCAGCCAGGAATCTGCGTCATCGCCAGCCATATCGTTGTTGGCATGGTCACCGGCAACCACCATCAGGGGGCGCAGGACAACCTTGGTGTAACCGGCTTCCTTGATCTTTTCGATCACAGCCTCGCAGGCGGTGTCTTCCGGCTCGCCCTCAACAGTGCCAATGAACACATTGTCATAGCCCAGGGTCTGCATGGTCATCTGCATCTGGCTGTAGCTGATCTTTGCGGTGTGAGAAGTGCCGTGGCCCATGAACACAAAAGCAGTGCCATCGGCGGCAGCAGCGGCGGCGTCATCATAACCAGCGGCGGCAACAGCCTCGGTGGTGATGGCAGTGGCAACAGCTTCCTTATCAGCGTTGATTTCGGTAGCGTCAGCGCCAACTTCGCCCAGCAGGGGCTCAGCAATGGCAACGCTTTCGAACTTATCCGCGTACTCGTTTACAGCTTCGCACATTTCGTCGTACTCAGCGCCGTGCATCAGGTGGGTAGGCTGAACAACCAGGTTCTTAACGCCGTTGGCAACAGCGCGGTCCAGAGCCTGCTTCATGTTATCGATTTTCTCGCCATCGCGGGCCTGCACATGGTTGATGATGATCTGTGCGGTGAAAGCGCGGCGGACGGACCAATCCGGGTAAGCGGCCTGCAGGGCATCCTCGATGCCCTTGATATCTGCCACGCGGCTGCTGTTGAAGGAGGTGCCAAAGCTGACGACCAGCAGTTCGTTTTCGCCGATCTCATCCCCATTGCGGGAATCGTCCAGGTTGGCATCGCCGGTATTGCGGCCAAAGTAGTCGGGATCAGCGTTCTCGCCTTCCACCAACTCTTTCTGGGTATCGGTCAGGGTGTCCCATGCCTGCTTGGCAGCTTCGCACTGGGCGTCGGTGTCATCGGTGCGCTCCTGCACATAGATGGCATCGATCAGGTCTGCACATTTCTTTGCGGCCACTTCGTCTGCATCTCCCTCGTCTGCGCTTTCAGCGGGTGCTTCGGTGCTTACAGCCTCGCTTTCGGCGGGGGCACTGCTGGCAGCCATGCTGTCAGATGGCGCACCACAGCCAGCCAGCAGGGCGGCGGCCAGAGCCAGTGCGGTCAGCACGGCAGCGGGCTTTTTCAGGTTGTTGTGTTTCATGTGTTTTGCTTCCTTTCTCCTATGGTAAATCCATTTGCTGAAAAACAGGTACAGGAAACAAAACCCAGGCGCAGCAGCTTTGCAGACAAAACTGCCACAAAAAAACGAGGGTCTTTCTGTGTGCAGAACGGCAACGCAAAAAGACCCCCGGATTTTCCATGAGCTTTTCAGGTACAACCAATTCCTCGTGATCTGGAGCAATGCTCCCGTACCAACAGCGGGCAGGTTTCCTGGCTGAAAGCTCAACGCCTGCCGCCGCCTTCCCAAGCAATGCTCAGTGACCGGTGCAAATGCACCCTGGCGGCAGGCTCCCTTATCACAGTGACGAGATCGTGCGGGATTTGCACCCGCTTCCCTTTTACCCTTTCCAGAGTGCCGGAAGGCTCAGCCGCCCGGCAAACAATGAAAGGCACCTGCTGTTTTATATTCAGTTTCTGACTCATTGTAGCACATTGCATCCAAAAGCGCAAGGTGCTGTTTGTATGTTCTGCCGAATTTTTTCGGCCTTCCTGGGCGTCCTTACAGCCGCCGGTGCAAAATCTCACACAAGCGTTTCATATCCAGCGGCTTGGCGGCATGCTCGTTCATACCGGTGGTTTTGGCCGGCTGCACATCCTTGGCAAAGGCGTTGGCCGTCATGGCAACAATGGGCACCTGCGCGGCATCGGCTTTGGGCAAAGAACGGATGGCCGCGGGGCGCGTTTTTGTATTTTGTCGGTTTACAACTTTAAATCGCTTGCAGTTGGCATGGCAGTGTGGTAAGCTAATATGGATTTAATATGGTAGCGGTTATCTATGCTGCCGTGCGGGCCGCTGCCTTTTCCCGCGCGGCAGCACAAATAAAAATGGGAGAAAACAATATAAGTTTATGAAGAATCGTGAACGGCTCGGAAGCCGGCTTGGCTTCATCATGCTGTCAGCCGGCTGCGCCATTGGCTGCGGCAATGTGTGGAAATTTCCCTGGATGTGCGGCCAGAACGGCGGCGGCAGTTTTATGCTGCTGTACATTATTTGTCTGGTCGTGCTGGGTCTGCCCGCCATGACGATGGAATTTTCCGTTGGGCGTGCAGCGCAGGCCAGCCCTATCCGCATGTACCAGAAGTTGGAAAAGCCCGGCTGCAAGTGGGGCATTTTCGGCATTGCCAGCCTGATTGGCAACATTGCCCTGATGGCATTTTACACCGTGGTGACCGGGTGGATCATCTATTATTTCGTCAAGTTCCTTACCGGCCAAAACGCAGATTTCGGATTTACCCAGATGATTACGAACCCCACGGTGAATGTGGTGTTTTTGCTGGTGACCGTTGTGGTAGCATTTGCCATTTTAAGCTTTAACCTGCAGGGCGGGCTGGAGCGCATTACCAAATATATGATGCTGGCCCTGTTGGTGCTGATGCTGGTGCTGGCGGTGCACAGCCTGCCCCTGCCGGGCGCGGCAGAAGGCTTGAAATTTTACCTGGTTCCGGATTTTGGAAAGATCGATGGCAGCGTTGTGGTGGGCGCCATGAACCAGGCGTTCTTTACCCTTTCCGTTGGCATGGGCGGCATGGCGATTTTTGGCAGCTACATTGAAAAAGAACACTCCCTGATGGGGGAATCCGTCCACATTATTGTGCTGGATACTTTGGTTGCGGTGCTGGCCGGCATCATCATGTTCCCCGCCTGCTTTACCTATGGGCTGGAAGTGAACGCCGGGCCCAGCCTGCTGTTTGATACCATGGCTACCGTGTTCAACAACATGACCGGGGGCCGCTGGTGGGGCACGCTATTCTTTTTGTTCATGGTGTTTGCCGCACTTTCCACCGTGTTGGGCGTGTGCGAAAACATCCTTGCCATGGTGCGGGAGCTGACCGGGTTAAGCCGCCCCAAGGGCGCTTTGCTGTGTGGCGTGGGCATCTTTCTGTTGGCGCTGACCACCGCGCTGGGCTACAGTGTACTGCATTTCCAGCCGTTTGCCGCGGGCACGGCCTGGCTGGATCTGTGGGATTTCATTGTTTCCAATAACATTTTGCCGCTGGGTTCACTGGTATTGGCGCTGTTCTGCTGCAACTCTTTCGGTTGGGGGTGGGACGCTTTTGTTCAGGAGGCCAACACCGGCAAAGGCTTAAAAGTGCAGCCCTGGATGAAGCCGATCTTCCGCTTTGTGGTGCCCGCCGCCATTGCGTTCATTTATATTTACGGCATGGCAACTTTTGCATGGAATTGATCCCCCCGCTTTTTATAAAACCTTAGGCAACACCGCACAATTCCCGCCTTACGGCTTAAGCACCGCTCCGACGGCTGCGGCACGGCATCTGCGTTGCCAAAATGCTCGATAAGACATCCAGTATTATCTGCGCTTTTGGCTTAGCAGCTGCCGCACCTCGCTCGCCGTATCGGCACTTAGAATTATGCGGTGTTGCCTTATCTTTCCCTGCAGGCAGTGTGGCGGCGTTCCGTCATTCTGCCTGCTTCTTTTTGCCCAATTTGGCGGGAATACCAAAATCTCCGTTTAACATTGCGCCTTCGCCACCCGGATGTTAAACTGTTAACAACAGTATACCGCGATAAACACATGTAAGGAGCACCCCCATGGACAACGTGAAAATTCTGGAAGTAAAACAGAGCATTTTTGCTTCCAATGATGAACAGGCCGCCCAGCTGCGGCAGAGCCTGAAAGAGAAAAAGATCTTTCTGCTGAATTTGATGAGTGCACCGGGCAGCGGCAAAACCACCACCCTGCGCAGCACCATTGCCGCGCTGAAAGATGAGCTGCGCATCGGTGTGATGGAAGCGGACATTGATTCCGATGTGGACGCCAAAGCCATTGCCGCTGCCGGGGCAAAAGCCATCCAGCTGCACACCGGCGGCATGTGCCACCTGGATGCCGAGATGACTCGCCAGGGGCTGGAGGGCCTTGGCTCCCAGGATGTGGACCTTGTGGTGCTGGAAAACGTGGGCAACTTGGTCTGCCCGGCAGAGTTTGACACCGGTGCGGTGAAAAACGCGATGATCCTATCCGTGCCTGAAGGGGACGATAAGCCATTGAAGTACCCCCTGATGTTTCAGGTGTGCGACGTGGTTCTTATCAACAAAATTGACGTTTTGCCGTATTTTGATTTCGATATGGACAAATGCCGGGAATATATCGCCATGCGCAACCCCAACGCAAAGGTCATTCCCATCTGCGCCAAAACCGGCGAGGGCATTGCCGAATGGACCGATTGGCTGCGGGAGCAGGTGAAAGCGTGGCAGGCATAAGGGCACAGCAAACCCGGACCGCCTGCAAAGCAATGCAAACGAAGCAGAACATGCACAGAGCAATAAAAGGAGCAAGCCATGAGCGAACCGACCGCTTTCCCACTGGACGAAAGCAAGCTGCCGTTCAAGATCCCCAAGGACACAAAGCCGCGGGAAAAAATTGTGAAGCTGGGGCAGATGATCACCGACCGTGTGCCCGCCAAGCTGCGCCGCCTGACGGTGGAGGACCCCGAATATTGGGGTCTGGCCAGCATTGTGACTGACGAAATGGCCGATGTTGCCCTGAAAATGAAGGTGCGCCAGCCAATGACCCTGCCGGAACTGGAAAAAGCCACCGGCAAACCCGCCAAAGAGCTGGAGCCCCTGCTGTATCAGATGAGCTGCGTTGGCCTGTTGGAATACAACTGGGAGAACCCCCGCCGCGAAAAACAGTACATTCTGCCCATGTTTGTGCCCGGCAGCGCCGAGTTCTTTAACATGAACAAACAGCAGATTGCCGACCACCCCGAAGTGACCGCCTTTTTTGAGCGGATGACCTTTTTGCCGCTGGAACACATTACCGCCATGGTACCCCCAGGCGGCGCAGGCATTGGCATGCACGTGATCCCGGTCGAAAAAGCCATCGAGACCGAAAACCACTCGCTGGATATCGAACACATCTCCCACTGGCTGAAAAAATACCAGGGCAAGTATGCCGCCGGCCCCTGTTCCTGCCGTATGTCCCGCGCCGCCATGGGCGAAGGCTGCGGCGATGACCCGGATGACTGGTGCATCGGCGTGGGCGATATGGCGGACTATCTGGTGGAAACCAACAAGGGCCATTATGTGACCTATGACGAAGTGATGCGGATCTTGCAGAAAGCCGAGGACAACGGCTTTGTGCACCAGATCACCAACATTGACGGCGAGAACAAGATTTTTGCCATCTGCAACTGCAATGTCAACGTCTGCAACGCCCTGCGCACCAGCCAGCTGTTCAACACCCCCAACATGAGCCGCTCGGCTTACGTTGCCAAAGTGGAACCGCAAAACTGCGTTGCCTGTGGCCGCTGCGTGGAGTTCTGCCCCGCCGGTGCCGTTAAGCTGGGCCAGAAGCTGTGCACCAAAAACGGCCCGGTGCAGTACCCCAAGCAGGAACTGCCCGACACTGTAAAGTGGGGCCCCGAAAAATGGGCGGTGGACTACCGCGATAAAAACCGCATCAACTGCTATGATACCGGCACCGCCCCCTGCAAAACCGCCTGCCCCGCCCATATTGCGGTGCAGGGCTACCTGAAAATGGCCGCGCAGGGCCGCTACCGCGATGCACTGGCGCTGATCAAAAAGGAGAACCCCTTCCCCGCCGTGTGCGGGCGCATCTGCAACCGCCGGTGCGAGGATGCCTGCACCCGCGGCACCGTGGACCAGGCAGTGGCCATTGATGCCGTGAAAAAGTTTGTGGCCCAGCAGGACCTGAACGCCGCCCACCGCTATGTTCCGCCGGTGGTGCAGCCCTCTTTGCAGGGGCCGTGGCCGCAAAAAATTGCAATCATCGGCGGCGGCCCGGCCGGGCTTTCCTGCGCGTACTTCCTTGCGCTGCAGGGCTACCGCCCGACTGTATTTGAGAAAAACGAACACCCTGGCGGCATGCTGCGGTACGGCATCCCCAGCTTTAAGCTGGAAAAAGATGTGATTGATGCGGAAATTGACATCCTGCGGGAGCTGGGTGTTACCATCCGCTGCGGTGTGGAAGTTGGCAAGGACGTTACCCTTGCCCAGCTGCGCGCCCAGGGGTACAAGGCGTTCTACCTCGCCATCGGCTGCCAGGGCGGCCGCACAGCAGGGGTTCCCGGCGAGGACGCTGCGGGCATCCAGACCGCCGTTGCGCTGCTGCGCACTGTGGGCGGGGACGAAAGCCACAAAATGACCGGCAAAACCGTGGTGATCGGCGGCGGCAATGTTGCCATTGATGCCGCCCGCGTTGCCCTGCGCTGCGGGTCCAGCGATGTAACGATGGTCTGCCTGGAACCGCGGGAAAAGATGCCCGCTTCCGCTGAAGAGATCGCCGAGGCGGAGGAAGAGGGCACTGCCATCCGCTGCGGGTACGGCCCCAAGGAATTTTTGACAAAGGACGGCCATGTGTGCGGCGTGGTGCTGAAAAGATGCACCGGCCTGTATGATGCCGAGGGCCGCTTTGCCCCCACCTATGATGAAAGCGTGACGATTACCCTGCCGTGTGACAATGTTGTGCTGAGCATTGGCCAGTGCATCCAGTGGGGCAACCTGCTGGATGGCGAAGCCGTGCAGCTTGGCCGCGGCCAGGGCGCTGTGGCCGATGCCATGACTTACCAGACTGCCCAGTCGGATATCTTTGTGGGCGGCGATGTGTACACCGGCCCGCGCTTTGCTATTGATGCGATTGCCGCAGGCAAGCAGGGCGCCATCTCCATCCACCGTTTTGTGCAGCCCAACACCAGCCTGACCATTGGCCGCAACCGCCGCGATTTTTATGAGCTGGATAAAACCAATCTGGCCCTTAGCGATTATGACCGCGCACCCCGCCAGGCAGCCGGAATGGATGATGCCATCGACGCGCACCGTTCTTTCCGGGATGCCCACCTGACCCTGACCGAAGCGCAGGTAAAAGCCGAAACAGCCCGCTGCCTGGGCTGCGGTGCCAGCGTGGTGGACCCCAACAAGTGCATTGGCTGCGGCGTTTGCACCACCAAGTGTGAATTCGATGCCATCCACCTGCACCGCGACCTGCCCGAATGCAGCACCATGGTGCGGTCGGAAGATAAGTTCAAGGCCATTCTGCCTTACATGGCAAAGCGCGAAGTGAAGATCCGCTTTGGGAAAAAGGATAAGTAAATGCACGAACTTGGCATTGTGTTCCACATCATCCGCACGGTGGAGGATGTGGCCAAAGAAAACCACATTGCCCGCATCCAGCGGGTAACACTGCAATTAGGCGAGGTTTCCGGCGTGGTGGAAAGCTACCTGCAGGACTGCTGGAAATGGGCCGCCGCCAAATCAGAGATCTTGCCTGATGCCGCGCTGACCGTGGAGCAGATCCCCGCCATTACCCTGTGCGAAGACTGCGGCCAGCAGTACCCCACCGTGCCCCATGGCCGCACCTGCCCCCACTGCCAAAGCCCCCATACCCACCTGCTGCAGGGCAACGAGATGATGATCAAAGAAGTGGAAGCCGTGGAGCCGGAGACATCCGAAGCTTCCGGCTGAGAAAAATTCCCCGCACAGGCTGCGTTATGCGGCCTTGTGTGGGGATTTTTTGTATTTGCGGGCGGTTTATGCTATACTCGAAACTGGTATTGTGAAAACGGAAAGGATGAAGCATTCCCCATGCGGCAGATCGACTTTGAGCACGGCGGCATTGCACAAAACATTTTGAAAGCAGCGCTGCCCATGTTGGTGGCGCAGGTGCTGAACCTGCTGTATAACATTGTGGACCGCATTTATATTGCGCGCATCCCGGATATCGGCACGGCGGCGCTGGGCGCGGTGGGGCTTTGCTTCCCCATTATTGTCATTATTACGGCGTTCAGCAATTTGTTCGGCAGCGGCGGCGCACCGTTGTTCGCCATCGCCCGCGGCAGCGGGGATAAGGCCCGTGCCGGGCTGATTTTGAACCTGGCCTGCACGCTGTTGTTGTGCTGCGCCGGTGTATTGATGGTCATTGGCCTGCTGTTTGCCCGGCCCATTCTGGTCTTATTCGGTGCTTCGCCGGAAGCCTTGCAGTATGCGCTGCCGTACCTGATGCTGTACTTGCTGGGCACCTACCCTTCCATGCTCACAACAGGGCTGAACCCGTTCATCAATGCGCAGGGCTATGCCACAGCCGGTATGCTCAGCGTGGTGATCGGCGCAGCGGCCAACCTGGTGCTGGACCCGGTGTTTATTTTTGTGTTGGGCATGGGCATCCGCGGCGCGGCGGCTGCCACGGTGCTTTCGCAGCTGCTTTCGGCGGCGTTTGTGGTGTATTTCCTGCGCTGCAAGTCGGAATACCGCGTGCAGCCGCTGCCCTTGCGTCAGCTGCCTGCCAACAGGCGCTGCATCGGCGATATCGTCAGCCTTGGTACAGCGGGCTTCATCATGCAGCTGACCAACAGCGTGGTGACGATCTGCTGCAACAATGTGCTGTCCGTAACCGGCGGCGATGTGTACATCTCGGTCATGACGATCATTTCCAGCGTGCGCCAGATGGTGGAAACGCCGATTTATGCCATTACCGAGGGCTCTTCCCCCATTATCAGCTACAATTACGGCGCACGCCGCCCCCGCAAGGTGCTGCGCGCCGCCGTCTCCATGGCCCTGATGGCTTTGGTATACACCCTTACGATCTGGGCGGTCATTCTGTTGGCACCGCACTTCCTCATCTCCATTTTCAGCAGCGATCCCACCCTGCAGGCGGATACCATCCCCTCCATGAAGCTGTATTTTTCCACCTTTGGTTTTATGCTGCTGCAATATGTGGGCCAGACAGTGTTCAAATCGCTGAACAAGCGCCGCCACGCGGTGTTTTTCTCGCTGCTGCGCAAGGTCATCATTGTGGTGCCGCTCACCTACCTGCTGCCTTATGCTTTTGGCATGGGCACCGACGGCGTGTTTGCTGCGGAGCCGGTTTCCAACGTGATCGGCGGCAGTTTGTGCTTTATTGTAATGCTGATTACCGTTTTGCCGGAGCTGAAACAGATGGATCGGGAGGATGCGAAGACAGCAAAATAGCAGAGTTGGCCGTGCAAAGCCTTTTACAAAAGGTGCTTTGTGTAGGGGCCGGTTGGCGGGTCATTTCTTTGCAGTGTTTTTGTCGATATATCGTTTGTAAAATATGTTTGCTTTACGCTTTAGAAGTACGTACAAGCGCATATTCTTATTTTGTTTCAAACGGTTTTCCCACTTTCAATAAGCAGAAGAAATAAAGGCAATACCGCATAATTCTAAGTGCCGATACGGCGAGCGAGGTGCGGCAGATGCCGTGCCGCAGCTGCCGGAGCGGTGCTTAAGCCGCAAGGCGGGAATTGTGCGGTGTTGCCTAAAGAAAAAACTCTCCCTCGGCGGCCAGATATACGGGATCAAACCAGCATGGCCAGAGGGAGAGTTTTATTTTTATCTGGTAGTGTTATCGGGACAGCAAGCATCGTCCCCCACAAACACTTTTCACGCTTACGGCATGATAGAATGATATTGCCTTGCTCTTTTAGCCGCTTATTCCGCCACGGTTCTATCCAGCATAGCCGTTATCCCCTCCGCCAGCTGTTCGGCGGCCTGGGTTGTTGTCAGCTCTCCGTTGCTGCAGGCAGTCAATACGGCGGCGTACAAGCCGTCCGGCACAGCGGCCAGAGCCGGGCTTTCAAATGTGGGGTCAAGTGGGAAATCCACAAAAGCCATCATGCGGTTGTTGGCTTCCACCACCAGCGGGTTCACCAGGCCTGCCGCTATGGCAGCCGCACGGCCAGTGACGGAATCCGGCAAACCGCAGGCAGTGCCCATGATGGAAGCACCCATATCCTCGTTCAGCAAAAAGTTGACCAGAATCGCCGCTTCTTTCGGGTGCTGGCAGCTGCTGTTGATGGCAAGGGCCAGATATACTTTAGAACATCCGCCGTTGGCCTGCCCGCCAAAGGCAATCTCATCCCCTACCAAAAAGCCGCTGGCATTTTTTAACGCACTGCGGTAGGTTTCGGCGTCGGCATCCCAGGCAAAGGTACCGGCGTACTGGCCGTTCTGCCACATGGGGGTCTGGTCCAGCGTCCCGTTTGTCTGCTGGGCGGCAAGGGTGGGCATGACATGGTTTTCTTCCAGCGCCTGCAAAAATTCCAGCCCGGTTTTGATCTCGTCTGCCGAATATTGCAGCTGGCGATCCACCACCCACGCTTTGCCAGTGGTAGATTCCAGATAACTGACCATCAGGTTCATGCGGGCGGCTGCATCCATGGCCAGGGGGTAATATTCCTCCCCCAGCACCTCGCGGAAGGTGTTGCCTGCGGTCAGCAGCTCCTCATAGGTTTTGGGCGCATCGATTCCTGCCTGTTCAAAAGTGCAGGTGTTCCAATAAAAAATGCGGCCTGTCACCGACATTGGCACAGCCAGCAAAGCGCCATCCACTGTGCAGGCATCCAGCGCACTCCGGCTGAACTGCTCCAGATCGATCACATCGCTATATTCGTTCAGGTCAACAAACTGGTCAGCATTTTGGCCCGGCCAGGTCCAGTCCACCTGCATCACATCGGCGGTTTGATCCTCGTCAGCGGTGGTGCCGTAGATGGTTTCTACAGTAATATATTGCAGTTTTGCCTCAAATGCCTGGATGGCCTGCTGGTAGGTTTCGGTGCGGGCATCGTCCCCCCACCAGCTCATGGTCAGGGTAACGGGTTCCGGCTGAGTGGATGCCTGTCCGGGGGCAGACTGCTGCGCCGTGCCGCAGGCGGCCAGCTGCAATGCCAGTGCGCCAACCAGCGCAAGGGCTGCGGCGTTTGCTGTTGTTTGGTTCATCGGGTTCCCTTTCTTGCAGTTGCCTGCAATGTGGATTTGCGGTTACCCCTATTATAGCGGATTCCAGTTTTTCTGTCACGGGTTAGGCGGATAATTTTGGGGGCAATTTTGCGGCATGGGAAAGGTTAGTATAAATTGTCAAGTTTGTAACGCCCCCGCCGTGGAGAAACCTTACCGCAGTACAAATATGCAATAACCCAATCCCCATATGTAAGAGATAGCGTCCTTGGCCGCCCGACGGATAGCAAAAGGGCCGCAGGCGCTTTTGCTGCCTGCGGCCCTGCCCGTGGGCGGACGGAGCGCCCCGCGGGGATACTTTTGAATATTAACAGCGGCTTACGGCCGCCAAACAGGCATTTTGCCGCTGTATATCATCACTTTACCACAGTCACATTCTCGGTGTCCTGCCAGCAGAAATCCTGATCGAACCACGGATCCATAGAGCTGTCTTTGCGGATAACGACGTCCTCGCAGCGGATGCTTTTGCCATGTACGCAGGTAAAGCCATTCACTTTTCCGGGAATCATGCCGGGCACCTCGCTGGGGCGCAGGTCCCAATGGTCAATGGGCCATGCGGTCTGCTTGCGGATGTCCACCCGGATGTGGCGGAACGAGATATCTTCCAGGCTGTTGCCCTCGCTTCCGTGCAGGAAAATGCCGTTTTCGCCGCTGCAGTTAATGTTTTCAAAATGTACATTGCGGATATGCCCCGCCCTGTTGCCCTGTTTGCGGTCCACCGCCGTCACACAGATGGCTTCGGCTTCGCCCCACCACTGGTCAGAGAACATGCGGGTGTTGATGTGCAGGTTGGCAAAGGTCACGTTTTCAATGTTGCCGCCATCACGCAGCATCAGAGAGATGCCGCGGTTGGTGCGGGAGATAACGCAGTTGGTGACGGTAATATTGCGGAAGTCCGAAACGCTCTCGGTGCCAAACTTGATAGCGGCACTGGTGGAGGTCAGCGTACAGTTGGAAACCACAATGTTCTCACACGGGCCAAGATATGCATTTTTCTCAGTGGTCTTGAACACGATGCAGTCATCGGCGGATTCAATATGGCAATTGTTGATGCGCACATTGCGGCAGTGGTCGGGATCAATGCCGTCGCAGTTGACCATTTTCAGGTTATTCAAAATGCGGATGCCATCGATCAGCACATCCTGGCAGCCCACCATATGCACGGTCCAGAACGCGCTGCGGGTCAGGGTGACTTCACGGATGGTCAGGTGCTGCACACCTTTCATCAGCAGCATGGGAATGCGCGGGTAATAGGTTCCCTCAATAAAGTTATGATCGATCTCGCCGTAAAAGTTTTCTTCGGAGCCATCGATTACGCCGCTGCCGCTGATGCAGACATCCTCGGCATCCTTAGCCATAATGAAATAATTCTTCGGCTCACCGTCATATTCGCAGTTTTCGTAAGAGGGCACTTTGAGCGATGTATCGCGGTAATGGTCGCGGTAGGCAGCTTCCACTTCCAAGAAGTCCTCTTTGTTTTCGCTGGCTTTCAGGCGGGAGCCGTGCTCCAGGTGCAGCTCCACATGGCTGTGCAGCAAAATGGAACCGCATTTGTAAATATGGCCGCCCGGCACCAGCACTCGGCCGCCGCCGGCTGCCGCGCAGGCATCAATGGCTTTCTGGATGGCAGGGCCATCGTTTGTGGTGCCATCACCCACGGCACCATATTGCAAAATATCATAAATCATGATTGGCCTCCTTGGGGAGTATTCAGGGTGTATCAGCTGGGCCGAAAGCCCAGATAATCTTCACATGTAATCGTTGTTTTTCATTTTTCGATACACCTTAGAAGCTATTTTTTGTCATCATTGTGCACCGGCTTTATTTGGTGCGCAATGCTGATAAAACAGCTTCTTAAGGCAATACCGCATAATTCTAAGTGCCGATACGGCGAGCGAGGTGCGGCAGA
>ERZ773242.437-NODE-437-length-49367-cov-11.780561_pt1 | contig 49367 bp, 39 predicted proteins | sample MGYA00511077_ERZ773242 | MGnify/ENA primary metagenome ERZ773242 (study PRJEB29015, sample SAMEA2737754) | human gut metagenome | biome: human gut; feature: human-associated habitat; material: faeces | place: China | collected 2012 ... | reverse complement strand
ACACCAAGAACAACATCCTGATCCAGTCCGCTCAGGCCATGCTGGCCCAGGCCAATCAGGTGCCTCAGGGCGTGCTGCAGCTGCTGCAGTAATGCCTGTGACGGCAGACCACATATTTCCCGCCGCCTCCCCACCCGGGGAGGCGGTGGTTTTGTGCCCGATCCCGCCAGCGTGTCCCGTGGGGAGCGGTGGAGCAGGGAGAGAGCACTTTTTGCCACAGGCACAAAAAGACGCCGGGTGTTGCTCGGATGTGCACCAATGCGGACAAGTTCAAGAAAAAAACTCCCCGAAACCTAAACCGGAAATCCGGTTGAAAAGCCCCTATTCGAGCCCCGCCGCATGGCGGGGCTTCCTGTTTTACGATTCCACATGCGCTTTCAGCCACGCGAGAAATCCGGGTTCGTCCAGATCGCCGGCGGCGGTGCGGAGGATGAGCGTGATCAGCTCCTCATCCTCATAGGAAAGCGCGACGCCGTTGATAGCCAGAAACACCAGCATGGCGTGGGTGCCGATGCGCTTGTTTCCGTCCGCAAAGGGATGGTTGCGGATCAGTCCATAGCCCAGACGGGCCGCTTTTTCCAGAGTCGAGGGATACAGCTCCTGCCCGCCGAAGGTCTGCATCGGTGCGTGAATCGCGGAATCCAGCAGGCCCTCGTCCCGCAGACCGTCCAGACTGCCGGCGCGCACAGCGAGCGCCGCGTGCAGCATGAGAATCTGCCGCTTACTAAGAATCTTCATTTCGCCAACTCCTCATAAACATACGCGTTGCGCTGCAGGAGCTTTTCGGACGCGGCGAGAACGTCGCCGTCGGCCGCCTCCTGCACGGCATCGGCTGGATTCAATTCGCAATGGGGCTCAATCCGCTCCCCATACACGACGCCCCGCATCAGCTCTCCCACGTCGCTTCGCAGCGCGGGAACCATGCCATCGGGGAGACGGTCGAGGTCGAACCACTCGAGCGCGGCGCTCTTGTCCGGCTCCATGATCCGCGGAGTTCCCTCATAGGCGCGGACGAAGAAGAACAGGTGATAGTACGTCTCCGTCTCGTCGGCGCTGTCGACGCTGTGGGTCAGACGCGCGAACTCTGTGTCCTGCGGGCGGACGCGGATGCCCAGCTCCTCGAAGCACTCGCGGCAGAGTGCCTGCGACGCCGTCTCCCCACCGTCGACGTGTCCGCTGCCTGCAACGTCCCAGAAGCCGTCCATATAACCCGTGTTCTGCCGCAGGTGCAGCAGAATCTGCGTGCGTCCGCCCTCGCGGCGCAGGATGATCGGAAACACTGCGCTCAGCGTGCGGAAATACTCTTTAGCCATCGTTTTTTTCTCCTCTTTCAGTTCTGCGGATGGGCGGTCTTGCCCGCGGCCATCGCTTCGTGTTCGCGCTGCAGCTCGGCGTAGAGCGCGCGGGGCGTCCATGCGCTGCTTGTCGGCGTGAGAACCGCCTTGAGCGCGACGCCCGCGTGCGCGCGGCGCAGCCCCTGCAGAAACAGGTCGGTGATCTTCCCGTTCAGCCCCGCCATCACGAGTATCTCGCCCGGGAGCGGCTCGCCGCTCCCCTCCCCCGGCGTCTGCTCGAGGATGTCCGCGAGTGGGAGATCCAGCTGCGCGGGCGCGGCTACAAGCACGCGCAGCCCCAGCTTCTGCGCGAGGATGCGGACGGAGAGCGTCTTCTGCGGATTGGTCTGAAACAGCAGCACGGTCGGTCTCATGCGATATTCCTCCTGTGAAATCGTGTTGTTTTCCCTATTCTACCGCAGCGGGCGAAAAATTTCCAGCTTTTTACCGCCCCGGCTTTCCTTTTTCGCGCGTTGCTGGTATACTGGGGGCGAATACAGACCACATGAAAGGACATTTTTCCATGAAAAAATACAGATGGACGGCCCTGCTGCTGGCGCTTGTGCTGGCCGCGGGCGTCTGCGCGGGCTGCGGCAAGAAGCAGACGGATGCGCCCGCGCAGGACAATCAGATTCAGACGAACCCCGACGAGGTCACGGCCGTGACCTACACGAACGGCACGATCACCCTGCGCTTTTCGCTGCAGGACGGCAGATGGTGCTGGAGCGACGACAAGACCTTCCCGCTCGACGGGAGCTATATCACGGCCCTGCTCGCCGACGTGCAGGGCGGCCCGCCCATCTCCATCACCGAGGAGGATCTGGAGAGCTACGGTCTCGGCGGCGTGACGAAGTACATCGAGATCACCACGGCGGAGAAAACCGTGACATACTACCTCGGCGACCCCTGCGGCGACGGCAGCAGCTACCTCAGCCGCGACGACGATGAGTCCACCGTCTACCGCGCGCCGGACGACCTCTCCGCGCGGCTCGACCGCAGCATCTATGACATGGCGCAGCTGCCCACCCTCCCCGCCCTGACGGCGGACGTGCTGCGTTCCGTCACGATTGCGGCAAGCGGCGCCGAGCGCACCTTCACGGTGGACGGCGGTGTCTGGACGGAGGGCGGCGCGGACGTGTCGGCGGAGACGGCGTCCCTCGCGGACGTACTCTCGCAGCCGGCGTTCTCCGGCTGCGTCGACTACCACCCCGGCAGCGGCGCCGCCGCCATCTGCGGCCTTGATCCGGCGAACGTCACGCTGACGGCGGTGTATGCCGCGGGCAGCAAGGAGGCAACCTTCACGCTCCTGCTCGGCGGCGCGCGCGGCGACGGCTATTACGCCGCGCTCACCGGCGACGACACGATCTATCAGCTCCCCGCGGAGCAGGCCGCGCCCATTCTGGCGCTCGCCCCGCAGGCGTGAGAACAGGAGGAGACAGACCATGCGGATTCTCGTTGTGGAGGATGAAAAGCGCCTGGCCGGCACGCTGGCGGATCTGCTGCACCGGCAGGGCTATACCGTCGACGTCTCGAACGACGGCGTCTCGGGGTTGGACAACGCCCTCTCCGGGATCTATGACCTCGTCGTGCTGGACGTGATGCTCCCGGGGATGGACGGCTTCGAGCTGCTGCGCCGCCTGCGCGGCGAGGGAAAGACCACCCCCGTCCTCATGCTCACGGCGCGCTCGGGCGTTGCCGACCGCGTGCAGGGGCTCGACTGCGGCGCGGACTACTATCTCACCAAGCCCTTTGAATCGGAGGAGCTGCTGGCATGCGTGCGGCTGCTGCTGCGCCGCGCGGGCGGTGAAATGCGCGTGGACGACACGCTGCGCTTCGAGGATCTCGCGCTCGAGCCGGGGACATTCCAGCTCTCGTGTGGCGAGCGCACCGTCCGCCTGAGCCGCCGCGAATACGACCTCATGGAGAGTCTCATGCGCAGCGGACGGCAGATCCTCACAAAGGAGCAGCTGCTCGTCAAGGTCTGGGGCTATGACTCCGACGCCGAGGATAACAACGTCGAGGTCTACATCTCCTTTCTGCGCCGCAAGCTCACGCACCTGCACTCGCGCGTGAAAATCCGAACGCAGCGCATGGTCGGCTACTGTCTGGAGGTGGAGGGATGATCAAACGCCTGCGCTGGAAGATGGTCGGCATCAACATGGCCATCGTGACGGCGGTTTTGCTGACGGTGTTCGCGTCGGTGTTCTTCATCTCGCGCGCGGGCCTTGCGCGCGAGAGCACCCTCGCCCTCGAGGAGGCGCTGCAGACCGGCACCTATGACCCGCTCACGCCCGGACAGGCGGCGGGGAGCCGCCCGTGCTTCGTCGCCGTCGTCTATGACGGCGGCACCGTCCGCGTCAGCGGCAGCAGCTACTACCGCTTCGACGACGAGCAGACGCTGCTCGCCATCATTCAGGACTGTCTCGACCAGACGGACGACGAGGGCGTCCTGCGGGATTATCAGCTGCGCTATCTGCGCGTGCAGACCCCTCTCACCACGCGCATCGCCTTCACCGACAGCTCCGGCGAGCAGTCCACCCTGCGCCAGCTGCTGCGTTCGAGCTTGCTGCTGGGGCTGGGGGCGCTGGCGGTGCTCTTCGGGTTCAGCTATCTGCTCTCGGGACTGGCCGTGCGCCCGGTGGAGCGCGCGTGGAACGAGCAGCAGCGCTTTGTCTCCGACGCGTCGCACGAGCTGAAAACGCCGTTGACGGTCATCCTCTCCTCGTCCGACCTCCTCGCACAGGAGGAGAGCCCCACCAAGCGCGCCCAGTATCTCGACAACATCCGCGCCGAGTCGCAGCGTATGCGCCGCCTTGTCGAGGGGATGCTGACCCTCGCCCGCGGCGACAGCGGCCGCGCGAAAACGCCGATGGAGCCGGTCGCGCTGAGCGAGCTGGCGAACGAGACGGCCATGTCCTTCGAGCCGGTCGCCTTCGAGGCGGGGCACCCGCTCGAGTATGAGCTGGCGGAGAACCTCACCGTGCGCGGCCGCGCGGACGAGCTGCGGCAGGTGTTCGCCATCCTGCTCGACAACGCCGTGAAGTACGCGCCCGCGGGCGCGCCCGTGCGCCTGACGCTCCGCGAGAGCGGGCGCGATGCCGCGCTCGAGGTGGAAAACCCCGGCGACCCCATCCCGCCTGAGCAGCTCGCCCACCTCTTCGACCGCTTCTACCGCGCGGATGCGTCCCGCTCCGACCACGAGGGCTTCGGGCTGGGGCTGTCCATCGCGCAGAGCATCGTCACCGCCCACCGCGGCACGATCCGCTGCCGCAGCGACGCGCAGGGCACCTGCTTCACCGTCACGCTGCCGCTGCAGAAATAAACTCTGGGAGGAAAACCATATGCTGGAAGAAATCATCTCCATCGTCCGCCGCGCGGGCGGGATTGTCCGCGGCGCGCACGACGTCGAGCGCGTCACCTCGGAGAAATCCTGCTCCGAGGATCTTGTCACCGAGTACGATACCGGTGTGCAGGCGTTTTTGCGCAAGGAGCTGCTGGCGCTGCTGCCCGAGGCCGACTTTTTCGGCGAGGAGGGCGAGCACCAGACCATGACGAAGCGCTGGACGTTCATCGTCGACCCGATCGACGGCACGGTGAACTTCGTGCGCGGCCTGCGCTACAGCAACGTCTCCGTCGCCCTCGCCGAGGGCGGCGTGGTGCAGTATGGCGTTGTGTATAACCCCTACGCCGACGAGCTGTTCTCTGCCGCGCGCGGCGGGGGCGCGTTTTTAAACGGCAGGCCCATCCGCGTCAGCACACGTGACCTGCACCACGGATTGACGCTCTGTGGCTCGACGGTCTATGACCGCAGCTATTCCGATCAGTCGTTTTCCATCATGCGACAGATCTATGACCTCGGCGGGGACTACCGCCGCTTCGGCGCGGCGGCGCTCGACCTGTGTCAGGTCGCGGCGGGGCGCGCGGAGGTATTCTTCGAGTGCCGTCTCTCGCCGTGGGACTTCGCCGCGGGCAGCCTGATCGCGCAGGAGGCCGGCGCGCGCGTCACGACATTCGCCGGCACCCCCGTCGACCCCATGCAGCCCGGCTCCATGTTCTGCACGAATCAGGTCTGCGCGGACCTCCTCGGGCGCATCACGGTCTGACAGAATTCGGCAGAACCCATAAAAAGGAGCCGCCCTGCGTGCAGAGCGGCCCAAGCGGGTGGGATATTGGAAAGCTTCCGATTTCTATGATAAACCATGCCGGTTTCTTTGTAAATAGGAGGTTTTGACGCATTTTCGCGAGTTTTTGCCTTTCGTGTCGCAGAGGACGGGATTCTGAACTTTTTGTAAACTATTAACAAAAAGCTACAAATATACTTTTCAGAACTTGTTCGATGTGTTATAATCCTCACAAGGAAGAGGGGAACCGACTCCCCGACCCTTTCGTACCCGGCAGACACGGAAAGGAGCAACCAATATGAAGTTCACATTTACCTGCAAAAAGATCGCGCTGAACGATTCCATCAAGGAATACGCCGAGAAGAAGATCCGCAAGCTGGACCGCTACTTCCCGGAGGAGGCCGATGCATTTGTGATCTTCTCCGTTGAAAAGAAGAACCGCTGCGTGGTCGAGTTGACCATCCGCGCCGCGAACGGAACGCTGTTCCGCGCGCAGGAGGAGAATCCGGACGGCGACATGCGCGGCGCGATTGACGAGGCGGTGAGCGTGATCGACCGCCGCATCCGCAAGAACAAGACGCGCCTGGCGAAGAACCTGCGCGCCGACGCGCTGGTGCCGGAGGTGCCCGCGGAGTTCGATGTTGCGGAGGATACGGATTTCGAGGTCGTGCGCACGAAGCGCTTCATCGTCAAGCCCATGAGCGTGGACGAGGCGATTCTGCAGATGAACCTGCTGGATCACACGTTTTATGTCTTCCGCAACGTGGACGACGGCGAGATCTGCGTTGTCTACCGCCGCACCCACGGCGGCTACGGCCTGATCGAAACGGTGAAATAAATAGGCATATCATGTAACAGGACGGGCTTGAAGTGACCCCCAAAAGTTAGACAATATTTTGAAGTAAAAATTGTTCAAGCAGCCGAAAGGGCTTGCTGTCTGTGAATTGCAGGCGGCAAGCCCTTTCGCTTTGCCTTGATCCTGCGGTTGTTGTAGGAATCCGGATATGGTCCCGTCAACAGGTCCCTTATTGTGCATTATCAAATATAGCAAATATAGAATAGGAGAGGATCGAAAACCTGCTCATCATTGAAATAACGAGAGCATATTGCGTTTCAGGGGACTTCCGGATCCTCTGCTTTGTTTTGACAAAGCAAAAAGCCGGGCCTCCGGATATTCGGAGACCTGGCTTTTTATGGGAGAGCGGATGACTCAATCGCGATCCAACTCTTTCAGGACGGTATATGCCACGTCGCAGCACTTGGCAATATCGCCGGCGGAGGTAAACTCTTCCGGGCAATGGCTGCGGCCATTCTTGCTGGGAGCAAAAAGCATGCCTACATCCGTTACCTGGGAAATGAACATGGAATCATGTCCGGCGCCGCTGGGCAACGTCTTCAGCGGCAGTTCGTTTTCGCGCAGCCCTTGAGACAATGCGGCGGTGACCTTTTCGGACAGGTGGACGGGGGCCACTTCCATCAGTCCGACGGTCTCGATCTGATAGCCTTCCGCTTGCAGCTGTGCCAGCAGCTTTTCCACCGCACCAAAAATGGTATCGATGGACGCCTGGTGGGGTGAGCGGCACTCCACCGACATTTCTACCTTACCGGGGATCACATTGGGTGCGCCCGGCTCCACGTGGAGGGAGCCGCAGGTGGTCACGGTGCCATCATGCAGCTCCCGGGCCATTTCATCCACGAGATGCACGATCTTCATAGCCGCCACAACAGCGTCAAGACGCAGGTGCATGGGGGTCGTTCCGCCGTGATCGGGCCGGCCTGTGATGATGAGCTTCTTGGCGCGGATGCCCACGATGGTATCCACGATGCCGACGGACAGTTTTTCGCTTTCCAGCACCGGGCCCTGCTCAATATGGGGTTCGATGAAATAAGCCCAGCTGGTCTTATCGCGTTTTACCTGAGGCAAGTCATCCGGGGTCAAGCCGTAGGCCTTCATGACATCGTAGGCGGTGACGCCGTCGTTGTTTGTCAACTGCTTCAGATAGTCCGTCTCCAGCAGACCAGACAGAGCCTTGCCGCCCAGGATACCGGAGCTGAAGGAGTTGCCTTCTTCCTCCACAATAGCGATCACCTCAAAGGGGTGCTGCAGAGAGAGGTTGTCCTCCTGCATCATCCGGGCCAGCTCCAGACCGCAGATGATGCCCATGGCACCGTCGTATTTACCGCCATTGCGGACGGAATCCAAATGGGAACCAACGGCGATGGCCGCCAGAGAACGATCTGTGCCCTCCTTCCGGCCGATCAGGTTGCCTATGGGATCCAGACGGACGGACAGGCCTGCCGCCTCGAGCTCCTGCTTCAGGTACGCCTGGGCGGCTCGGTACTCGGTGGTGTAGGACAGACGGGTAATGCCTGCGCCGGGCGTTGCGTTGAACTGCGCCAGCGCTTCGACCGTCTGCTCAATACGGGATTGATTTGCAAAAGCCATGGTATCACTTCCTTACTTGATAGGCCGCACCATCTTGCCGTGGCCCGGCTGTCCCACGACCTCGCCGTTTTCAGCCACGACGGTGCCGCGCACTATGGTCAGCATAACGAGCAGAGAGGTCTCCAGACCCAGCGCACCGTTGCCGGCCTGCCAGATGTCAGTCCGGCCTTTTTTCCTTGTTTCCCTTTTTGTTTTTGGTACACTTGTGGCACAGGGAGCTACCCTGTTTCACGTTCCTGACGTACATTTAACCAATATATTATAGAATATAGCCTGTGAAATGTCAACAAATTGATCCGGCGAATATCTGCTTTATTTGTTGCCTTTTTTGCTGATAATCGCGGGTTCTTTTTGTTTCCGTTTGACAGGATGAAAAATCGGATTTTATTCATCCTCTGTCATCGGCGTTGGCCCCGGTCTTGTGGAGCAGCGCCGCCAGTTCTGCGATTTTCAGCCCGCGTTTCTTGCGGTAGTATTTGATCTTCGCGCCGATCTCTTCTGTCAATGTCATGGCACTTTCCTCAAAATCAAATTTTGGTGCTTTGACCCTCTGTTTTTCTGTATAGACGCTTTTTCCGGCCCGTGCAAGGGAAAATGTAATTGTGAGGAAAGTTTTTTACAAAATCCGTTCCTGAAAAGTAAACGACGGGTTTTGACGGGGCCCGCGGCAGCTGGTATCATAAAAATAAAATAGGAAAGGAGCGATACACCATGACCTACAACTTCGACGAGATCATTGATCGGCGCAACACCAATTCCGAGAATGTAGAGGGCTGGCGGCCCTACATTTTCCACTGCGGGCCGGAGAGGGTGTTCCCCTACAAGGACGAGGAATTCATCCGGATGTGGGTGGCGGACATGGAGTTCGCTGTGGCGCCTGAGATCCTGCAGGCCATCACCGACCGGGTGCATCGGCGCATTTTGGGCTATACCCTGGTGTACGACAAGGGGTACTATGAGGTGCTGCGCGCCTGGTGCGAGAGCCGCTACGGCTGGTCCTTCCCCAAGGAGCAGCTGACGTTCTCTCCCGGCGTCATCCCGGCGCTGTACCAGCTGACGGAGGACCTGGTCAAGCCACTGAACGGCAGGGTCCTGACCATGACGCCTGCCTACGGCTTCTTCCTCCACGCCTGCGAATACAACGGCGTGGAGCTGGTGACCTCGCCCCTGCGGGAGGAGGGCGGCCGCTTCTCCATAGACTGGGAGGACCTTGAGGCGAAGGCTGCCGACCCGGACGTGAAGCTGCTGATGCTCTGCAATCCCCACAACCCCACCGGCCGCATCTGGACCGAGGAGGAGCTGCGCCACATGGCGGCCATCATCGAAAAGCACCGGCTCTGGGTGGTGTCCGACGAGATCCACTGCGACCTGATCCGCACCGGCCTGCGTCATACGCCCTTGGGCAAGATCATGCCGGACTATGACCGGCTCATCACCTGTATGTCCGCCAGCAAAACCTTTAACCTGGCGGGCCTGATGCACTCCAATATCATCATCCGCGACGCGGAGGAGCGTGCCCGCTTCCAGGACCGGGACAAGAACATCGGTGCGGTGAACCCACTGTCCATCGCGGCCCACAAGGCGGCCTATGAGCACGGCGGCCCCTGGCTGGAGCAGCTGAAGGCCTATGTGGACGGCAATCTGGCGCTGGTGGACCGTTTCCTGAAGGAGAACATTCCCGGCGCGAGGTTTACCATTCCTGAGTCTACCTACTTCGCCTGGGTGGACTTGCGGGAGGTGCTGCCGGAGGTGGAGGACCTGCCGGACTTCTTTGCCAACAAGGCCGGCGTGCTGCTGGAGGGCGGCGACGGCCTGTTCGTGGGCAACGCCAGGGGGCATATCCGCCTGAATTTGGCCATGCCCCGCGCCACGGTGCAGACCGGCCTGGAGCGTATCGCGGAGGCCATCCGCAAGGAGAAGGCCGCCGCACAGCGCCGCGGCTGAACGCCGTGATGAAGTGGCTGTTCTACCTATACTACCCGGCGAATCTGGCCCTCATCAGCTGGCTGCAAATGCAATAAGACGCAGATACCCGGCACGCTTTCGGCGCGCCGGGTATTTTTTCATGGTTCTTTTTCGCGGCGTTGGCAGCGGCATAGTATAGGACATAAAGGAGTGACACGTAAACTGTGTCACTCCTTTTGGCATCAATACACCTTCGCCGGTTCACCGTGCAGGATGCGCAGAGCGCCTTCCGCCAGAGAACGCATTTCTTCCTCACCCGGCAGGCGCAGGATACGAAATTTTCCATTGAAACAACGCACTCAAAAGCGAAAAAACGCCGCGATCCGTTGAGATCACAGCGCTTTTGGTACGCCTGCCCGGGCTCGAACCGGGGGCCTCGGGCTTAGGAGGCTCGCGCTCTATCCAACTGAGCTACAGACGCGGATGTTAAAAAATATTTTACCCTTTTGGCAGTGGATTTGTCAATGCCTGATTTGTCGAGAGCGGGGTGGAGAAAAGCGCTTGTATTCACCGCCGCCGTCCGTTATAATGGGACGCAAGAGCGGTTCTGACCGCGGACGGCGGACAGAGCCAGTGAGAAATATGGAGAAAAGGACGGTAAACCTATGGACGGAAAGACGATCCTCCCGCGCAGCGAGGTGCCCGAGGAGTTCACCTGGGACTTGAGCGACGTATTTGCAAGCGACGATAAGTGGAACGAAGAGCTCGAAGCGCTCAAGGCCTACCCCGAGCGCATGGCCGCCTACGCCGGCAAGCTCGGCGAGAGCGCGAAAACGCTGCTCGACTGGTTCACGCTCAGCGATGAGATCACGGTGCGCGTTTCGAAGTTCGTGCAGTACGCGAGCTGCCGCAGCGATCAGGACGTGGGCAACTCCTTCTATCAGGGCATGCGCAGCAAGGCGTTTTCCATGTCGGTCGCGCTGAACAGTGCGGGCTCTTTTGAAGCGAGCGAGATCATGGCGATCCCTGACGAAACGCTCGCGCGCTTCTATGCCGAGGAGCCGAAGCTCGAGACCTATCGCCGCAGCATCGACAAGCTGCGCCGCCGCAAGGCACACATCCTTTCGCCCGAGTGCGAAAAGATTCTCGCCGCCGCGGGCGAGATCAGCGAAAGCCCTGACCGCACGTTCAGCATGTTCCACAATGCCGATATGCGCTATCCCGACGTGACCGACGCAAAGGGCGAGGTCCACACGCTGACGGACGGCACGTTCGTCCCCATGCTGATGAGCGCCGATCGCACGCTGCGCGAAAACGCCTTCAAGGCCTACTACAAGCGCGCGGGCGAGTTCCGCAATACCTACGCCTCCACGCTGGACGCGCAGTTCAAGCAGCTCAAGTTCTTCGCCGACGCGCGCCATTATAACTCGACGCTCGAAGCGTCCCTTGACGTGACCGAGGTGCCGGTCGAGGTCTACACGAATCTCATCGACGCGGTGCACGGCAATCTCGACAAGATGTACCGCTATGTCGAGCTGCGCAAGAAGATCTTAGGCGTTGACGAGCTGCACATGTACGATGTCTACACCCCGATCGTCGCAGACGCGGACGTTGAGATCTCCTTTGAAGAGGCCAAGAAGACCGCTCTCGAAGCACTCGCGGTGCTCGGCAAGGACTATACGGACGTGCTTGAGGAGGCCTTTAGCAACCGCTGGCTCGACGTGTATGAGAACACCGGCAAGCGCGGCGGCGCCTACTGCACCGGCAACGGCTGGCCCCACCCCTACGTGCTGCTCAACCACAAGGATAACCTCGACAGCATGTTCACCCTCGTCCACGAGATGGGCCACGCCATGCATACGTGGCACTCCTGCAAATACCAGCCGGTGAATACGGCGGAGTACGTCATCTTCGTCGCCGAGGTCGCCTCGACCTGCAACGAGATCCTCCTGATGCGCCACCTGCTCGGCAAGACCGACGACCGCAAGCAGCGCGCGTATCTCATCAACCACTTCCTCGACCAGTTCAAGGGTACACTGTACCGCCAGACGATGTTCGCCGAGTTCGAGCTCCAAATGGGCAAGATGGCCGAGAGCGGCGAGGCGCTGACCGCCGACGCGCTGAGCGCGAAGTATTTAGCGCTCAACAAGCTCTACTTCGGCGATACGATGATCTCCGACGACGAGATCGCGCTTGAGTGGACACGCATCCCGCACTTCTATTACAATTACTATGTCTTCCAGTACGCGACGAGTTTCTCCGCCGCCGTCGCCATCGCCAACCGCATTCTGCGCGAGGGCGAGAGCGCCGTCAAGGACTACAAGAAGTTCCTCTCCGGCGGCTGCTCGAAAGAGCCAGTCGAGCTGCTGCGCGACATGGGCGTCGACATGCGCACGAGCGCGCCCGTCAACGACGCGCTGTCGCTGTTCGGCGAGCTGATCGACGAGCTGAGTGCATTGCTGGGCTGACGCCTTCAAATCAGTGGTAAACCACTGATTTGAGCAGGTTTCGCGTCGCTTTGTGCCTCGGTTGCCCGTTAAAACGGGCGATTCGACGCACGCTATGCGCAAGGTGTTTTCCGCCACGCACCGATTGCGGCGGAAAACGATCAAGAACATTTGTGCCTGCGGGCACTTGGGCAACCGTTAGCAGCTTTGCTGCTTTACGGATGCCCATACCCTTTGCGGGTAAAAACTGTGCGAGGATGCCTGCCCGAGAGGACAGGCATCCTCTTTTCCTAATTTTTCTGCAAAAGAGACAAAAAAAGTTTCAAAAAATCTTGCAAATGACGAAGCGGCAGAATATACTATTACAGTTAAAGACTTACGATTTGATATCCCTGCCCAGCGGCAGGAAGGAGAGATCACCTATGCAGAATGAAAAACTTCGCAATGTAGCCATCATCGCCCACGTCGACCACGGCAAGACCACCCTCGTCGACGAAATGCTCAAGCAGGGCGGCGTGTACCGCGAAAATCAGGAGGTCGTCGACCGCGTCATGGATTCGAACGACCTCGAGCGTGAGCGCGGCATCACGATCCTCGCCAAAAACACCGCCATCCGCTACGGCGACACCAAGATCAACATTGTCGATACCCCGGGCCACGCCGACTTCGGCGGCGAGGTCGAGCGTATCCTCAAGATGGTCAACGGCGTTATCCTGCTCGTCGACGCCGCTGAGGGCCCCATGCCGCAGACGCGCTTCGTCCTCTCCCGCGCGCTGGAGTTGGGTCACCGCGTCATCGTCGTCGTCAACAAGATCGACCGCCCCGACCAGCGCATCCACGAGGTTGTGGACGAGGTGCTCGAGCTTTTGATGGACCTCGACGCGACGCCCGAGCAGCTCGACTCCCCGATGCTGTTCTGCTCGGGGCGCAACGGCACGGCGTCCTATTCGCCCGACGTCGTCGGCACGGACTTAAAGCCCCTGTTTGACACGATCCTTGAGTATATCCCCGCGCCGGAGGCCGATGTGGACGCGCCGTTCCAGATGCTCGTCTCCGCCATTGACTACAACGAGTATGTCGGCCGCATGGCCATCGGCCGCATCGAGCGCGGCACGCTCAAGCAGAACCAGGAGATCATGGTCTGCAACTACCACGACCCCGACGCCGCGCCGAAGAAGGCCAAGGCCGTCTCCATGTACGAATTTGAGGGCCTTGGTAAGAACCCCGTCACCGAGTCCACCGCGGGCAACATCATCTGCCTGTCCGGCATCGGCGACATCACGATCGGCGATACGATCTGCGCGCCCGAGTGCGTCGAGCCGCTGCCGTTCGTCAAGATCTCGGCGCCCACGATGGAGATGACGTTCTCCATCAACGACTCTCCCTACGCCGGACGTGAGGGTAAGTTCGTCACCTCGCGCCAGCTGCGCGACCGTCTCTTCCGCGAAACGCTCAAGGACGTTTCGCTCCGCGTCACCGAGCTCGAGGGCTCGACGGACGCGTTCAACGTCGCGGGCCGCGGCGAAATGTCGCTGTCCATCCTCATCGAGACCATGCGCCGCGAAGGCTATGAGTTCCAGGTCTCGCCCCCGCGCGTCCTGTATCAGATGATCGACGGCAAGAAGTGCGAGCCCATCGAACGCCTTGTGTGCGACGTGCCGCAGGAGTATGTCGGCGCAGTCATCGAAAAGCTCGGCTCCCGCAAGGGCGACCTCGCCGAGATGACGCCGATCGGCAGCCGCATGAAGCTCGAATTCCTGATCCCCGCGCGCGGCCTGTTCGGTTACCGCAACGAGTTCCTCACCGACACCAAGGGCGAGGGCATCATGGCGAGCGTGTTTGATTCCTACGCACCCTACAAGGGCGAGCTTGCCCGCCGCAATACCGGCTCTCTCGTCGCGTCCGAGACCGGCACCTCTATCACCTATGGCCTCTTCAACGCGCAGGAGCGCGGCGTGCTGTTTATCGGCGCGGGCGTCGACGTGTACGAGGGTATGGTCGTCGGTCAGTCCCCCAAGCAGGAGGACATCACGGTCAACGTGTGCAAGAAGAAGCAGCTGACGAACATGCGCGCTTCCGGCTCGGACGACGCGCTGCGCCTTGTCCCACCCAAGCAGATGAGCCTGGAGCAGTGCCTCGAGTTCCTCGCCGACGACGAACTGCTTGAGGTCACGCCCAAGAACCTGCGCATCCGCAAGACGATCCTCAACAAAGAGCTGCGCATGAAGGCCACCCACGGCAACAAAAAGGTTTTGCAGTAATGCAGATAGAGAAGCGACGGCTGAAAAAGCCGTCGCTTTTTGATTTTCTGCACGAAAGTGCGGGGAGAGGGCAGCGCCATCGGCGCTGCCCAAAGTAAGGGGGATATTCTCTCACGTGAGAGAATATCCCCCTTGTACCCCCAAGAGAACACAAGGGGCCCTGCCCCTTGACCCCGCCCATTGGCAGTTTGTAGCTCGAATAACTGCACGCGCTGCGCAATCGGGCGCGGTGTACATGGCTTCGCCATGAATCCCTACTACTCGTTACCGCTCGCAACCGCGCCTTACTATCGTGAGGCGCGAGTGACGGTAGTTGGGCGGCAGACTGCGTGCGAGGTGGTACTGCTGCGCTCGCCGTGAGTATTAAGAAAACATCCTGCCGTGTGCTTGACAGGGCGGAATGTTTTGATATAATGAACATATAGAAAGAGGGCGCTGCGACAAGCGGTTAGCCTCTAATCAAGTAAATGTACTTAGCAAAAACTAAGAAACCGTCACTTGGCAGAGTGGCGGTTTCTGCTTTTCACAATAATAGTGACTGTAAAGTTTCCAATATGGAATGTGATCCGCATCGTCTCACCCCCTCTCGGAGATGTGACCAACCGCCTGCCGTTCGTGCAGCACCCTGTATTTACCGTACCACAGTTTTTCAACAAATTGCAACATCTGTTTCATCTGGCCGCGGCGAGCGCAGCAATGCCGCGCCCGCAGGCAGTTTGCCGCCGTGCTGCCGTCAACCGCGCCTCACGATAGTAAGGCGCGGTTGCGAGCGGTAACGAGTAGTAGGGATTCGTGGCGAAGCCACGTACACCGCATCTGATTGCGCAGCGCGTGCAGCTCTTCGAGCCACAGACTGCCAATGTAAGCGGGGTCGAGGGGCAGGGCCCCTCGTCCTTTCTCTCGGGGGTCTAAGGGGGATACTCTCTTTTGAGAAAGAGAGTATCCCCCTTTTTATGCACTCCTGCGCGGCGTGGGAAGTCCTCGCCGCTCTGCGAGCGGCATTATTCTTTATTCGGTTCGGGATCGCCCGCCAGCGAATCGAGATACAGATACAGCGGCATCAGCTCGCGGAAGCCCGCGAGGACTTCGTCTTTGAGCTCCGGCGTGAACAGCACGCCTTCGGGATTGTCGTCATAGCCGACGGCGATATTTTTCGCGTTGTACCACGGGTTCAGGAGCTTGCCGACGTCGCCCTTCGGGCGCTTGAACTGCTCGCCGGAGAGCGTGAAGCGGGATTTATTCAGCTTGCGCACGAGCTTTTCAAGCCTTTTGGGGTCGGTCTCGATGCGGCGGCGGAGCTTGGCCATCGTGGCGGGGGAGGCGTCCCAGTAGCCGCAGCCATAGCTGAAGTAGTTCGGTGCGAGCTCGAAATACAGCGCGGGGACGCCCTCGAAGCGCTCGTGCGGGCGCTCGATCGTGAACCACAGGTGGTCCTTATATGGGCCGCGGCCAAAGAGACGGCGCGCGTCGCGGTAGATGCGGCAGACGTGCAGCTTGAGCGACTGCTTGGGATATTCTGCGGCGATCGCGTCGAACAGTTCGCTGCCGAGCTCGCGCATCGGCCGGTCAACGAGCGCGAGGAACTGCTCCTTTCGCGGCAGGAACCACTCGCGGTTGTTGTTGAATTTGATGCCCCAGAGGAACTCGACGGCCTCGGGCGTAAAACCTTGAAACATGATCCACCTCAAAGAAAAATTTGCAACGATGGCAGTATACCACCGAAAACGCGAAAAAAACAAGAGGGATCTCGCACCAGATCCCTCTTGTCTCAGAGGAGCACCGTCCTGTTTTTACCCAAAAACAGGAACAGAAAAAAGCAAAGTTACTTTGTGGCGTGGTCGACCGAGTACATGTGCTCGATGAGGTCGAGCACCTTGTTGGAGTAGCCGATCTCGTTGTCGTACCAGCTCACGACCTTGACGAACGTATCCGTCAGGGCGATACCGGCCTTGGCATCGAAGATGGACGTGCGCGTATCGCCGAGGAAGTCGGAGGAAACGACCTGCTCGTCGGTGTAGCCGAGGATGCCCTTGAGCTCGCCCTCGCTGGCCTTCTTCATGGCCGCGCAGATCTCATCGTAGGTGGCGGGCTTTTCAAGGTTGACGGTCAGGTCAACGACGGAGACATCCAGCGTGGGAACGCGCATGGACATACCGGTCAGCTTGCCGTTGAGCGAGGGGATGACCTTGCCGACGGCCTTGGCGGCGCCGGTGGAGGAGGGGATGATGTTGCCCGTGGCCGCGCGGCCGCCGCGCCAGTCCTTCAGGGACGGGCCGTCCACGGTCTTCTGCGTGGCGGTGACGGAGTGCACGGTGGTCATCAGGCCATCCTTGATGCCGAAGCAGTCGTTCAGGACCTTGGCGATGGGGGCCAGGCAGTTCGTGGTGCACGAGGCGTTGGAGACGAACTGCATGTCGCTCGTGTAGGAATCGAGGTTGACGCCGCAGACGAACATCGGCGTGTCATCCTTGGACGGGGCGGACATGACGACCTTCTTCGCGCCGGCGTCGATGTGCGCCTGCGCCTTTTCCTTCGTCAGGAACAGGCCCGTGGATTCGACGACGTACTCCGCGCCGATCTTACCCCAGGGCAGATCCGCGGGGTTGCGCTCGGCGAAGACGGGGATCTCGCGGCCGTTGACCACGATGCCGTAATCGTTGCTCTTCACATCGGCGGCGAATCTGCCGTGCATAGTATCGTATTTCAACATGTAGGCCAGATAATCGGCGGGGCAGAGGTCATTGATGCCCACGATCTCGATCTCAGGATGGTTCAGGCTTGCGCGAAAGACCATACGGCCAATGCGGCCAAAGCCGTTAATACCGACCTTAATACTCATAAAACTTACTTCCTTCCTGCTTATCGGAATATATCGAATGTTTGGTACATTTAGATATTATATAGCAGTAGTTTCGTTTTGCAAGTCCTTTTTTGCAAAAATTCTGTTTTTTTCATAATTTCCACAAATTCCTTGCTTTTTGACCGAAATTTTGCTACCCTCATACTACAACGCTGTACAACAAAACGTTCTAAGCGTGAGCTTATCGCGAAAACACCAATTCTTTCCGCGCAAACTCCGCCTCCCTGCGGTGAATGCTACCGGTAGGAGAACTTTTATTAGGAGACGCTATGCGGGATTATACTGAAGAAGAACTGAAAATGCTGTCGGATGTGCTGCCGAATATTGCACTGCAGCTGCGCACCTCGCTTTCGACGATCTACATGGCGGTCGACCGCATGGCACCGCAGGAGACGCGGGAGAAGGACCCGAAGACTGACCGCACCGCCGCGGCATTTTACCAGAGCTATTACCAGCTCTACCGCGTCATCAGCAATCTGACCGACGCGGGGAACCTGTTTGAGCGCAAGCGCTTCGAGCTCTACGATGACGATATTGTCGGCGTCTGCCGCAGCGTGTGCGCCGAGGTGGACTTCCTTTTTGCGCAGTGCGGCGTGGAGCTCGACTTCCTCGCCGACCGCGACAGCCGCATCATCGCCCTCGACGCCGAGGCCATCCGCAAGCTGCTGCTGAATCTCCTCTCCAACGCGCTTAAATTTACGCCCAAGGGCGGCAGTGTCCGCGTGCGCGTGAAAACGGAGGGGAGATTTGTCAAGATCACCGTGGCGGACACGGGAAAGGGCATGGACAGCGACACGCTGGCCCATTTGTTCGACCGCTTTATGGACGGCGGGCAGAACCCCATGCCGCCGCGCGGCTTGGGACTGGGCCTTCCCATCTGCCAGCGCATCGCGCAGGGCCATGGGGGCATGATCGTCGCGCAGTCGGAGGAGGGAAAGGGCTCGCTCTTTACCGTCTCGCTCCCTGCGGTAAAGGCCGGGCGCGTACAGCTCAAGGACCGCGGCAGCGACTACGCCGGCGGCTTCAACCGCACGCTCGTGGAGATGTCCGACGCGCTTTCGAGCGAGGCGTTTCTGCAAAAGTATCTGGATTAAGGGACACAGATGAAGAAAAAAGTTTTGATCGCCATGAGCGGCGGCGTGGATTCCTCCGCCGCCGCGCTTTTGCTGCAAAAGCAGGGCTACGAGTGCGCGGGCGCGACGCTGTCGCTCTGCGGCAACGAGACGGACGGCGCGAAGCGTATTGCCGACGGTCTCGGTATGCCGTTTTACATCTTCGACGAGCACGAGCTTTTTGCGCGCGAGGTGATGGATCACTTCGTCAGCGAGTACCGCGCGGGCCGCACGCCGAATCCGTGCATCGACTGCAACCGCTGCCTCAAATTCGGTGCATTTTTGGACCGCGCGCTGGAGATGGGCTTTGACTACATCGCGACGGGGCACTATGCCCGCGTCGGCTATGACGAAGCGAGCGGACGTTACCGGCTGCTGCGCGGCGAGAGCCGCGCGAAGGACCAGAGCTACGTGCTCTATCAGCTCACGCAGGAGCAGCTCTCGCACCTGCTGCTGCCGGTCGGCAGCTTTGAAAAGCCGGAAATTCGAGAGCAGGCGGAGGAGGCGGGCCTTGCAAACGCCCATCAGGCCGATTCACAGGACATCTGCTTCATCCCCGACGGGGACTATGTGCGCTTTCTGCGCGACTATGGCGGCGTGACGCCGCAGCCCGGCGACTTTGTCGACGAAACGGGCCGCGTGCTCGGCCGCCACCGCGGTTTGGAGTGCTACACGGCGGGTCAGCGCAAGGGCCTCGGCGTGAGCGCGGACCGCCCGCTCTATGTGATATCCAAAAATGCCGAAAATAATACCGTGCTGCTCGGCGACAACGAGGAACTGTTTTCCGCAGCGCTGCTCGCCTCGCGCGTGAACTGGATCGCGGGGGAGACGCCTGCGGAAAAAGTCTATTGCACCGCCAAAACGCGCTACAGCCAGAAAGAGTGCGACGCCGTCGTCACACCGCTGGAAGGAGGCTGCGCGCACGTCGAGCTCCTCACGCCCCAGCGCGCCGTCACGGCAGGACAGGCCGTTGTCTTCTATGATGGCGAAGAGGTCCTCGGCGGCGGCACGATCGAAAAGGCGTTATAAAAGTGAGAAAAGGCTCCGCGAAAGCGGAGCCTTTTGGCATATTATCGTTCGCTGACATGCGCCTCGCTGCCGAAGATCATGTCGTCCACGTCGCCATGACGGATGTTGTCTTTTTCCTTCATTGTACCATTCCTTTCAGCTTTTCTCTCACCCGGCTATTATATGCGCGAGCAAACGAAAAGTTGTACGAAAAAGGGCAATGGGAATAAAAGGCGTCGCAGACTTTCACCCGCAAGGGGTATGCGGCATCCGTAAAGCAGCAAAGCTGCTAACGGCTGCCCAAGCGTCCGCAGACGCGAAATGATCTTAATCGTAAATTCCGACGTCACCGTCGCGGCATTACGATTCCCGCACCCGTTCGGGCGCGCCAATCGTGCCACTTCCTCGAAACCGGCTCGCTTCATCCGCCACTGGCGGCGCTTCGCCGATTTCCATGTGCGTCAGAAAAAACGCCTTTCAGCCCGCAAACGTGCGCACCTTCGGCGCGTGCGCTGCCGCGGGCTGCAATCCCCCTCAAAAAAGCGGCTCTGCCGCTTTTTTTGAAGTTAATAGCGATGGTTTAGGATCTCCACTACGTCCGCCAGCGCGCCGTCCTTGCAGTGGCAGACGATGTGCGCACCCCATTCCTTGACCTCGGGGATGGCGTTTTCGGGCGCGAAGCCGATCTCGGAGACCTCGAGCATCGGAATGTCGTTGTTGTGGTCGCCGATGCAGTAGATGTCCTTGCGCGCAACGCCGAGGAGCTTGGCAAGCTTTAAGATCATGCCGCCCTTCGTCGCGCCGCGGCGCGTCAGCTCAAGCAGGTGATCGCTCGAAAAGATGAGCTCGTAGCGTTTTCCCCAGTCCCGAGAGACGATAAAATCGCGCACCTGCTCCAAAAGCGGCTTTTCCTCTTCAAAGAGCAGCTTGATGATCGGCAGATCCACCTCGCGGAAGTCCTTGACCTCCTCGGTCTTCGCGCGCGTCAGGTGTTCGTGGTTGCGCGTGTAGTCGTTCGGGTGCAGGACGTGGATGCGGCGGTCGTCGTGGTAGATCTCGAAGCACAGGCCGGGGAAGCGCGCGAGCAGCGCGTCGACGTGATCGTAGATGTCTGCGTCTAAAAACGCGGTCTCCACATAGCAATCCTTGTTGAAGTCATAAATGGCCGCTCCGTTGGCGATGACGCAGGGGGCGTTGCAGGGCAGATCCTTGGCGTAGCGGGCAAAGGCGGGCAGCGCACGGCCGGTGGAGATCGAAAAATAGCCGCCGTTTTGAATGAAATACTCAACTGCCTCGCGGTTGCGCGCGCTCATCGGCGGGATGTCCTCGCCGCGCTCCAGCGCGCCCTGCGTATAGACGAGCGTGTTGTCAAAGTCGCTGGCGAGCAGCACCTTGTTGAATTTCAGCATGATGGATCCTCTCTTCTTTTCTCGTTGTTTTTCGGCAAAAGTATAACACGGCGCGGGAGAAATGAAAAGGGATGTTTTGCGTAAAGATATCAGCCGATGATGCCGAATTTTCCTTTGATAAAATGACGGTAGTCGGGCTGCTTTTCGGCATTTTCGTATTCATGTTTCATGGTTTGCCATATCCAGGCGCGGAACGGATCACCGGTCTGCGCATAGTGCAGAATGCGCAGCAGCCCCTCCCGCTCTGCGCGGAGAATGGCCTCATAGGCATCGGGGACGAACTCGCACGAGACGACTGCTGCCGCCTCTTCGGACGTGACCGCGAACGGCACGTCGGAAACAGGGGCGGTATTTGCCGGTTCCGCGCCGTAGATATAGCCGGAGACGCCGGCATAGGTCTCCTCCAGCGCGTTGGGGTAGTATTCCTCCAGCCGCTGCACGCCGTCTAAGTCGAAGCCGTAAGGCCCCCATTTTTCCCACCGGCCCGTGTGGACAAAGCCGGTGTCGCGGCAGTATTTTTCAACGGCATTGCTCAGATAGACCAGCACATTTTCCCGTTTCTTCGAAAAATAGACGAGCGGGTGGCCATGGTTGGAGACGTGCGGCGTGAGGACGGTGAGACCGCCGGTGGGGGAGGCATGGTACAGCATGGAAGCAATTCCTTTCCGCCTTTTGGCAAAACCGCCGCGAAACAACTGTGCTTCGCGGCGGTTCTATTTCTTGTTTACGCTTCGTTCTTCGGCGCGGGATTTTCGCCGCCCTGACCGCCACTTCTGCGGCGGCCTCTGCCGCCGCGGTGGCTGCGGCGGCGCGGCTTGTTCTCGCCGCCCTCAATCGCGCCCTCGGCTTTCGGCGGGCGGGGTGGACGCGGGGCTTTCGGCGCGTCGGGAGTTTCGCTGTTCGGCTTGCTCTGGCGCGGGGCGCGGCGCTCGCCGTTCTTGTCGGGATTGCGGAGCGGACGTTCGCTGCTCGGCTTATCGCCGCGCGCGGGGCGTTGGCTTCGCTTTTCGGCGGGCTTGTCGCCACCCTTTGGGGGCGTGTTTTCACTCTTCGGCGCGGCGGACTTCTCGCCGCCTTCACCGCTGCCCTTGCCGCGGCCTCTGCCGCCGCGATGCCCGCGGCCGCCGCGGCGGGAACGGCGCTTTTCCGTCTCCTCCTCGTCAGCGGCGGGGGCGTCCGCTTTTGCGACGGGGGCCGTCCACTGTTCGGGCGGCACGATGGGCTTGGCAGACGAGAAGAAGTTCAGCGTCAGCTGCGGCTCCTCCTCCGGCGGCTCCTGATAGCGCTCGGGGAGCGTCGTGGGGAGCTCGATGCCGTCGCGCGAGCCCTTGCCGTTGCGCAGCACATGAATTTCGCAGGTGCGGTAGCGCTTGGGGCTCTCGTTCTGCCCGTCGAGACGCACGAGCACCTGCTCGCGCAGAATGTCGACCGAGCTCACGTTGCCAAAGCCGTCGGGCGTTGCGACAAACGAATCCTGCTTCGGGCAGCGGCGCATCGCGTCCTCGTAGGCGTTCTGCTCGTATTTGAGGCAGCACATGAGTCTGCCGCACGTGCCGGAGATCTTCGTCGGGTTCAGGCTCAGATTCTGCGTCTTGGCCATCTTGATCGAAACGGGGACGAAGTCGTCCAAAAACTGCGAGCAGCAGAAAGGCCGGCCGCAGATGCCGAGGCCGCCGAGCATCTTCGCCTCGTCGCGCACGCCGATCTGCCGCAGCTCGATGCGGGCACGGAACACACCGGCTAAGTCGCGCACGAGCTCGCGGAAGTCCACGCGCCCATCGGACGTGAAGAAAAAGATGATCTTGCTGCCGTCGAAGTTGCTCTCCACGCGCACGAGCTTCATGTCGAGCCCGCGCTCGGCGATCTTCTTCTGGCAGACCTCGAAGGCGTTCTTTTCGCGCGTTTTGTTGTAGGCGTAGGTGCGGTCATCGTTCTCCGTCGCCACGCGCACGAGCGGGCGCAGCGGTTGGACGACGGAATCGTCCTCCACCTCATGGTTGCCCGAGACGCACTGGGCGTACTCGAGCCCCTGCGCGGTCTCGACGATGACGAACTGGTTGGGTTCGACCGTGATGCCGTGCGGGTCAAAATAATATTCCTTGCATCCGCCGCGGAAGCGGACTCCGATCACTTCTGTCAAAGGGTTTCCTCCAATTCAACGGCGAAGCCGCCCAGCGTGGGCCCAACGCCGACGTTATAGGTGCATTTATTGCGGTAGTCCTGCAATAAATCTATTGTGCCGAGTAATTTGGCTTTTGTCAAGCGCGAAGCCAGTGACCGCGCGATGCAAAGATCCCTCTCCGGTACGCTCACGCCGTACTGCCCCAGCAGGGCGGACGAGAGCAGAAGCCGCGTCCCCTCGAAAAGCGAGGACAGGTCGTCGCGCGTGACCTTCTGCGTTTCGAGCTTTGCGAGGAATGCCGCGCGGGACGCGCGCGACCCCTCGGCGATGAGCCGCGCGAGCTCGAACGTGAGCTCGTCAGGCGCGCCGCCCTCTTCAACGGTGGGGGAGAGCTTGACCTCCACGCAGCGCGAGCGGATGGTCTGGAGCAGAACCGCCGGATTTTCCGCGCAGAAGAAGAACGCTGCGTAAGCGGGTCCCTCCTCCACGAGCTTCAAAAGCACGTTCTGGTCCTTTTCCGTCAGGATGGTGCAGTCCTCGAAAATGTAGACCTTGCGCGCGCCCTCGTTCGGGCGGATGAACGCGTCGGCGCGCATCGCGCGCACTGTGTCGATCGAGAGCTCCTTGTGCTCTGCATCGCGCACGAACGTGACGTCGGGGTGGATGTCCTGCATCACCTTGCGGCAGGCAGGGCAGGCGAGGCAGGGCTTGCTTTCCGCTGTGCACTCCATCGCCGCGGCGGCATAGCGCGCAGCGCTCACGCGGTCGCCGCTGCCGCTGAAAATGAGTGCGTGCGACAGTGCGCCGCGCTTTGCCGCGGTGCGAAGACGCGCCGCCGTATCGGTTTTTGCAAAATCCAAAAGCTCCATTGCCCGCTCCATGCTCTGTACTCTGCGCGCATTTTCAGCGCAAATTTAAAAATAGTATATCGCAAAAGTGCGGCGCTTGCAAGAAAATCCGCGCCCCGCGACGGAAAAACAGAACGATTTTGCGCCAAATTGCGTTTTGTGGGAGAAAAATGCGGAAAGTCGACAAAAATTTCACAACTTGTTATTGAAAGTCGGGGATTTTCTGTCTATAATAATATGGCTTGATAATGATCACACAGCGATACATTTTTAATGGAGGAAAACCAATGAGCAAAAAGTATGTCTACCTGTTCTCGGAAGGCAACGCTACCATGCGTGAGCTTCTGGGCGGCAAGGGCGCGAACCTGGCCGAGATGACCAACATCGGTCTGCCCGTGCCCCAGGGCTTCACCATCACGACCGAAGCCTGCACCCAGTATTACGAGGACGGCCGCAAGATCAACGACGAGATCATGGCAGAGATCATGGAATACGTCGCGAAGATGGAAGAGATGAACGGCAAGAAGTTCGGCGATCTGAAGAACCCCCTGCTCGTCTCCGTCCGTTCCGGCGCGCGCGCTTCCATGCCCGGCATGATGGATACCATCCTGAACCTCGGTCTCAACGACGACGTCGTCGCCGCCATGATCGCGGGCAACCCCGACCCCAACTTTGAGCGTTTCGTTTACGACTCCTATCGCCGCTTCATCCAGATGTTCTCCGACGTCGTTATGGAAGTTGGCAAGAAGTACTTTGAGCAGCTCATCGACGCGATGAAGGAAAAGCGCGGCGTCAAGCTCGACATTGAGCTCACCGCAGCCGACCTCAAGGAACTCGCCGAGCAGTTCAAGGCCGAGTACAAGCAGCAGATCGGCGAGGACTTCCCCTCCGACCCCAAGACCCAGCTGTACGAAGCCATCCGCGCCGTGTTCCGCTCCTGGGACAACCCGCGCGCGAACGTCTATCGCCGCGACAACGACATCCCCTATTCCTGGGGCACTGCCGTCAACGTCATGCCGATGGTCTTCGGCAACCTGAACGACAACTCCGGTACCGGCGTCGCCTTCACCCGTGACCCCGCCACCGGCGAGAAGAAGCTCATGGGCGAGTTCCTGACCAACGCTCAGGGCGAGGATGTCGTCGCCGGCGTCCGCACCCCGATGCCCATCTCCCAGATGGAAGAGAAGTTCCCCCAGGCTTATGCCGACTTCGTCAAGGTCTGCGACCTGCTCGAGGATCACTACCGCGACATGCAGGACATGGAGTTCACCGTCGAGAACGGCAAGCTCTACATGCTCCAGTGCCGCAGCGGCAAGCGCACCGCGCAGGCTGCTCTCAAGATCGCCTGCGACCTCGTGGACGAGGGCATGATCGACGAGAAGAAGGCCGTCTCCATGATCGACCCGCGCAACCTCGACACCCTGCTCCATCCCCAGTTCGATGCGGCTGTCCTCAAGAAGGCTCCCGCCATCGCCAAGGCTCTGCCCGCCTCCCCCGGCGCCGCCTGCGGCAAGATCGTCTTCTCCGCTGAGGATGCCAAAGAGTGGAAGGAGCGCGGCGAGAAGGTCGTTCTCGTCCGTCTCGAGACCTCTCCGGAGGATATCGAGGGCATGAAGGCCTCCCAGGGCATCCTGACCGTCCGCGGCGGTATGACTTCCCACGCGGCTGTCGTCGCGCGCGGCATGGGCAAGTGCTGCGTCTCCGGCTGCGGCGAGATCAACATGGACGAGGAGAACAAGAAGTTCGAGCTCGCCGGCAAGACCTATCACGAGGGCGACTTCATCTCCATCGATGGTTCCACCGGTAACATCTACGACGGCATCATCCCCACGGTCGACGCCACCATCGGCGGCGAGTTCGGCCGCGTCATGGCTTGGGCCGACAAGTATCGCCGTCTGGGCGTCCGCACGAACGCCGATAACCCGCACGACACCGAGCAGGCCGTGAAGTTCGGCGCTGAGGGCATCGGCCTCTGCCGCACCGAGCACATGTTCTTCGAGGCTGACCGTATTCCCGCCATCCGCGAGATGATCTGCTCCGACACCGTCGAGCAGCGCGAGAAGGCGCTCGCTAAGCTCGAGCCGATGCAGCAGGGCGACTTTGAAGCCATGTATATCGCGCTCGAGGGCCGTCCGATGACCGTTCGTTTCCTCGATCCCCCGCTGCACGAGTTCGTTCCCACCGAGGAAGCTGACATCGAGCAGCTCGCCAAGGACATGGGCAAGAGCGTTCAGGACATCAAGAACATCATCGCCTCCCTGCACGAGTTCAACCCCATGATGGGCCACCGCGGCTGCCGTCTGGCCGTTACGTTCCCCGAGATCGCTGCCATGCAGACCCGTGCGGTCATCAAGGCTGCGCTGAACGTCAACGCCGCGCATCCCGACTGGAACATCATCCCCGAGATCATGATCCCGCTCGTCGGCGAGGTCAAGGAGCTCAAGTACGTCAAGGACGTCGTCGTCGAGGTCGCTGACAAGCTGATCGCCGAGGCCGGCAGCTCCATGAAGTACAAGGTCGGCACCATGATCGAGATCCCGCGCGCCGCTCTGACCGCGGACGAGATCGCCAAGGAAGCGGACTTCTTCTCCTTCGGCACGAACGACCTGACCCAGATGACCTTCGGCTTCAGCCGTGACGATGCCGGCAAGTTCCTCGGCGCGTACTACGACAAGAAGATCTACGAGAGCGATCCGTTCGCCCGTCTCGATCAGACCGGCGTCGGCAAGCTCGTCTCCATGGCCGCCAAGATGGGCCGCGAGACCAACCCGCACATCCACCTCGGCATCTGCGGCGAGCACGGCGGCGATCCCACGTCCGTCGAGTTCTGCCACAAGGTCGGCCTGGACTATGTCTCCTGCAGCCCGTTCCGTGTCCCCATCGCCCGCCTCGCCGCCGCTCAGGCTGCCATCCGCGAACAGCGCCAATAAGAAGTTGACGCAAACAGCGTAGGCAAAACAACTGATATAAATACGGTCACACAGTCCCTTTGAATTGTGTGACCGTTATTTTTTTGTCCATTTTCAGCTGAACACACCGCAAATCAAGCCGCTGGTTTCGATATGAAATCAGCGGCTTTTTTCGTGCTCAAAAAATTTTTTGAATTTTTTCGCTCAGGGGGTTAAAAAATGGGCCTTCTCGCTGGCTACCTATCCAAGATGAAGAACGGCCATATCAGCGCCATCCGCTTTTCCACACTGGCGGCTATCTGTGATGTCCTAAAATGCCAGCCGGGAGACATCTTGGAATACAGCCCTGAAGAAAAAATAACTAAATTCTAAAAAGCTAAAGGCCGCCAGACTCAAATGAGACTTGAAGATTTTTATCAGTTGGAAAAGAAATAAGTGATGCTATAATAAGAGTGGACACGGAAGGGTAGAAAAAAGTCTGTCCGTGGAGTATCATAAAGGCGAGTATTCTACAGGAATTATATGAACTTGATTGGGACAATGAAAGTACCGTTGAATCTGTGCTCCTTATGAGACGGGCAAAGCGGTAATTGAACAGAGTTTGGAGAGAAAAAACATATGAATCAAATTGTTTCGTTGTTTATGTTTCGTTGTGGTGATTATGAGAAAGTAAAACAGGATGTATGGGAAGAAAACTGGAAAGCCATGCGGCTGTATTCTGTTGTGGCGCTTGTTGCCTTTGGAGTCATAACGCTGGTGAGTGTGTTTTCTCTGAGTATCGGAAAATTTAAATGGGTGTATGTGGTCTATACGTTCCTTTCTTTGGCCTATTTTTGCATTTCTCGTCAACTTAGAAGCTTCTTGGGGAAAGAACTGGTTGTATACAGCTTTTTTGCCGCGCTGCTGCTGTTCGGCATTATTACGGGAACGCTGATTACACCGGAGGAGCTCACTGTCAACTACATTGTGTTCATGATGACAGCGCCGCTGCTGTTTACCGCCAGAACGGCGGTCATGAACGGGCTGATTCTGAGCAGTATGCTGCTCTATATCGGACTTGCTTTCTTTGCGCAGCACAACCCAATTCTATCCAAAAACATAGTGGATGTTATTCTGTACGGGGTGCTGAGTATGTTTCTGACTGCCACGATGATGCGAAGCAAGCTCCAGAGAATCCTGTACCATAAGGAAATGAAAACGTTGGAAGTCAGCAAGCGCGAATCGCAGGAACGAATCCTGAATTACGAGAGATTCCTCACGGACATGGTTCGGTATGCCGCTTCAGAAGAAAATCCGGACAAAGTACTGAATCAACTGGTGGAGTATATCGGACAGCGTGTGACCGCCGATCGAGCGTACATCTTTGAACAGAATGACCGCGGAACGTTTGACAACACCTACGAGTGGTGCAAAGCGGGCGTACCCAAAGAAAAAGATAACTTGCAGGATGTGCCGTATGAAGGCATCATTGAAATATGGTTTGCACAATATCAAGAATCCAACAATGTCATCATCCATGACATTGAAGAATGCAAAAAAACAAGCGAAGCCATCTATGAACGGCTGAAACCTCAGGGTGTCAATACCCTTGTGACAGCGCCAATCAAAATCAACGGCAAGATGGTCGGATTCTACGGTGTGGACAATCCTCCCGAAGAGAAACTGCATGAGATCTCGAATGAGATAGATATGATCGAGTTTATGATCGAGTTTATGATAAGACTGCGCGATAATGCAGATGCACTGGAGCACAGTGCATTATATGACCAGCTCACAGATTGTAAAAACAGAAAAGCACTGGATTGGGCGTACACAGAAAAGCTGGAGAAGTACTTTCCCCTGGCGGTTGTCTTGTGCGACCTAAATGGCCTAAAGGAAATAAATGACCAAAAGGGACATGACGCCGGTGATAAATTCATTGTGCAGACCGCACAGACGCTGAAATCTGTGTTCGGAAAGCGTCATGTGTATCGGTTTGGCGGAGATGAGTTCATTGCGGTTCTGCCAAACATCACACGTCCGGCGTTTCAGAAACTACTGGAAACGGCAAAAAGCCAACTGGGTGCTACCGCGTCCCTCGGTACGGCGATAAGCGGCACAAAGGACACGGATTTTGAGTCGCTTCTGAAAGCCGCAGATGCGGAAATGTATGAAAACAAGAAGCAATACTACATCGTGACAGGAAAAGAGCGGAGAAAGCACAGCTTGTGAGAGGGAAAGACCGTGAACCTGATAATTGAATTATAAAAAAAGGAAGAGATATTACAATCGTTGCTACCGGAAGCACGAGCCATTGGAATGCGCCTGCCTGTGCTTCTGAAATACTTTCCGCAGAAAAAAACCACGACACCATGATATTGAATGCCCATATCACCAGATAGGATAAAATCAATATCAGCTTTGATAACTTGACCTTGCTTTTTACTACATTTGTGCTTTCTTCGATATAATCCAGATAGTTTTTCATAGGGGAATCTCCTTTCAAGAGGTAGTCGAGACTGACGCCATATAAATCGCTCATTTTAAGCACACTTACAATATCAGGGTAGCGGAGGTCTGCCGGAAAATGAGCATTGGGAAGACAACCTACTACCGTTATTGGCGTAAGGTCAAGAGTGCCCCGCAGAGGGAGCGTCACACAGAGCTTTTTGAGGAATTGCAGGCCAAAATAGAAGCAAATGAGTTGAGTATTTCCACAGCTTGCAGACAGATGAATATTGGTGCGGGGACGTATTACAGGATGCAGGATCAGTATAAAAAAGAACGCAGCGTTCCAAATGTTCCAAATTTAGAATGATGTGGTTTTGCAGTCAACAGGAGATAGTGATTCGGCAAATTGGGGAGGTATGGAACGACACTATAGGTGAGAAGCCCTCTTACGGTCGGAAATGGAGGGCAGGAGATCAGTGCGCGGCTGCTTCAATGAGAGTAAACATACATTTTTCTGATGCTGACAGCGGCCCTGCTGGCATTGCTGATGAAATGTCTGTACAGAAGGCTGGAAGCCCTGATCACAGAGATCATGGTGAAGGCAGCACAACAGACACAGCAGAACCCGCAGGAGACACAGTTCCAAATATATAAACCGCCCACCCTACTATAATGGGCGATGAGGCGATTGTTGTCCAGATAATCCGCCAAATCTGTGATTTGTGAGACGCCCTCACATTTCATAACGATAAAAGCACAGACCATGGCTTCCTTTGGAAAGCCGCGCCGCCCGGTTGCCGCTCCGGGCAGCGTGAAGTCCAAGCTGCTGAAAAGCCTGTCGTAAAACGCAGCGGCGCTTTGGGATGTGAACAATGTCACATCCTGAATGATTTCCTGTCGGTAGATAGCGGCCAGCCCCTTTCCGGTTGGTTTTCTCTCAAGTCAATTTTACCAAAAAGGGGCTCGCTTTCTATACCAATGGAATGATTTTCGGTTGAAGCCATGTCTGGGAACCATTGCAATTACTGCGTTTCTTGCGTTTTGCTCATGGCGGTGTTATGATTATTTCGTGAGGTGATCCCATCCGGTTCCCGCGCACGAGAGGACTTCCGCCGCACAAGCGACGGCACACGCCAAATGCCGGAAATGCCAGAAAGGACTTTACTTATGCGGCGCAGCCCTGTATAATCGTTTAAGATAGAAAATCGTCGAAAGACTATGCTGCAGGGCCATATGTCTGAGCGGGAGAGCCCCTATGATCGACCGACCGCACTCTTTTAAGGAAACACCGCGCAGTGAAAGCTGCGGTATTGCCTTAGCAGGACTGCGGTCAGTTTTTTTCTCTGCGAAAGGAGGGAGCATCGGTGAACCGCGTGTTCCGCGAGGAAAAGAAATATCTGATCTCGCTGCCGGAGGCGCTGCAAGCCTGCCATCGGCTCGCGCAGGTCATGCACGAGGACCCGCACAACGGCATAAGCGGCTACCCTGTCCGCTCGCTTTACTTCGATACGCTCGACGACAGGGACTTCCACGAAAAGGCTGCGGGCGTAGAGCTGCGGCGCAAGCTGCGCCTGCGCTGCTATGATCCGGCGGCAGACTTCGCCATGCTGGAGATGAAACAGAAGCAGGGCGCAAGTCAGCTCAAGCGCTCTCTGCGCGTGACGCGGGAGGATGCCCAAGCGCTCACGCGCGGCGACTACGCGCCGCTGCTGCGGTATCCGGAGTCTTTTGCCGCGGAGTGCTACGCGCTGATGCACAGCCGGTGCTATCGCCCCAAAACGATCGTAGAATACAACCGCAAGGCATTTATTGCCAAGGAGAACAAAATACGCATTACCTTTGACAGCCGCATTGTTTCCGTCGAGAGCTGCTTCGACCTCTTTTCGCCGCGGCTGAACATGAACCCCGTGCTCGATCCGTACTGCGTGGTGCTTGAGGTCAAGTACAACGGCTTTCTGCTCGATTATCTTCGCGAGCTGATCAACAGCGTGGATCGCAGTGAGCTTTCTGTCAGCAAATATGTGCTTGCCCGCCAAAACGGATGTCAGACGAGGCTATAGGAGGAAAACACCATGAGACAACAGATCCTGAACCTTTTTACCACACCCCGCGATATGTCGTGGGAGGATATTCTGCTCAATATCGTCCTTGCCGCCGTGCTGGGCTTTTTTATCTTCCTGTCCTACGCCATCTCCCACCGCGGGACGATCTACAGCCGCAAGTTCAACGCCTCACTCGTCATTCTCGCGGTGCTGACGGGGACGGTCATGACCGTCATCGGCAACAACATTGCGCTGTCTCTCGGTATGGTGGGCGCGCTGTCCATCGTCCGCTTCCGCACCGCCATCAAGGACTCGCGCGATACGGTTTATATTTTTTGGTCCATCATTGTCGGCATCTGCTGCGGCGTGGGCGATTATGCCGTGGCCTGCATCGGCAGCGCCGTGACCTTCGCGGTGATCCTGCTGCTCGGCTGCATCAAGAGCGATAACCGGATGCTGCTCATCATCCGCGCCCACCGCAGCAAGCAGGAGCCGATCAAGGCGCAGGTCTACAAGCTCTTTCGCGCCAAAGCGACGCTGCGTGTGGAAAACACGACGGAGGATACGGTCGAACTGATCTACGAGATCACGCAAAAGCTCCTGCGCCGCGCGGAGCAGACAACGCCGGACATTCCCGGCAGCATCTATTCGCTGGGAAGCATCGACTATGTCAATCTTGTCATGCAGAACGACGAGGTGTCGAACTGAGAAACCGGAAAGAGGGGAGCGGAGACGAACATGAAATACAAGCGAATGGCTCTTGCGGCCTGTGCGCTGCTGCTTCTCCTATCCGCAACAAACCTGTCAGCCGTGCTGACCGATGAGCACCCACGCTATCATCAGCATCTTGAGCGCCCCGCCTACACGCCCTGCGCCGAGCATGACGGCGAGACGCTCTGCACGCATCTGCCGCTCGTTCTCATCGACACTGGCGGCGCGGAGATCCCCGGCGTTCCCATCCAGAGCGGCGGCAGCGGCCGTGAGGACGATGCTTTCACCACGACCGCAGATGGCAGTACGCTGCTGCGCGCGTCCGTCTCGGTGGTGGATCATGCCGAGGGCAACAATCACCCCACCGACACGCCGACGCTTCAGAGCGTCATTGACATTCGAGTGCGAGGCAACTCCTCGCGCTATTTTGATAAGCACAGCTATCTTGTCAAGACGCTGACGGACGACGGTGCGGCCTCGCGCGATGTCGCCATGCTGGGGATGGATGCCTTCGACGAGTGGGCGCTGCATGGGCCGTACCTCGATAAGACGCTCATCCGCAATTATATGTGGTACAATCTTGCGGGCGAGATCATGGACTACGCGCCGAATGTGCGCTTCTGCGAGGTACTGCTCAACGGAGTGTATCAGGGGCTTTATGTTATGACGGAGACTGTCAGCTCCGGCGCGGATGCCCGCTTGAAGCTCACGGAGCCGTCGAAAGACACGGTGCAGACGAGCTATGCTCTGCGCCTTGACCGCGGCAGCGGCAACGAGGTCAAAAACATCGAGACCTTCTCCCAATACGCCCTGCGAAATCTGCAGGATATAGACATCGTCTATCCGGGAACAAAATGGCTTACGCCGGAGCGCACGGCGTGGATCGCACAGGATTTCTCCGACTTTGAAAAGTCACTCTACTCCTATGACTATGATACCGAGCCCTATGCATGGTGGGAGCAGGCGGACATGAGCTCTTTCGTGGACTACTTTATCCTCAACGAGTTTACCTGCAACTATGATGCGGGCTGGCTTTCCACCTATATCTACAGGGATGTGCGCGGCAAATACAAAATGTGCATCTGGGACTTCAACTCCGCCTGTGACAACTACAGTCATCCGGTCGCAGAGCCGCAGCATTTTGAGCTGCAATACAATGTCTGGTACTATATGCTCAGCAAAGACGAGAAGTTCATAAACGCCGTGATCGACCGCTACCGCGAGCTGCGTCAGGGCATCCTCAGCGACGAGTATCTCTGCGCCTACATAGACGACGTTACCGCGTGGCTCGGCGATGCCGTCGAGCGCAACTTCTCCGTCTGGGGCTACACGCTCGAAAAGGATATGCTCTCCCCCGCGTGGCGCAACCCGCACTCACACGCGGCTGCCGTCGCGCAGATGAAGCGCTTTTGCATCGAGCGCGGCGCGTGGATGGACGAGAATATCGACATTCTTCGCCAGTACAGCCACGAATCCAAAAACAAGAAATTCAACCACTGAGCCACCACACCATCGAGAAAGGAGGGCGGCGGCTTGAAAAGATTTCTCATCGTGCTCACCGCCCTGATCTTAGGCTATCTCGCCTACGACACCGCGCGCTACTACCTCGGCTGGTACATCGACCTTCAGCCGGACGCGCCGGTCAGCGCTTTCATGTCCACCGACGCGCAGCACCTTTATATGGACCGCGGCGCGGGACCGGAGGAGTTCACCGTCAAGGGCGTGAACCTCGGCGTGGGCATCCCGGGCGAGTGGGCGACGGACTACGCCGTCAGCAAGGAGACCTATTTGCGCTGGTTTGCCCAGATGCAGGAGATGGGCGCGAACACCGTGCGCGTCTACATTACGCTCCACGACGACTTCTACAACGCCTTCTACGAGTACAACACCGCGCGCGAGGAGGCGAACGAGGAACCGCTCTGGCTCATCCACGGCGTATGGGTGAACGACTATATCCAAAACTCCCACCGCGACGCCTATGACAAGGACTTTCTTGAGACCTTCGTCAGGGACGGGCGCACACTGGTCGACGTTCTGCACGGCAACAAGAAGATCTCGCTCGGGCGGGGCACGGGATCGGGCTTTTACAATAAGGATGTTTCCCGCTGGGTCATCGGCTATATTCTCGGTGTGGAGTGGGAGGATGTGACCGTCACCTACACCAACCACAAATACCCCGATCTGCCGCCCTATCAGGGAACGTACCTCTCCGCGACGGAGGACGCCTCCGCCTTTGAATCCATGCTCGCGCAGGTGGGCGATCGGATCGTCTCATATGAAAGCCGCCGCTACAAGACCCAGCGCCTTGTGGCGTTTTCCAACTGGCCGACCACCGACCCCTTCCTCTACCCGGAGGATATCACGACTTTCTTTATGAAGTGCGCGCAGGTGGATGTGGAGCATATCCGCACGGAGGATGCCTTCCTCGCCGGTCAGTTTGCCTCCTACCATGTGTATCCCTACTATCCCGACTATCTCAACTATATCCTCAACCCCGCGGCGATGGACCGCACGCCCATCTGGGACGGCAAGGCCGTCATCTCCCGTGCGGAGACCGGTCCCGGCACGCCCATCGGTTCCGTGCTGCGCCGATCGGACTTCTACGATGAGACCGGCGCGGCGAACACCTACCTTGCCTATCTGCGCGCCCTGCGGCGGCATCATACGATGCCCGTCGTCATCTCCGAGTTCGGCGTTTCCACCGGGCGCGGCATGGCGCAGATCGACCGGAACACCGGACGCAATCAGGGCCATATGTCCGAGCAGGAGCAGGGGCAGGCGCTCGTGGACTGCTGGCGCGACATCACCGCGGCAAACTGCGCGGGCGGCTGCGTCTTTACCTGGCAGGACGAGTGGTTCAAGCGCACCTGGAACACCATGCACGCGGTGAACCTGCAGCGCACGCCCTACTGGAGCGACTACCAGACCAACGAGCAGTATTTCGGTCTGCTCTCCTTCGACCCCGGCGAGGAGGAAAGCGTCTGCTATGTGGACGGCGACCTCTCGGAGTGGATGGAGGAGGATAAACTCTTCGATACCGGCACGCGCGCTCTTTCGATGAAATACGACGAGAAGTTCATCTATCTGCTCGCCTATGAAAAGGGCTTTGCGAACGGACAGAAAACGCTCTACATCCCCATCGACACCACGCCCAAGACGGGCAGCACCTACTGCGAAAACTTCGGCCTGCGCTTTGAGGACCCGGTGGACTTCGTCCTCGCCATCGACGGCAGGGACAACAGCCGCCTCCTGGTGCAGGAGCGCTACGAGGTGCTGCGCGCCATGTTCTACCACGAAACGCACGACGCGGACGCCTACCTTGACCCGCCCGACGCGGACACACCGCTTTTCAAGCCCATCGAATTGATGCTCCAGACGGCGACGCCGCTGCTCACGGGCAACTGGCAGGCAAGCTCTGAGACCTACGAGACGGGCGATCTTGCCTACGGCAACGCGAACCCCGCCGCGCCGGACTACGATTCCCTCGCGGACTTCATCTTCGCGGGCGACTATGTGGAGCTGAAGCTCCCCTGGCAGCTTCTGAACTTTTCAGACCCCTCGCGCATGACCATCCACGACGATTACTATGAAAACTACGGTGTGGACTACATCACCATCGACACGATGTACCTCGGTCTTACCGACGGCGCGGCGCAGGAGCGCACGCCGCTCTATCCCGCGGCGCTCAAGGGCTGGGGCAATACGGTCAGCTATCACGAGCGGCTCAAACCCTCGTACTACATTCTGCAAAAGCTCTGGCAGTAAAATACACGAGAAAGGAAGAACGCCGGTGTTTGTTCAAATTCTGATCTACGTCTATCTCGGCATCTGCGCCGGCATGATCCTCTTTAACATTGTAACGGCGCTCCTTTCGCAGCGCAGGGAGCATCGGTCCTCCCGCGACGGCATCCGCCTTGAGCTGACGGTCTCGCAGGAGCTTGACCGTCTCGCGGAGACCGGAGCGGTCAGCGAGAGGCATCTGCGCTTCATGGAGCGCAGACTGCGCCGCGTGAACGGCATGGCGGCCTTTGACGCCGCGCTGGAGCGCCTGTGCGTGAGGCGGCCAGAGCTGACCCGCTCCTATCTGACGGCGCTTAACGGTGTGACGATCGCGCTGGCAGAGGATTACTGCCGCCGCGATGAGATCGAGGCGGCGTATTTTCCGTATATCATCCGGAAATACCGGCTTCTCGACGGGCAGGAGAACGAGGCGCTGAAAACGATGCTGCTCGACCTGTTGCATGAATCGAGCATCTACTGCCGCGAGAATGCCATGCAGGCGCTCTACACGGCGGGCGATCCCGCCGTCCTTGTGCGTGCGCTGCGGATCATCGACGCAAGCAGCCTCTATTATCACAGCAAGCTCCTCTCCGACGGCTTGCTGAACTACACGGGCGACACATGGGAGCTTGCCGACGCGCTTTGGGAGGCGTTTGATGCGTTTCAGCCGTGGATGCAGGTGACGCTGCTCAACTATTTCCGCTTTTCCTCCGGCGCATACTGCGAGAAAATACACGCGCTCCTCAACGATCCCGCGCAGGACGACGAGGTGCGCTTTGCCTGTCTGCGCTATCTTGGCCGCTATCCCTATCCGCCCGCCTACGCCGATCTGCTGCGCTATGCGACGCCCTCGGAAAACGCGCGCTGGGAGTATGCAGCCATCGCCTCGTCGGTGCTGGCGAGCTATCCCGGGGCGGAGACTGCGGCGGTGCTGGAGAGGAACCTCTATCATCCCAACTGGTATATCCGCTTCAACGCGTCAAAAAGTCTGGAGCAACTCGGCTTCGGCTACCGCGATCTGATCGACGTGATCGAGGGGAACGACCGCTACGCCTCCGAGATCCTGCGCTATCGCTTTGATGTGCGGGAGCTGGAGGAGCGAAAGGAGGACGCAGTATGTACGACGGTATAAAGCTGTTTCTTGAGTGGGTGGGCTATTTCTTTATCGCTTATCTGATCGGCTACTCGACCTTTCTGTTTCTGTCGGTCGTCGTCGGCTCACTTGAGCTGTACAAGCACCGCCGGCAGGAAATGTTCAAAAGCATTCTGCCCTCGGATTACTACCTGCCCATCAGTATCATCGTTCCCGCCTACAATGAGGAGGTCACCGTGGCAGACACCGTGCGCTCGCTGCTGACGCTGGAATACCGCGCCTATGAGATCATTGTGGTGGACGACGGATCGAAGGACCGCACCTCGGAGGTGTTGGCCGAGACATTTGATATGCACCTTGTTCACCGGCCCATTCGCCGGCAGATCAACTGTCAGCGCGAGGAATACGTCTATGAGACACGCGCACAGAAGGTACCGGTGACGCTCATCCGAAAAAAGAACGGCGGCAAGGCAGACGCGCTGAACATGGGCATCAACGCCGCAAATTTCCCGTACTTTATCTGCATGGACGCGGACTCCGTTCTGCAGTACGACTCTCTGCGCCGCATCGCCCAGCCGATATTGGAAAACGGCAATGTGGTGGCGGTTGGCGGCATCGTCCGCATCTCCAACGATGTTGAGCTGGAAAACGGGCGCGTCAAACGCTACCGCCTGCCGCGCAGCATCCTCGCCTTCATGCAGGTGCTGGAATATGACCGTTCGTTTCTTGCCTCCCGCATTCTCTTTGACCGCTTCAACGGCTCACTCATCATTTCCGGCGCGTTCGGACTGTTCAAAAAGGACACGGTCATCGCCGTGGGCGGCTACGACAACAAGACCATGGGCGAGGATATGGAGCTGGTGGTCAAGCTGCACGAATACTGCACAATCAACGGCATCGACTATGCCATCCGCTACGCCACCGACGCCATCTGCTGGACGCAGGTGCCCGAGCGGCTGCGCGATCTGTGCAAGCAGCGCAAGCGCTGGCATCTGGGCCTGTTCCAGAGTATGTACAAGCATCGCGTCATGTTTTCCAATCACAGGTTCGGCGCGGTGAGCTTTGTATCCTATCTCTATTTCCTCATCTATGAGTTGCTCTCGCCGTTTATCGAGGTCTTCGGCGTGTTCACGATGGTGCTCGCATGGTGGTGCGACCTCATCAACGTGCCGTTCATGCTGCTCTTTTTCCTGATCTACGCCGTCTTCGGCGGGGTCCTGACGCTCACCGCCTTCTTCTCGCGCATCTACACGGCGGACCTCACGCTCTCGTTCGGCGACGGCCTCAAGGCCGTCTGTCTGTGTCTCTTTGAGCTGGTGTTCCTGCGCTTTATCCTCGCATGGGTGCGCTGCACGGCCTTTATCGGCTATAGGAAGAAAAAACTCAGCTGGGGGCGCATCGAGCGCCGCAAGATCGATTTGAAATAAAGGGGGGTGTCGCCTGTGCGCCGAAAAAAGCTCTTGGAAATCACGCTCTGCGCCGTGCTGACGATCGGAGCGCTGCTGTGCTGTATGCAGGATGCAAGCGCGAGGGAGACGCTTCTGATCTCGGGAAACGCCGATCTCTATCCCATCGAGTCCTATGACCGCGGCAGAGAATGCTATGTCGGATTGCTGCCGGAGCTGTACGAGCGCCTGAGTGAGCAGACAGGGTACGATCTTGTCTATCTTCCGTACAGCAAGAACACAACGCAGGCGCAGCAGGCGGAGAACCGGCAGGCGGACATTATTTCCGCCTATCCCTCCGGCACGGTCGACAGCGGCGCGATGCGCCGTCAAGTGCTGCTCTGCACGATAGAACATGACGGCGCAGAGCGCGCGATATATGTTGGCTTTACCAACGCACTCACGCCGGAACTGGCCGGCGCGCTTGCACAAGCGCTGGAGGGCCTCTCCGGTGCGGAGAGCATCGGCATCCTGGCAGACTATATGAATAGCAGCGGCGCGGAAGCCTACCGTACCAGGTGGCTCATTACGCTCGCCGCATTGATCGCGGCGATGCTTGCCGCGGCGGTCGCGCTGATAGTCTTTGCGCGAAAAAAGCGTGCCGAGCAAAAGACCAACGCCCTCATCGACCCGCGCTACGGCATCGGCAACGACGGGTATTATCTGAACTGCATGGAAACGCTCATCCCCGCCCCGCTCAGAAGCATCGTCTATGTCTTCTGCATCGGCTGCGATATGCCCTCGCTCGAACGGCGCTTTGGCGAGGCGGAGCGCGAGGAGATCTTCTCCCGCGCGGCGGAGTATCTGCGCCTTGACTGCGGACGCGAGGAATACCTCGCCTGCGTGGGGCGCGGGATGTTCGCGCTCGTGTGTCAGTGCGGCAGCCGCGAGGCGGCACAGCAGCGCGCCGAGGGGCTTATCCGCGGGCTGGACGGCTACCTTGCGGGCTTCCGCGCCGAATATGCCGGCGCGTTCCGCGCGGGCATCTGCTCGCTGTCGGAAAACCCCGACTGCAGCGCCGAGGCTGCGCTCTACAACGCGCGCCAGGGCTGTGCCCACGCGTTCCGCACGGAAACGCCCTGCGCGTTCAGCACGCGCGGCATGATCGACGAGAGCGAGCAGCTCGAGCGTCTGCGCGGCAGCATGAGCAAGGCGGTGGAAAAGGGCGAATTTGAGCCGTACCTCCAGTTCGTCGTCGATCGCGCCGGCACGGTCGTCGGCGCGGAGGCCGTCTCGCGCTGGCAAAACCCGGAGGAGGGACTGCTCAAGCCCTCAAAATACATCGACCTGATGATCCGCGCCGGCACGATCACCGAGCTGGATCTCTATATGCTCCGCTGCGCGTGCGTGCAGCTCCAGACGTGGAAGCGGGAGGGGCGCGGGACGCTGTGGCTCTCGTGCAACTTCACGCGCCAGTCCATCGCAGACGAAAAGATCCTTGCGCGCGTGCACGAGATCGTCGAGCAGTACGACTTTACGCGCGACCGCCTTGTGGTGGAGCTGACGGAGGACTCCTACGCGCACGACCGCGAGACGGCGCTGCGGACGATCGAGGGGCTGCACGCGATGGGGCTTCGCATCGTGCTGGACGATATCGGCGCGGGCTATTCCTCGCTCTCCGACCTGAGCACCTACCCAATCGACGGCGTGAAGATCGACCGCAGCATCGTGATCGAGTCCGCCTTGCCGCGTGCCCACGCGCTGCTGGAGGGCATGATCCGTCTTTCGCACGACATGGGCATCCGCGTGCTGTGCGAGGGCGTGGAGGACAAGGCAACGTGCGACGCCGTGCTTGCGGCGGGCTGCGACTTCATTCAGGGCTTTTATTTCTCGCGCGTCCTGCCCGGGCGCGAAGCGGAATCCTTCCTGCGCAGCCTGGCGGCGCGCGACAGGGAGGAAGGATAAAGGAGAAATGAACATGGTCAACAAAAAACGAGTAGGCATGATGGTGGCGGTCACGCTCCTGATCGGCGTGCTGCTCTTCTGTTCGGTCTTTTTCCTCGTCCGGCGGGCGAATCGTGAGATCACACAGCGCTCCTTTGACGAATTGGCTACCGCGACGCGCCAGATCGCAAAGGATCTTGCCGACGCGGCGAACGCGGACCAGACCATCCTCTCCGCCATGGCGGAGCTGATCGCGGGGCAGGACGAGCGTGACAATGACGCGGTGCTGCGCATCATGAAATCCTTCAGCCTCAGTGAGACCTTTGTCTCCACCGTCGCGCTGCTGCGGCCCGACGGCACGCTGCTGCTGACCGACGGCACCCGCTACGACGTTTCCGACACATTCGATTTTGAAACAGAGGCGGCGCGGGGCGCGTACATCTCAGACCGCGTGACAAGCTACTTTGCGCCGGAAAAGCTGGTGGTGCGCAACGTCGTGCCGGTGAAGCGCGACGGCGAGACCGTCGCCATCCTCTACGGCGTCGTCCTCCTGCAGGAGCTTTCCCGAAACTATCAGATCGACCTCTACAACGGCAATGCCTTCCTCCTCGTCGTGGACGGCAACAACGGCGACATCCTGCTGGATACCTGGCATGACTCGCTCGGCAACATCTCGGAGCTGCGTGGCCGCAAAATGCTCAAGGGCTACACCTACGAGGAGGCGATGAAAAAAATCCCCAACGGCATCGGCGGCGATATGTGCACCGTATCCCGCTCCACGGGGCTGACGGTCTACCTGCACTACGAGCCTGTCGGCATCAACAACTGGAGCGTTGTGCTCGGCGTGAGCGAGGCGGAGGCGCTGGCGGGCACGCGCGGCGTGGTGCAGACACTTTCGATGATGGCGATCATTGTCACCGCGCTGCTGCTGAGCTATCTTGGTTTTATGGTCTGGTATCTCGCCTCGGCGCGACGCGGCGTTTACCGTATGAGCATTACGGACCAGGGCACGGGCCTGATGAACCGTGTCGCCTATGAGAAGTGTCTGCGCAAGAGCGACCAGCGCGTCATCGCTCCGGCCGCCTGCATTTATATCGACGCGAACGGCCTGCACGAGATCAACAACGAGCGCGGTCACGAGGCGGGCGATCAGCTGCTGCACGCGGTCGCAGAGCATCTGCGGGAGCAGTTTCCGAGGGACGATCTCTACCGCGTCGGCGGCGACGAGTTCGTCGTGTTTCCCGCGCCGGCGGCAGAGGCGGAATACGAGGCGCGGATGCGGGCGGTTTCTGAAAGCCTTGCCGCGCAGGGCTACAGCATCTCCTACGGCATCGCCGTCTGCGAGGCGGCAAACGGGCTAAGAGAGCTGGTCCGCGAGGCGGACGAGAAGATGCTCGGGAGCAAGCGCGCCTACTACGCCGCCGAGCACGATCGCAGAAGGCCGAGATAACGCCAAGACGATAAAATGACCGCCGGACGATACCGGCGGTCATTTTGTCGTCCAACCAACAAAACCGCTTTAGAATATCGTTCATGATAAGTCCCCCTCTCCGCATGATCTCAACCCGTATTTTCTTAGAGATGAGCAAAACAAACCCTAAAACAAAAGGGCGAATGGTCATCTTATTTTTTATACACATTGAGGCTTAAAGTAACTGTGATATTGGTGATTGGAAAAGAGTGTTCATTTGCAATTCTAAGGGGTGCCCACGGTATTTGCCGCGAAAACCTGTGGAAAGTTGATAGGGGTGAAATTTTCAACGACTGGCAAAGGCATTTTAAGGGGAAATAGTCAATAACCAAGGCACCGCTTCTGCAAGAATTTTGAGCAAAAAAGGCTTGCAATTCAAGAAAATCTCGTGTACGATGCCATCCCAATTTTGAAAGCGGGGGTATGGTTTATGTGCAAAGAGAAGGAAATCACTGTGCTCAAGGTCAGCCCTCATAAGAAACCGGAAGTAGACACCCTGAAAAATGAGTTGTCGGCTCTGCAAGAAGCCGTGAGCAGTGGAGTGAAGGACTACCATCACCTGATCCAGTTGGTCGGCGTGGAAGAAGGCGTAGACCTGCTCCTGAACGATGAAGGTAAGCTCATTGGGTTTGAGCCTGATCGCCGGTTCGGACAGGACATGCTGGTTGGCGATTTCTATGTCGTAGGGACTGACGGTGAGAACTTGGCGTCCTTGCCGCAGGACAAGATGGAGAAGTACGCGGCTCTATCTCGCGCTGGTCAAATGCGCGGTGCGAGACAGCGGGCGCAACTGCCTCTATTTTTACCCGGACGCGTATCTCGACGAGGCGCAGAAGCGCGGCATCGCCGACAAGACTGAGGAGCTGCGCAAGGGTAAGCGCTTTATGACGTTCTTCTGCCTTGTGATCTTCGTCGTGCTGATCGCGGTCATCGCCGGATGGAACGGCGTGAAGGACTTTAAGACCGCGAGTTTTGAAACCTACCTCTTCCTTGTGGTTGTGAACTGGTTCGACGGCTTTGTCATCGACCTGCTGTGGGTCGGCCACAGCAAGATCTGGCGTATCGAGGGCATGGAGGGCGTCCCCTATGGGAAGCCGTGGCGGACGGTCTGCACCAAGCGCAGTGCGGCCACAGCGCTGTACCTTCTTGTCGCGGCCGCGGTCGGCGGGATCGTTGTGCTGATCGGCAAAATTTGACAGCGGAAGAAAAAAGGTTCCCAAGCCATTGGCTTGGGAACCTTTTTCGCATCGCCGCGCGATGCAGAGGATCAAAGGAGAGGTTCATAAAGAAGTTTGGAAGAGATCGTTTCAGATACGGCTGCGGATCTCCGCACCCATGGCCTTGCAGCCGACGAGTTGGCAGTTTTCCTGCATGATGTCGCCGCAGCGGAAGCCCGAGCGCAGCGTTTTATCCACCGCGCGCTCGATGGCGTCGGCCTCGGCGGCCATGTCGAAGCTGTAGCGCAGCATCATTGCGGCGGCCAGGATCGTGCCGATGGGGTTCGCCTTGTCCTGTCCCGCAATGTCCGGCGCGGAGCCGTGGATGGGCTCATAGAGCCCGTTCGTGCCGTCGCCCATGCTGGAGGACGGGATCATGCCGATCGAGCCCGTGATCTGGCTCGCCTCGTCGGAGAGAATGTCGCCAAAGAGATTTTCGGTCACGATGACGTCGAACTGGCTCGGGTCACGCACGAGCTGCATCGCCGCGTTGTCGACATACATGTGGCGAAGCTCGACATCGGGGTAGTCCTTCGCGACCTCTGTGACCGTCTTGCGCCAGAGACGCGAGGTGTCGAGCACGTTGGCCTTGTCGATGGAGGTGACGCGCTTGCGGCGCTTGCGCGCGGTCTCGAACGCGACGCGCGCGACACGCCTGATCTCGTGCTCGGAGTAGGCCATGATGTCGGTGGCCTTCTGCTCGCCGTTCGCCTCTTCCGTGCGGTGCTCGCCGAAGTACACGCCGCCGATGAGCTCGCGCACGACGACGAAGTCGATGCCGCCTTCCGCGATGTCAGCGCGCAGCGGGCAGGCGGCGGAGAGCTCGGAGAACATCTTCGCAGGGCGCACGTTCGTGTAGAGACCCATGCCCTCGCGCAGCTTGAGAAGGCCACGCTCGGGACGGTTGGCGGCGGGCTGGTCGTCCCACTTCGGGCCGCCGACCGCACCGAGCAGTACGCTGTCCGCGCCGCGGCAGGTCGCTAAACTCGAATCCGGCAGCGGCACGCCGAATTTATCGATGGCGTTGCCGCCCATCGGCGCGTCGACGTAGGTGAAGGTGTGGCCAAACTTCGCGGCCACGGCGTCCAAAATGCCCATGGCCTCGGTGACAATCTCGGGGCCGATGCCGTCGCCCTTGATGATGGCAATGGTCTTGTTCATTTCGCCGCCTCCTTTGCCTTGAGCGAGGCCATCAGGCCGCCGCGCGCGATCATGTCCTTGATAAACGGCGGGAAGGGCTCGGCCTGATACGTCGTGCCCTTTGTCACGTCTGTGATGACGCCGGTGTCGAAGTCGACTGTTACCTCGTCGCCGTTTTCGATCTCCGCGCTCGCGGCGGGGCACTCCAAAATGGCGAGGCCGATGTTGATAGCGTTGCGGTAGAAGATGCGGGCGAAATTCGCCGCGATGACGCAGGAGATGCCGCTCGCCTTGATGGCGACGGGCGCGTGCTCGCGCGACGAGCCGCAACCGAAGTTTACGCCCGCGACCATGATGTCGCCGCCTTTGACGCGGTGGATGAAGTCCTTGTCGATGTCCTCCATGCAGTGGGAGGCGAGCTCCTTGTGGCTCTGGGTGTTCAGATAGCGCGCGGGGATGATGACGTCCGTATCGACGTGATCCCCATACTTATGGACAATGCCGTGTGCATTCATTTGTTCATGACCTCCTCCGGATGAGAAATGTGGCCGGTAATACCAGACGCCGCGGCGACAGCCGGAGAGGCGAGGTAGACCTCGCTGTCGACATGGCCCATGCGGCCGACAAAGTTGCGGTTGGTGGTGGAAACGCAGCGCTCGCCGGCGGCGAGGATGCCCATATAGCCGCCGAGGCACGGCCCGCATGTGGGCGTGGAGACGATGCAGCCCGCGTCGAGGAAAATATCGGTGTAGCCCTCGTGCATGCAGGCGCGGTAAACTTCCTGCGTGGCGGGGATGATGATGCCGCGGACGTTCGGGGCCAGATGATGGCCCTTCAGGATCGCAGCGGCAGCGGCCATGTCGGGGAGCTGGCCGTTCGTGCACGAGCCGATGACGATCTGGTCGATGGCGATGTCGCTGCCCTCGCGCGCGCTGTGCGCGTTTTCGGGCAGGTGCGGCCAGGCGACCGTGCAGTCGACCTTGCCAAGGTCGATGTCGATGACGCGCTCGTATTCTGCATCGGGGTCGGCCTCGAACGCTGTCCAGGGGCGGTCCACGCGGCCCTCAACATAGGCGCGCGTCACGTCGTCGACGGGGAAGATGCCGTTTTTGCCGCCCGCCTCGATGGCCATGTTGCAGATCGTCAGGCGGTCGTAAATCGTGAGATTCTTGACGCCCTCGCCGGAAAATTCGATGGACTGGTAGCGTGCGCCGTCCACGCCGATCATGCCGATGAGCGTCAGGATGACGTCCTTGCCGGAGACAAACGGGCGGAGCTTGCCGGTGAGATTCACCTTGATGGCGGACGGGACCTTGAACCACGTCTCGCCCGCGGCCATGGCCGCGCCCATGTCAGTCGAGCCGACGCCGGTGGAGAATGTGCCGAGCGCGCCGTAAGTGCAGGTGTGAGAGTCCGCACCGATGACGGCCTCGCCCGGGGCGACAAGCCCCTGCTCGGGCAGCAGCGCGTGCTCGATGCCCATCGTGCCGACATCGTAGAAGTGGTCGATGTCGAAGCGGCGGGCAAAGGTGCGGCACTGCTTGCACTGCGTGGCGGACTTGATGTCCTTGTTCGGTGCGAAGTGATCCATCACCATCGCAATGCGGCTCTTGTCGAAGACCTTTTCAAAGCCCGCGGACTCAAACTCGTTGATGGCCACGGGGGTCGTGATGTCGTTGCCGAGGACGAGGTCGAGCTTTGCCTGGATGAGCTGGCCCGCGCGCACGCTCTCAAGTCCTGCGTGCTTGGCGAGAATTTTCTGCGTCATTGTCATGCCCATGTCGCGTTTCTCCTTTCAGTTGCCGGATTCCATGATCTTGTTGATGCCGTTGACGTAGGCGCGGATCGACGATTCAATGATATCGGTCGAGAGACCCGAGCCGGTGTACGACCGCCCGTCGGGGCCGGAGACCTTGACCACGGCCTCGCCGATGGCGTCCTCGCCGTCCGTGACGGCGTTGAGGCTGAAGCTCTCGAGCTTCACGTCCATTTGGAGCATGCGGTTGATGGCCTTGAACGAGGCGTCCAGCGGGCCTGTGCCGATGGCGACGTCTTCGATCTGCTCGTCGCCGCGCTGGAGCTTGATGCACGAGATGTTCGGCACGCCATGGCCCGTGTTGACCACATGACTCACGAGCTGGCAGCTGCCCTGCACCGCGGCCTGACGGTGGAGCACGAGCGCCTCAATGTCGCTGCTCGTGATGTTCTTTTTCTTGTCGGCGAGATCCTTGAAGCGGGTGAACACGCTTTCAAGCTCCTCGTCGCTCAATTCGTAGCCCATGGATTCGAGCTTTTCACGCAGCGCGTGCTTGCCGGAGTGCTTGCCGAGCACCATCGTGTTCTGTGGGATGCCGACGTCGGTGGAGTTCATGATCTCGTACGTTCTTGCATTGGCAATGACGCCGTGCTGATGGATGCCCGACTCGTGCGCGAAGGCGTTCGCGCCGACGATGGCCTTGCTCGGCGGGATGGGCACGCCCGTGATGTTGCTCAGCAGCTTGCTCGAGCGGTAGATCTGCTTGGTGTTCACGCCGGTTTCGGCGTCGTAGAAGTCCTTTCTCGTGCGCAGCGCCATGACGATCTCTTCAAGGCTCGCGTTGCCCGCGCGCTCGCCGATGCCGTTGACCGTGCATTCGACCTGCGTCGCGCCCGCGCGGACGCATTCGAGCGAATTCGCGACCGCCATGCCGAGGTCGTTGTGGCAGTGGACGGAGATGTCGACGTGCTCGACGCCCTCGATGTTTTCACGCAGGTAGGTGATGAGGTCATACATCTCCTGCGGCGTGGAGTAGCCGACGGTGTCGGGCACATTCAGCGTCGTCGCGCCCGCGGCGACGGCAGTGGAGTAGCAATGGGCCAGAAATGCCCAGTCGGAGCGGGAGGCGTCCTCAGCGGAAAACTCGATGTCATCGCAATAGCTCTTGGCGTAGGCGACCATCTCGCGGATGCGGTCGATGACCTGCTCGCGCGTCATCTTGAGCTTGTACTCCATGTGGATGTCGCTCGTCGCAAGGAAGACGTGGATGCGGGGGTGGTTGGCCTCCTTCACGGCGTCCCACGCCGCGTCGATATCGCCCTTGGCGCAGCGCGCGAGCGAGGCGACCGTGCAGTTTGTCACCGCGGCGGCGATGGCCTGCACGCTCTTGTGGTCCATGGGAGACGCGATGGCGAAGCCTGCCTCGATCACGTCGACGCCCAGCTTTTCAAGCTGGCGGGCCATTTCGATCTTTTCCGTCAGATTCATGCTGCAGCCGGGGGACTGCTCGCCGTCTCTCAGGGTCGTGTCAAAAATTTTAATGCGTTTCATGGGGTGTTCCTCCTGCTCTTTTTTCTCTCGCATAGCAACAAAAAAAGCCTTCGTCTCTTCCCTTGAAGAGACGAAAGCTCAAAACTTCCGCGGTACCACTCTTGTTGGCATAAAATATGCCCGCTTTCTGCATCGGCTTAAAATCAAGCGAATGCGCCTCGTTGGTAACGGTGAGGAGATCCGGCTGCGCCTAAACGAAAATCGTCTCAGCGGAGCTACTCAGGGGCCAGTGACATCATCCCGCTCTGCATTGCCTCGCAGCGACCGGCAACTCTCTGAAGCGTCTGTAGGACGAATTTTTCCCCGTCATGGTATTTGTGAACTATGAGATTGAATGATGCTACTATAATCGCCCGCCCCCGCTTTGTCAAGCAGGGAAAAAGAAATTTGCGCTTTTGACAAAAAAACGCGCGGCGGAAAAACATATTTTGCGTACTTTGAACGGAGAAAAAGGCGGGAGAGCAAAAGAAAAGGGAACGCGCAAGCGTTCCCTTTTTTGCCAAAATTTCTTACCTGCCGCCGAAGATCAGGCTGCCGAGCCCCGTGGAGGTCAAAAACAGAATGAGCATGACAACGGGCACGACATACTTCATCATCACGCTGTAGAGCTTGGCGCGGCCAAAGTGCTCGCCGTTTTTCTCGACCTCGGCAATGATCCATTTCGGACCCACGACCCAGCCGACCAAAATGCTCGTGAGCAGGCTGATGAACGGCATCAGGAAGCTGTTGCTGATGTAGTCCATCACGTCGAGCAGCTGCGCGGTCGAGCCGTTGGGCAGCGGGAGCTCGAAGTAGAGCGCGTTGTAGCCCATGCAGATGAGCACAGCCGTCACGAGCGAATAGACGCCCACGGCGGCGCACATCTCCTTGCGCGACTTGCGGAAAATCTCCATGCAGTTGGCGACAAGCGTCTCCATGACGGACACGCAGCTCGTCAGCGCGGCGAAGCCGAGCGCGAGGAAGAACACCGCGCCGATGACGCGGCCCACGCCGCCCATCGCGGCGAAGACCTTCGGCAGGCTGATGAACGTCAGGCTCGGGCCGCTGGCCATGCCGTCGGTGCCGAGGAAGACATAGACGGCGGGGATGATCATGAGGCCCGCGAGGAACGCGACGCCCGTGTCGAAAATTTCGATCTGGTTGTTGGCCTTGTTGAGGTCGACGTCGTCCTTGACGTAGCTGCCGTAGGTGATCATGATACCCATGCTGACACTGAGCGAGAAGAAGAGCTGACTCATCGCGTCGAGCGCGATGTTCAAAAAGCGCTGGACGGTCAGGCCCGTGAAGTCGGGCTTAATGTAGACGAGGAATCCTTCGATACCCGTGCGCGTCATGCCGCTCTCGTCGGTGTAAGAGAGCGTGAGCGAGAAGATGGCGATGCCGATGATGAGAAGGAGCAGACCCGGCATGATGTAGCGGGAGTATTTTTCAATGCCCTTTTCCACGCCGCAGTACACGACCCACGCCGTCAGCGCCAAAAAGATCAGCATGAAGACGATGGGCGAGACGGGGGAGGTGATGAACGAGGTGAAGAACCCGTCCTGCGCGGCGGCATCGCCGCTTGAGACGAGGTAGAGGGTAAAATACTTCGTGATCCAGCCGCCGATGACGGAGTAATACGTCATGATGAGCGTGGGAACGAGGAAGGTGAGGTAGCCCAAGAACTTCCACTTTTTGTTGAGCGTTGCAAAGGCGTTGAGCGCATTCTGCTTCGTGCGGCGGCCGATGGCTACGTCGGTCGTCAGCAGGGTGAAGCCGAATGTCAGCACCAGCACGAGGTAGACGAGCAGAAACAGTCCGCCGCCGTCCTTGGCGCAGAGATAGGGGAAGCGCCAGATATTGCCGACGCCCACCGCGCTGCCCGCCGCAGCCAGCACAAAGCCGAGCGAGCCGCTGAAACTACTGCTTTTTTTCATGTTCGATTCTCTCTTTTTTTCATGTAAAAACACAATAAAAATCTGATTATCCGCTAAAATACAGTATCTATCAGCATTTTCAAGGAAACAAACTCATCAATTTACTACTTATTTACTACTAACGAATGAGCCTTGATACGCAAGTTTTC
>ERZ773242.430-NODE-430-length-50393-cov-6.151257_pt1 | contig 50393 bp, 42 predicted proteins | sample MGYA00511077_ERZ773242 | MGnify/ENA primary metagenome ERZ773242 (study PRJEB29015, sample SAMEA2737754) | human gut metagenome | biome: human gut; feature: human-associated habitat; material: faeces | place: China | collected 2012 ... | reverse complement strand
CTCCTTCTATAAGGGAAATAAAACCGCATTTGTGGCGGTCGGATATCATCTGCCAAACGGAGACGTGCTGGAATATGAGCTAAACGGAACCTGGGCCAAGGGCAGGAATGGACTGCAGTTTGCGGTCGAATATTATGACGATATTTTATCGGACACAGAGGACGGCATTTACCAGTATCTTAGTTCCGGCGCGGTGAAAGGAATAGGCCCCAAGACAGCGGAGGCGATTGTGAACCAGTTTGGTACACAAACCTTTGAGATATTTGACGCAGAACCGGAAAAGCTCCTGTCGATTAAGGGAATCACAGAGAAAAAGCTGTCCATGATCCTGATGTCCTATCAGGAAGCGCATTCCAGAAGGGAATTAACTATGTTACTGGCACCCTATCAGCTGGGGCCGGGAAAGATTGCCAAGGTGCAGACCGCATATGGGGATCGCGCGCTGGAGGTAGTACGCAGTGAAACCTATGAACTCTGTAAGGTGCAGGGATTTTCCTTCACGCAAGTTGACCGGATCGCAATGGCAAATAACATATGCCTTTTCGATCCGCAGCGGATCAGGGAGTGCCTACGATATGTGATAGACGACAATATGCGGGCAGGGAACCTCTACATGGATAAAGAAACATATATCAAGACTGTATATCAATATTTAAACCATGGATTCCCGATGGAAGCCGTCAGCAGGAAACAGATCTGTGCAGTCGCTAATCAGATGTTTGCAGAGAGCGAGCTGGTGGTTGATGGAACTGCTGTCTATACCAAGAGTGCTTATGAACAGGAGGAAGGTACAGCAAATGCCATAGCGGAGCTGTTGCTTCAGGAGCCGGACAAAACAGATATCATTAGTCTGCTGAAGGAGGCTCAGGAGGAGCTGGGAATCCAGCTTGCCATGCGGCAGGAAGAAGCTGTTATCATGGCTTTCCGTTACCGCTTCAGTATTATTACGGGAGGGCCGGGAACCGGAAGGCCGGGAGGGTCGAGGGGTACTGGGACGAGGACCGCCGCCCATCGGCGGTCTGGGGCCGCCCCCCATAGGAGGCCGAGGGCCGCCGCCCATGGGCGGACGGGGGCCACGGGGCGGTGCAGGCCGCCGGGGCGGACGGGGATGCCGTCCCCAGAACACGGGATAGTACACAGGCCCGCCTACCACCACCGGGCGGCGGCGATACCGGCGATACCGCAGGCCATCCAGCAGGATCCACACCACAAAGATGCCCACCACCAGCAGCACCACAGCCGCCACAGAGCCGGAGTCATTGCCCTGCCACGCACCGTTATCCTCATAATCGGAATAGCTGCCGCCGCTCTGCTGACGGCCCAGCGTCTGGGCATAGAACACATCCGCCTGCCGGAAGAAGGCCAGCGCCGCTGCGTCGTAGTCCCCCTGATAGTAGGGAGCCTCCACAGCGCCCTGCAGGCCCGCCTGATAGGTGTCCGTCATGGCGTCCAGCACGTTGTCGCCCAGCGCCACGTAGTAGTCGCTGTCCTTTACCAACAGCAGCAGCATATCATTGCCGCCCAGCCCCCACTGGGAGCCAAGCTCCGCCGCCGCCTTCTCATAGGTCCAGCCGTTCAGCGTGTCCAGCGTCGCCACGGCGATGATGGCCCGATAGTCGCTGTCCCAGCTCTGGTCATACTGCCGCAGGGAGGCCTCCGTCTCGTCCGTCAGCAGGTCGGCGTCGTCCCGCAGCCAGTTGCCGTAGGATACCTGAGGCAGGTCGGCGGGCTTTTTGCTGATGCCGTAGACGCAGGAGCCCAGAATGGCCAGCACCAGCACCACCAGCGCAAAGCCACGTTTTTGATAAAATTTCATGGTAGTCTCCCTTCACGGAGAAGTCGTATCTCTCAGCTTAACCACGCAGCTCCAGCAGCTTCTGCTTCAGTTCGCCCTCGATGCGGCCCAACTGGGCCTCGGCCTCCCTGCGCTTGGCGGCGCCCTCCTGCTGGATGCGGGCCACCTCGTCCAGAGACTCGATGAGCTGCTGGTTGGTGTGCTGCAGCGTCTCGATGTCCACGATGGAGCGCTCGGCCTCCTTGGCGGTGGCGATGGTTCCCATCTTCAGGGTGTCGGCGTTCTTCTTCAGCAGCTCGTTGGTCATCTCCGTCACGGCGCTCTGAGCCGCCGTGGCCTGACGGCTGTGCTCCAGCCCCAGCGCCAGCACCATCTGGCTCTTCCACAGGGGAATGGTGTTCACCAGCGAGGACTGGATCTTCTCGATCATCAACGTGTCGTTGTTCTGCAGCAGCCGGGTCTGGGGGCCCATCTGCACCGACACCATCCGGGTCAGCTCCAGATCGTGGATCTTCTTTTCAAACCGGTTGCACAGGTTCACCAGATCGTTATAGGCCTGTGCGTCCTCCGCCGTACCGGACTGCTCCGCCTTCTTGCGAAGCTCCTCCAGTTCACCGCTGCGTACCTCCTCCAGCCGCTTCTTACCGGCCAGAATGTACATGGTCAGTTCCTTGTAGTACTTCAGGTTCAGCTCATACATCTGGTCGAACATGGCCACGTCCTTGAGCAGCGTGATCTGGTGCTGCTCCAGAGACTGGGCGATCTTCTCCACGTTGGCCTCCACCTTGCCGTACTGGGCCTTCATGCTCTCCAGTCGGTTCCCGGCCTTCTTGAACAGGCCCATGAGACCCTTCTTTTCTTCGCCGTCGCCGAAGCCCTTCAGCTCCACCACCAGACGGCTCAGGTCCTGCCCGATCTCGCCCAGATCCTTGCTGCGAACGTTATTCAGGGCGCTCTCGGAGAAACCCGCCACGCTCTTCTGTGCGGCGGCGCCGTACTGCAGGATCATGTTGGTATCCCGCACGTCGATTTTGTGGGAAAACTCCTCCACCGCCTTCTTCTCCTCGTCGGTCAGGAGCTTTTCATCCATCTCCACCGGCTCGATCTTCTTCTCCTCCGGCTCCGGCACTTCGGGAGCCGTAGGCTCCAGCGTCAGCTGGGGAACGGCCTCGGCCGCCGCCGTAGGCTCCAGGGTCAGCTCAGGCATCATGTTGTCTGTCATGGTCATAGTTCCTTTCTATCTCATATTGTTCGTTTACTTGCATTTCCCGGAGGGCGCTGCCCCATGGGCCGCCCTCCTCTCAGGGTCTTTTTACAGCTCCAGCTGGATGCCGTCGCCGTCCTCGCCGCTCTCCCTCTCCTCCGCCGCCGGAGTCTCCTTCCGGGTCTGGTGGATGGGGTCGTCGCTGAGTCCCTCACGGGCCATCATGTTCTCCAGCACTGTGATATCTGTGGAGATATCCAGCGCCTGATCCCCAAAGAGACTGTCCAGCTGCCGTTCAAAGGCAGTAACAATGGTGCTCATCATGCTCTCCACCCGCTCCATGGTGCCGCTGATGTTCTGACCCTCCACGCCCTGACTGCTCATGCGGTCATAGGCGTTGAGGAGCTTCAGCGTGGTGGGCAGGTAGTAGTTCATGAATTTGCGGATCTGCGGCAGCTTCTTGGGATCTGCCTTAACACAGTCGAAGATCTTGCCGGAGACCTCCTCCAGCCGGTCGATCTGCCGGCTGATGGTCTCGTCCTTGATGCTGTCGTTGAGGCGCTTCATCTCCCGGATGGCCAGTTCACCATCGGAGATCATCTTGTCCAGCTCCGGGTTGCCGGTGGGCTGGGGCTTCTCCTCCACCTCCTCCACAACGTCCTTGCAGAAGATGCGAGCGATGAGAAATACCACCACCGACGCCGCAGCCGCCATGATAAAGTGGCCCGGCTTGTACAGGGGCAGCAGTAGGGCATACAGCACCCATACCACCGCCGCTGCGTATATGGGCGCAGCCGATTTATGCACGATCTTTTTCATTGCACGCCTCCGTTTCTGACCTGTCATATACAGTTGCTTCGATTATACCCCATGCGCTCCCCCCGGTCAAGAAAAAATCCCAATATCGGGACATCCAACCGGGCCATCGCCCCTCCGGTCGCCAAAACCCGGACGATGCTCTCCCACCGGCAAGCGGATGCGGCAAATCGGCAAGGGCAGGCATGCCCCCCGGCGTGCCTGCCCTTGCCCGCTTATCACATTTTGCAAGCCGTCTCCCCCACCCGCAGACCTACCGCAGTGGGATGCCCCGGCTTCCGTCGGTGGGATCCACGAACAGCGGCAGCTGGGGCGGTGCGTAGGTCCACCAGATGGCCAGTCCCCACACCGCCAGCAGCGTCACGCCGCCTAAGATCTGCCACACCGGCCCGTCCAGCACCCGCCGGGCCTGAACGCTCCAGCTGACCCAAAAGGCCAGCAGCACCGCCAGCTGGAAAATCAGTACATCCACCCACATGATCCCCCGGCCCAAAATTCCCTGATAGGTGTAAAACAGCGCCGGGATGGCCGCAAGGCCCGTCAGCAGCCCCAATCCACGGGCGGGCAGCAGGGCGCCGTGGCCCCGTAGGGCGATGCATTCCACCAGTGACCACAGCACCCACGGAGTGATGAAAAGCTTCATGTGCTCCCAGGTGGATTCGTTGACGGCGGCCAGCGGCGCCGCTATGGGACTCTGCCCCGTCCAGTCGTAGATAAAGTGCAGCAGGTTCCCCGCCGCCAGCACCACCAGCAGGCCCACCGTCTCCCAAGTGCGCCACCGTTTTTCTGCCATGTAAAAGCCCTCCGTTTCCATGTACCTGATACCTCAGTGTACACGAAAACGGAGGGGCTTATACCTACTCTGGTTTTTGGACATTTTCCGGACAAAAACCGGACAGAATTTTCCCTTACCGACGGGGGAAGATCACGATGCCTGACGTCCTATTGGACTTCAGGTCCAGCGTCTCCTCCGTCAGTCGGTGTACCGGCTGCTCCGGGAGGCGGGAGAGAAAGTCCTCCAGCGTGGTCAGCTCCGGGAAGCCCTGCTCCCCTCTCCGGAAATGCATGGGCAGCACCAGTCGGGGGTGCAGCCGACCCACCAGCTCCGCCGCCGCAGCGGCATCGATGGTATAGGTGCCGCCCACCGGCAGCATCAGCGCATCGCAGCCCGAAATTTTCTCCTCCTGCGCCGCTGTCAGAGCGCAGCCCAGATCTCCCAGATGTACCACGGTCATGCCCTCCGCCCGGAAGATATGAACGGTGTTATCGCCCCGGAGAGCGCCCTGACAGTCGTCGTGGAAGGTGGAGAACGTCTCCACCGTAAAGGGATTTTCCCCGCCGGGCAGCAGTGTCACCGCCTCCAGACAGTCGTGGTCAAAGTGGTGGTGGCTGATATAAACGGCGTTGGCCTCCACCCGCAGCGGCGGATAGCCCGCCACAACCCGATAGGGATCGATGACCAGTCCGTAGCCCGCCGACTCCAGCCGAAAGCAGCTGTGGCCCAACCATGTAATGTACATAAGCGCCTCCTGTCACGAATTTTTAGAATATCGGAACAAATCCGGCCAAAATGTCATAGCAGCAGAATATGTTCCCATGATAGCCGAATAGAATGATGTGTGCATCAGTCCGCATCAGCCCTGCCAGAGCATCTCCCGGTTGATCTCCTTCAGGCTGTGGGCGCCGCACATGGCCATGGTATCCGACAGCTCATCCGTCAGCTTGCGGACGTAGGCTGCCACGCCCTCCTCGCCGCCGCCATAGACCATGGTGACGAAGGGACGGCCGATGAGAACGCCGTCCGCCCCCAGTGCCAGTGCCTTGAACACATCCAGCCCTGTGCGGATGCCGCCGTCCACCAGCACCATGACCCGGTCGCCCACGGCGTCGGCAATGGCGGGCAGCACCTCCGCCGTGGCGGGACACTGATCCAGCACCCGGCCGCCGTGGTTGGACACCACGATGGCGGAGGCCCCGGCCTCCACCGCCTTCTCCGCCCCACGGACGGTCATAATGCCCTTGAGGATGAAGGGCTTTCGGGCGTGCTCCGCCACCTCACGCAGCTCCGCCACGGTCTTGCTGCCGGCAGGCGGCATCCGGTTGCGGAGGAAGGGCAGACCGGCGGCATCGATGTCCATGGCGATGGCCATGGGATCGGCGGTCAGGGCCAAGTCCAGCTTCTGCATCAGGGTCTCCCGGTCCCAGGGCTTCACCGTAGGCACACCGCAGCCCTGCTGGGCCCGGATGGCCTGCGTGGCGCCCTCCATCACCGCCGGGTCCACACCATCGCCGGTGAAGGCCACGATGCCTGCCTTAGCACAGGCCGCCAGCAGCAGCCGGTTATAGGTCAGATCGTCGTACTTATCTCCGTAGTGCAGCTGCATGGCGCCCACAGGAGCCGCCATCACCGGCAGGGCCAGCCGGTGGCCGAAGAAGTCGAAGGACGTGTCGGCGGGACGGTTTTCCCCGATGGTATCCAGATTCACCCGCAGCTCCTGCCACTTCTGATAGTTCCGGGCAAAGCCGGTGCCGGAGCCTTTGGCGCCTGGGCCGGGGATGGTATTTTTACACGCCTGACCGTTGCACACGGGACACGCCTTGCAGTAGGGTCCCATACAGGTGCGGGCGTTTTGCAAAACTTCCTGATATTCCATATGTTTGAAACCTCCCAGAGATTGATGGGGCTATTTTACTCCCGTTTTGGGCGCTTTTCAAGACATTTAAAGCCATTTTCCGCGATTGTGAAAAATGACGAAAGAATTTCTGTATCCAATTTTTGATTCATCATTTTTCCCGCAAAAAGTGAATGGGAGTCTTTTTGTGCATTTTTTGTGAATTTGCTTTTATTTGAAGGAAAAATGTTTTTGAAAAAAATTTTTAAAAACATTTTCCCCAGCTTCTCGCAAGAAAATCCTGTCACAAATTCCGCAAGCGTTCCGCCGCTGCCGCCGATTTTTGCCCCGTTTTTCCATTTTAAGCGGTTTTCTTTGCAAGAAAAATATTATATAAAAATGACGAACGACTCCAAACTAATTTTTAGGTACTTCGAAAAAAAGTTTGAAAATTTGACGGAGCGGACGGCGTTTTTTATAATGTGCAGTGGGACAAAAAGAATCTCCCGTCCCTCTGCCGGATCCGGGAGAAAACAAGGAAAAGAGAGGAAAAGTCTTTATGGAAAAGTACCTGGTCCTAGCCACATTTGTTGGCTCCATCATTGCGCTTCTCTTTGTGGTCATCACCGCAAAGAAGGTGCTGCGCTTCTCGGAGGGCACCCCCCTCATGCAGAAGATCTCCCAGTCCATTCGTCAGGGTGCTAACGCATACCTCAAGCGCCAGTATTCCGTGGTAGGCGTGTTCTTCGCCTGCATGGTGGTGGTGCTGTGCGTCATGGCAGCCTGCGGTCTGCTGACGTGGTTCGTACCCTTCGCCTTCCTGACCGGCGGCTTCTTCTCCGGCCTGTCCGGCTTCATCGGCATGAAGATCGCCACTGCCTCCAACTGCCGCACCGCCAATGCCTGCCAGGAGGGGCTGAACCGTGGTCTGCGGGTGGCCTTCTCCGCCGGCTCCGTCATGGGCTTCACCGTGGTGGGTCTTGGCCTGCTGGACATCTCCGTGTGGTTCTTCCTGCTGCGCTTCGTGTTCAAGCTGGAGGCCTCCGCCATCACCAGCGCCATGCTGACCTTCGGTATGGGCGCCTCCTCCATGGCTCTGTTCGCCCGTGTGGGCGGCGGCATCTTCACCAAGGCCGCCGACGTGGGCGCCGATCTGGTGGGTAAGGTGGAGGCCGGTATCCCGGAGGACGACCCCCGGAACCCCGCCGTCATCGCTGACAACGTAGGCGACAACGTGGGCGACGTGGCCGGTATGGGCGCCGATCTGTACGAGTCCTATGTTGGCTCCATCATCTCTGCCTCTGCGCTGGGCGTGGCCGCCTTCTCCGATCAGGCCTTCAAGGCCATGGCCATCCCCATGGTCATGGCGGCCATCGGCATCATCTGCTCCATCATCGGCACCTTCTTCGTCCGCACCGACGAGCAGGCCGACCAGCGCACGCTGCTGAAGGCCCTGTCCCGTGGCACCAACCTGTCCGCTATCCTCATTGCCATCATCGCCTGCCCGCTGGTGATCCTCCTGCTGGGCAAGGAGCATCTGGGCCTGTACTTCGCCATTCTGGCGGGCCTGATCGCCGGTGTGCTCATCGGTAAGGCCACGGAGTACTACACCTCCGACACCTTCAAGCCCACGCAGGATCTGTCCTCCAAGTCTCAGACCGGTGCCGCCACCATCATCATCGGCGGTTTGGGTCTGGGTATGCTGAGCACCGCCGTCCCCATCATCATCGTGGCTATCTGCATTCTGGTGGCCTACCTCTGCTCCGGCGGCGCCGCCTCCACTGGCATGGGCCTGTACGGCATCGCTCTGGCCGCCGTGGGTATGCTGAGCACGCTGGGCATCACGCTGGCCACCGACGCCTACGGCCCCGTGGCCGATAACGCCGGCGGCATCGCTGAGATGGCCGGTCTGGCTCCCGAGGTCCGCCAGCGCACCGACGCTCTGGACTCTCTGGGCAACACCACCGCCGCCACCGGTAAGGGCTTCGCCATCGGCTCCGCCGCTCTGACCGCTCTGGCCCTGATGGCCTCCTACATCGAGAAGGTCAAGGAGGTAGGCGCTGACGTCACCTTCCAGGATTTCAGCCTCATGAACCCCGTGGTGCTGGTGGGTCTGTTCATCGGTGCCTGCCTGCCCTTTGTGTTCGCCGCCCTCACCATGAACTCCGTGGGCCGTGCCGCCCAGAGTGTGGTGCTGGAGGTGCGCCGTCAGTTCCGGGAGATCACCGGTCTGATGGACGGCAAGGCCGATCCCGACTATGCCCGCTGCGTGGACCTGTGCACCAAGGCATCTCTGCACGAGATGATCCTGCCCACCATCATCGCCGTGGTCTGCCCCATCGTGGTGGGTCTGATCCTGGGCTACATGGGCGTTGTGGGTATGCTGGCCGGCGCTACCGTCACCGGCTTCCTGATGGCCATCTACATGGCCAACGCCGGCGGTGCGTGGGATAACGCCAAGAAGTATATTGAGGCCGGCCACTTCGGCGGCAAGGGCTCCGACTGCCACAAGGCAGGCGTGGTGGGCGACACCGTGGGCGATCCCTTCAAGGATACCTCCGGCCCCGCCATCAACATCCTCATCAAGCTGTTGAGCATGGTCTCCATCGTGTTCGCCGGTCTGGTGGTGAACTTCCACCTGCTGTAAAAAACTCCATAAAAAGAAGGCTGAGCATCCGCTCAGCCTTCTTTTTGATGCGTTTTTTGAAGCTTGCGGGCGTAGGCCAGCGTTTGCCGCAGGGCTGCCTCCCGGTCGAGCCCCGCCAGATGGAGCTTGCGGGCGTAGGCCAGCAGCTGGGAGAAGTCCCGATCCGGGGTCAGTCCGGCGGAGATCAGGTCGCTGCCGGTGACCATGGGGCGGGCCATGGTGGCCCGGTAGACCTCCAGCCGCTGCCGCAGGAAGGGCTCCGGGTCCGGACGGGGCGGGTCGCACCGGGAGCCACGGTGATCCGCCAGCGCCAGCAGGATCAGGTCCTCCGGCTCTATGGCGGCGTCCAGCAGACGGTTGGTGGACTTGACGGAGGCCCCACTCAGTGCCATGGCGTTGGGTTTCATGTGCAGGGCCACCAGATTTTTCACGCACCGGTGGAGGGCCTTCTCCCCGATCACCCGATGCAGGAAGTCCTCTGTCAGCGGCAGACCCGCCTCCTCGTGGCCATAAGCGTGGATGACGCCGCCGGACTCCGTGGTGGCGGTGACCTTGCCGAAGTCGTGGGCCAGTGCCGCCAGCATCAGGGCCATGGGCTGGGCTGCTTGGGGCCGCAGCTCGGCGGCGGTATCCAGCACCGCCATGGTGTGCTCCCACACATCCCCCTCCCCGTGGTAGCGGGGCGGCTGGGGGACGCCCTGTAAGCGCTGCACCTCCGTGAACCACGGGCGCAGCTGGTGCATGGTATCCAGTGTGCGGAAGAAGATGGAAGGGCGGGGCGCCTGCAGGAGGGCCTTTTGCAGCTCCCCCTCCACCCGTTCACGAGACAGGGCCGACAGATCCATGGTGCGGCACAGGGCCACCGTCTCCTCCGCCACGGTGAAGCCGAAGCGGGCGGCGAACTGCGCTCCCCGCAGCACCCGCAGGGGATCCTCCGGGAAGGAGCGGTCATCCACATGGCGCAGGAGGCCCCGGCGGAGATCCTCCCGGCCGCCGAAGAAGTCCAACACCTGACCGGTGAGCACGTCCTCCATCAGGGCGTTGACGGTGAAATCCCGGCGGCGGGCGGCTCTCTCCGGCCCCAGCCACGGGTCCACCTCCACGGTGAAGTCCCGGTGCCCCCGACCCACGGCGGCCTCCCGCCGGGGCATGGCGATGTCCAGTCCGCAGCCCGCCAGTCCGTAGACGCCAAAGCTGGCCCCCACCGTCCGGCGGCCGCCCATTTGATCCAGCACGATCTCCAGCTGCTGGGGGGTGACGCCGTGGACCTCGATATCCAGATCCTTGCTCTCCCGGCCCAGCAGGCGGTCCCGGACGCATCCGCCCACATAGTAGACGCTGCCGCCCAGCGGCTGCACCTGCTGTGCGATGCGGCGGGCCGTCTCACGATCCCGTGTCATGCAGTCTCCCCTCCTTGCGAAAAAAGCCGTGGCCACGGGCCACGGCTTTTGTGTTCACGCCAGAATGTCCCCCAGATCGTCGAAGGTATGGGCATTGGTGACCACCACCACGTGGTCGCCCTCCTGAATGATGCTGGTGCCGCTGGGGATGATGATCTCGCTGCCCCGTGCAATGGCCGCCACCAGCACGTCGTCCTTCAGGGACAGCGCCCGCAGGGGCTTATTCAGCACCGCACGGCTCCGGGCCGTGGCGGTGAACTCCAGTGCCTCCACGGCGCCGCCCAGCATCTTATACAAGCTCTCCACGGCGCTGCCCTCGGAATTGGCCAATGCCCGGACGTAGCGGGTGATCTGGTTGGCCACGATATCCTTGGGACTGACGATGCTGCCCACCCGCATATCCCGGACCAGATCCATGTAGTTGGGGCGGGTCATCTTGGCCAGCACCTTGGGGACGCCCGCCCGCCGAGCCGTCAGGGCCATCAACAGATTCTCCTCATCCCGGCCCGTCAGGGAGACGAAGGCATCCGCCTCGAAGATATTCTCGCTGGTCAGCAGTTCCTCCTCCGTGCCGTCGCCCTCGATGATCATGGCCGTGGGCAGCTGGGCCGCCAGCTGAAGGCACTTATCGTGCTTCTGCTCCACGATGCAGACCTTGGTATTGCTCACCGCCAGCTCCCACGTGAGATACATGGCGATGCGGCTGCCCCCCAGCAGGGACACGGTTTTGACCCGCTGCTGGGTGCGGCCCATAGCCCGCAGCATCTTCTGGAGCTCGGACTTGGTACCCACCATGTAGAGCTTGTCGCCCTCTCTCGGCACAAAGTTGCCGTTGGGGATGATGCACTCGTCCCCCCGCTGGGCAGCGCAGATCAGCACCTCCGCCGAGCGGATACGATGGAACTCGCTGAGGGCCACCCCGTAAAACCGGTCCCGCTCCGTCACCTGTATGCCGATCATGTCGATACGGCCTCCGGCGAAGGGCTCCACGGAGGAGGCGGAGGGGAAGCTGAGGATGCGGGCGATCTCCCGTGCCGCCGCCAGATCGGGGTTGATGACCATGTCCATCCCGATCTCCCGCTTCAGCAGGGCGGCGTCCCGGCGGTAGTCCGGATTCCGCACCCGTGCGATGGTGTGCTTGGCCCCCATGGTTTTGGCGATGAGGCAACACACCAGATTCGTCTCGTCCAGATTGCTGACAGCGATGACCAGATCCGCCGTCCGGGCGCCGGCCTCCTCCAGCACACTGATGCTGGCGCCGTTGCCCTCCACGCACATGAGGTCCAGGGTGCTGTCGGCACGGGCCAGCGCCACCGGGGAGGAGTCCACCATGGTGATGTCGTGGCCCTCCACCGCCAGCTGGCGGGCGATAGCGTAGCCCACCTTTCCGTTTCCTACAATGATGATCTTCATGAGCCTGACTGTTCCTTTCCCGGTCGTTCCGGCTGCTCTTTTTCCGGAGGTATTGCTTCTTGCGGCGGCTGCCCCTGCGTCTGCTTAAGTGGCTCCGCCGGTTTGGGTGGATCCGCCTTTCCCGGCTGCTCTGCCGGTTTAGGCGGCTGTGGCTGTCGGGGCGGCTGCGTCGCCCCGGAAGGCTTCTTCGCCGCAGCTTCCTGCCGTGTCGGCCGGGCAGCCTTTTCCGCCGCCTTTTCCTCTGCCGCACGACGGCGCTGGGTGCGCCGGTGCAGCACCACCGCATTCAGCTCACCGCCTAAAATCAGCACCGTCCCGCTCATATACAGCCACAGCAGCACCACCACAATGGTGGCGATGGAGCCGTAGAGCTGGGTATAGTGTGCCAGATTTTCCACATAATAGGAGAAGGCCAGCGACAGCAGCATCCACGCCGCCAGCGACACGGCCACGCCCGGTGCCACCTCCCGCAACGGGCATCGGCGGCCCAGCGCCAGCATATACAGCACCGTCACCAGCACGAACATCAGCAGCGCCACCGCCACGAAGCGGAGCTTGCTCCAGAGGTTGATGAAGCCGTCCGGTACGGTGATGATCCCCGACACAAAGTACAGCGCCCGGCGGCCCACGGTGATCATCAGCAGCGTCAGGCCGATGGATACCATGAGCCAGATGGCGAAGAGAAAAATTTTCAGCTGATCCAGCAGGATGTTCTTGGGCTGGCCCTTACCGAAGGCCTTGCGCAGCGAGTGCAGCAGGCAGCCGGTGGCCCGCATGGGGAACCAGATGGAAAACACCAGACTGAACCACATGAGCTGGCGGCTGGCGTTGCCGGAAACGTATTCCAGATAGCCCCGCACCACCTCCGCCACGTCCCCCGGCACGATCTGCCGCAGGCCGGTGACGATGCTGTCCACATCCAGCTCCAGAATACCCAGCAGGGTGCTGACGAAGATCAGCAGCGGGAAAATGGCGAACAGCAGGTAGTAGGTCAGGGCTGCGCTGTCCCGTGCCACGTCATGGAGATAGTACCGGCGGATCATCTGCGCCGCCGTTTGCCCCAGCGCCGTGCGGGGGTGGGTACCTTTACGCATAGTTCGCTCCTCTCTGTTTCAGCTTATTATTGTAGCACAGCTGTGAGCAAAATAAAAGGAGATTTTCCATTACACGGAAATCTCCCACCTGTTTTTTATCATAAATATTCCAAAAGTGTTTCTTTTTTGTAAAATTTTGTTTTTTCCGCTGAAAATTTAGAAACTATTCACTATTTAGTATTGGCATTTAAAAAAAAGCGTGTTATAATACGTACGATCGGAGTTGTCTCCCGTGCATGGAAAAATTTGTAAAGAGGGTCTAAACTATGGATAACTTAACGAGAATCGTCAAAACTGAAATTTCCCGTCAGTACAAGAGCGTGCGGCAGTTTGCTTTTGCGGTCAATATCCCCCTATCTACCATCAACAGTGCGCTGCACAACGGCATCGGAGGTTCCTCCTTTGATACGGTAGTGCAGATCTGCCAGACGCTGGGGATCAAGGCCATCTCCAGCGATGCCTCCTTCTATCTGACGGAGGACACCCAGCAGCTGCTGGATCAGTATGCCCAGTTGGACGACTACGGCCGCCACACCATCGCTTCGGTGATGAAGGTGGAATACGACCGCTGCTCCACGCAGGGCGCCCGAAGCACAAGCGGCAGTGATTATGAGCTCCGCCCCAGTGTCAACGTCTCCTCCGACCTGGGCGGCTCCTCGGTGGAGCCGCTCCAGGTACTCAGCGACCATCGCAGTCTGTAACCTACCAAACAGAGCTGTGACAAAATCTGCCGGAGATTTGCGGCTCCGGTTGGTTTTGTGTCGCCAGCCACGGGCTCTCCCCCACTTGGGGGGAGGGCCCGTGGTTTTTTTATAGGGAGTTATGGTGCGTGATAGGGAGTTTACTGTTCTTTGCGCTTGCCGGTACGCAGCAGGGCTGCAAGGCTCATGCCGCACAGGGCCGCCAGCCCCATCCACAGGCCGGTGTCGCCGGTATCTCCGGTGGGAACGGCGGGGGTGGTGGGCTCTGCGGGAGCGGGCAGCTTGGCCACGGACTCGGTCCGCAGCACCTGACCGCACACGGTGCAGGCGTAGGTCTTGACGCCCTCATGCTCCGTGGTGGCAGGCGTGGTGATCTTGCCCTCGCCCTCCGTATGCTGGGCGTTCACGGTGAAGGTGACGGTAACGGTGTTGCCGAAGCGGTCGGTGGCCGTCAGGGTCTGGACGCCCTCGGCAGCGGAAACGGTGAGCTTACCGTCCACCAGCTCCACGGGCTGGCCGTTGAGGGTCACGCTCTCCAGATTGGGGTCGGTAACGGTGATCTCTGCCGTCAGGCAGTAGGTGCCGCCGTCCATGACGCCCTCCACCGTGGGAGCCGCCTCGTCGATGAGCTTAGAGCCCACCTTGGTGCGGGTATCCGTCAGGCCGCAGCCGTGGTCGCACTGAGCCGTCTCCGTGCCGTCGTCGTCATAGGTGGCGTTGTTGTCGTAGACATAGTGGGTAAAGCTGTGACCCATGGCCTCCTGATAGAAATCCTCCGGGCCAGTGTAGGTCTTGCTCTCGTCCAGCTTTCCGTCAACGTCAGCGAAATAGCTGCCGCAGTCCGGGCAATACCAATAGGCGGCGCAGCCGTCCTGCGTGCAGGTGGCGGGGTCGCCTGCCGTGCGCTGGGCATTGGCGTGGTGGGTAGCCGGAATGACGGTATCGGTGATGGGCTGGGTAGCCCCTGCGTCAGCGAACAGCTTGTGGCAGTCGCTGCACTGCCAGTACTCCAGACTTCCCGGCTGGGTGCAGGTGGCGGCGGTTCCGTCGTGATGGGTCAGGTCATGATGGTTGGGATCCGTGGTGCCATAGGTGGCGCCGCAGATGCTGCAGGTGGCCTTCTCGGTGCAGGTGGCGGTGCCGTCATGGCTGCCCAGAGAGCCCTTCACTTGGCAGCCGGGAACGGCGCAGGACCGCCAGTGCTGGGTGTCATCGTGCTGCCAATCGCCCCACTGGTGGTTGCCGGTGTGGGTGATGGTAAAGGTCCAGCTGGGATCGGTCAACTCGCTGACGGCGTTGATGTCCTCGTTGCCGGGAACGGTGACGTAGACCTGATAGGTACCCATATCCGTGGGAGCGGCCACGGCCTTGCCGTTTTGCTTATAGATGACGGTAAAGGTGTTGTCGGGCCAATAGCCCATGCCCATGGTCCGGTCGCCTCCGGTGCTCCAGCGAACGGTGGCCTCCTTGGCGGTGCCGTCATACTCCAGATTTTCCGGAGCGGTGAAGGTGAAGTCGCCCGCTGCGGGAGTGCGTTTCACGATCTCCCACCGGAGCTTCTTTTCGCCGGTGGTGCCGTCGCTCCACTTGAAGCCCGCTGCGGGGCGGACGGTAACGGTATAGGTACCCACGCGGCAGGCTCTATAGCCGTTGCCCAAAAGCTCGTAGCCGTAGACTTCGCCGGGCAGCAGACCGTACTGCCAGTTGCCGTTATAGGTGAAGGGGCCGTAGACCGTGGGAACCGGGATGGCCTCCAGATACTGGTTCAGGGTGACAGTAGTGGACGGAGAGGGCTTCCGGGTCTCGGTAGCCGCATAGCGGACCTCATAGGTGCCGGCCAAAGCGGAGGTGAAGGCGCTGCCGCACTGGCTCCATCTGGTGCCGCCCACGGGGCGATACTCCATGCTGTTGTTGGTGCCGTTGATGCGGCCGTAGCCCGTCCGACTCTGGGGATGGGTCACGGTAAGGCCGGTGGGGGGCTGGGTCTGGGCCGTTTTCTCCGTGGGGGCGGTGAGTGTCATGGCGGTATCCGCCGTGGCCGTACCTGTGACACGGATGGTATAGCTGTCGACCTTGGCGGCGGTGATGCCGTTGAGAGTCACGCTGTACCCGTCGGGGATGTAGTAATTGTCGGGATCGGTAACGCTGATGGTGATGGGCGTCAGGTCCAGACAATCCTGCGTCAGCCGGCCGCCGTTCTTATAGGTGAGGCCGTTCGGCAGGGTGACGCTGACCTGATAGGTCTTGAGGCGGAGATAGATCAGGCCCTCAGAGTTCAGATAGGTCTCGTAGCCCGCCCGGTCGGCGCTGACGTACTGGATGCTGCCTGTGCAGGCGTCGCTGCTGATCTGGACGGTCTGTCCGCTGGCCAGAGTTCTGCCGCTGCTGATGCCGATATCGGCACCGCTGCTGAGTCTTCTGGCGCTGACCTGCTGCGACGAGTTCTCCAGATACAGGTTGTTGTCCTGATTGTCCTTATCGACGTTGTTCTGGATGATGGAGCGGCCGGACAGGGTGATGGTATGGTCGTAACCACGGACAAACACGCCGCCGCCACGGTCATCGACGGTGTTATCCTGAATGGAGCCGCCGCTCATGCTGAAGTCGCTCTTGGAATAGAGGTACACGCCGCCGCCATCGCCGCCACGGCGATCATCGTTCCCGTATTTGTTCTTATAGTTGGCCAGACCGGCGAAGTTGTCGCAGATCTCGCCGCCTCTCATGTTGAAGGTGCCTGCCACGTACACGCCGCCGCCGAAGCCGCCGCCGAAGGTGGCGCTCTCCTTATAGTCGACCGCACAGGCGTAGTTACCGGAGATGCGGGCGGTGCCGGAGAGGTCCAGAGTCGCATACAGATCCACATACACACCGCCGCCGCCGTCAAAGCCCAGGTCGTCATTGGTGCTGTTGACACGGTTGCCGCTGATCTCGCCGCCGGAGAAGTTCAGCGTGCTGCTGCGGCTCTGGATGCCCTTGGCGTATACACCGCCGCCGAGGGTATTGGAGATGTTATCCTTGATGGTGCCGCCGCTCATATTCAGGGTGGAGCCGGAAACCAGGACAACGGCAGCACCGGCGGAAGCATCGGTGTAGGTGGTATCATTGCCGCTGATCTCGCCGCCATACAGATTCATAGTGGCGTTCTCATTATACACGGCATGGGACTTATTGCCGGTGATCTTGCCGCCGCAGAGGTTAAAGGTACCCCTGTTGAACACAGCGGCGGGGTAAGGGGCGCTGTTTTCGGAGGTGTCCAAGCCGGTGATCTCGCCGCCGAACATATTAAATTTGCAGCCGGCATCGATCTCTACGATGCAGGCACCCTTGGGATCCGCCGTGTCCTTGCGGGTGATCTGACCGGCCTCCTCGGCGCAGTCGGTGATGGTCAGGGTATGATAGTTCGTCACATGAATGTATGGGCGATAATACCCGTTTTCCAGAATGATATTATGCCCGTTGAGGCAGATCCGCACATCATCCAAGTTGCTGCCCCACCCCTCATCGGTGGTGGTTACATCATTGAGCAGATAGTAGCAGCCGTAGCTCTTGACGGACTTCAGGCTGCTGATGCCGACCCACTTGGTGTTCTTATCGTGGTCGTGGTAGGGGCCATAGTTCTGGTTCTGCAGGCACACGCAGTGAGTGTGCTCCTCATTGGCCAGCAGGTCCAGATTGAAGCTGACGGACCCGTTCTTCGTGACGGCGCAGTTGGCGCGGTCACTGGTAAACACATTGGTATCGGAGGAGCCCCGCACGATGCGATAGGCGGGGATCAAATCGGCGTTGAGGCCGATGCGGGAGTCGGAGGAAACATTGCCTGCAAGGACGGCCTGATCCTCCGCCGAGGCAGCCACGTGCAGATTGCTGGCGGCCTTGTCGTCCCCCTGCGTGTTGCCGGTGATATTCACTGTACCGGCTACCTTGCAGGTGGTCATACCACCGAAGTACACACCGCCGCCGGCGATCCCGGCGGTGTTGCCGGTAATAGTGCCGCCGTTGAGGTTGATCTTGGCGGTGTCGTTGGAGCCATACTGCTTGTTGGCCTCGCAATATACGCCGCCGCCGTACTTCGTTGCGGTGTTATTGGCGATGGTGCCGCCATTCATGGTGAAGGCAGCCAGTATATTCGCCACATACACACCGCCGCCGTAATCGGCCTCGTTATCCTCCATGCGGGCGGTGCCGTTCATGACAAATTCCGACGTGCCGGTAAACAGGCCCACAGCGCCGCCGGCGTAATACTGGCTCTTGCAGTTGCGGAGCACGGCGCCGTCATCCAGCGTCAGCGTGCCGTACCGGCTCACATAGATGGCAGGATTTGTGGCAGCCGTCTTGTCGCCGCCGCCATCCACGGTGATGTCCTTCAGGGTCAGGGCGGCATAGGCGGGATGATCCGAGCCGCCTGCGCCGCTATACCCCTGCTCACCCGTCAGATTGAACAGGCTGCCCTTGAAGCCCTCGGCACGCACCAGCTTGCTATTGGCATCGGCGCCGCTGATGACCACACGCTGGTTGTAATACTCATACCAAGCCATGCTGCCGTTGGTGGTGCGGGTGGGTCTGATGTTCAGAGTTTCGCTGATTTCGATGGTACCGCTTACAACGATTTCGATGGTATTGTTGTAAGAGAGCTCACTCATGGCGCTTTTGAGCTGCTCGAGGGTAGTCACCGTCGAGGTCCACGCCCATGACGTCTTGGGGACCAGACTCAGTACCATCACCAACGCTACCAGTACGCTGGCGATTCGCTTTTTCATAGATTTCCTCCCTGGCAGGTCTTTTGTATTTTGCAGTTACCACTTGCAATGACCTGCATCTTTCTGTATACTGAGCATATACCGTACACCAATGTACGATGCAAGTACTTTTTAAAAAATATGGCAAAATCTGGAGAGTTCGTCATGAGTGAGCGCAACAGCCGTCTGATGTCCATCGGTGAGGTGGCCAAGTCCCTGCATATTACCCGACGCATGATCCTCAACTATGAGGACAAGGGCATTCTGCTGCCCGACGTAAAAACCGGCTCCGGCGGGAACCGCTACTACACCCCGGAGACCCTGACCCGCATCCGGGCCATCCGGCGCTTGCAGACGCTGGGCATCTCACTGGATGAGATCAAGCTCTATTTCGAGGATGCCGCCGACCTGCGGGATATCATCGCCCGGCTGGAAACGCTGCGGGATGAGCTGAACCTGTGCATCGAGAAGCTGCAGCTGCGGGTCCGGGAGAACAGCAACGATACCCCCATCATCCGCACCATCCCCGCCCAGACGGTGTACGTCTACCGCTGCCCCTCCCCTACGGTGGAGGACCGCAAGGAGATCTTCCGGGACGTGATCCCCGCCGCCATGCGCCAGTACGGCACGGACTCCGCCAAGCGGATGTACTTCATCGACTACCCTATCGACGAGCCCAACGACATCAACTTCTGTGTGGCGGTGCCGGATGGCAGCAAGGGCCCCTATGTGCAGGACTGGCCGGAGGAGGAGGCTCTGTGCCTCTTCTTCCACGGGGACTATGACGAGATCCCGGAGGTTCGGGAGCGGCTGGTGGCCTACGCCAGGCAGCAGGGCCTGAAGCTGAAGGGTACCTGCCGCAACATCTATCTGGAGGGCCCGCCCCACCACAAGGACAAATCGAAGTTCGTCACGCAGGTGGCTCTGCCGCTGGTACAGGATGAGCTATGAGGAAGAAAACCGCCGCATCTCCTGCGGCGGTTCCGTCGTGTCGAAAAAGTCTTTTCGCCACGGCGAGACATCTTTCAGAGCTTCAAAAAGCTCTGAAAAATGGGGATCATCATCGTGTAGGACACCCCTTCCGGGTTTCCCGCACACACCCTTCCGCCCTGTTGACGAAAGGTTCCCGCTCTTTTGGCTGGCTCAGAAACCGCCGCATCTCCTGCGGCGGTTTCTTTCATATCCGGAGGGGTGGGGCGCATACACTGTCCGTGAAAGGACGGGATGCATTATGCGGGGAAAAGTCTTACTGCTGCGCCGTGGCACGCTGCTGCTGATCCTGACGGCGCTGGTGGCCGCCGGTATTTTCATGGCTGTGGGAGGCCCCAGCTTCGTCAGCGCCTCCGCCGCCAAGCGGCAGCTTCCCATCTACTCGGTGGAACGGGAGGAGAAGGTCTGCGCCATCAGCTTCGACGCCGCATGGGGCAACGAGGACACTCAGGCCCTCATCGACATTCTGGGCAAATACAACGTCAAGGCCACCTTCTTCGTGGTGGGCGACTGGGTGGATAAGTACCCGGAGTCCGTGAAGGCCCTCCACGACGCCGGGCATGAGGTCATGAACCACTCCCTCCACCACGACCACTACAACGCCCTCACCGCCGATCAGGTGGTGGCGGACGTCACCGCCTGCAACGAGAAGATCGCCGCCATCACCGGCGTGACCCCCTGCCTCATCCGCTGCCCCTACGGCGAGTACGACGACCATGTGATCTCCGCCATCCGCTCCATGGGCATGGAGCCCATCCAGTGGGACGTGGACAGTCTGGACTGGAAGGACTATGACGCCGACACCATCTGCCAGCGGGTCACCTCCAAGCTCTCTCCCGGCAGCATCGTGCTATTCCACAACGCCGCCCTCCACACGCCGGAGGCGCTGCCGGCCATTCTGGACCACATGGCCCGTGAGGGGTATTCCCTGCTGCCCATCAGCCAGCTGATCTATCGGGAGAACTATACCATCGACCACGCCGGGCGGCAGTTCTGTCAGGCCCAGAGCGAGCAGTGAAATTTTTGCCGGTTTTTCAAGAAATCGGTTGATTTTTGCAAAAAATCTGATATACTCGATGAAGGGGCGTATGGGGTATTTTGTGCGCTCTGCAAAAAAACAAAAGGAGAGAGTATGGTATGATTTTGGAACTGATTATCGGCATCCTGACGCTGGTGGCAGAGTGAATGATCTTCAAGAAGATGGGCCGTCAGGGCTGGGAGGGCATCGTCCCCTTCTACAACACCTACGTGCTGTGTCAGGAGCTGTACGGCAACGGCTGGAAGTTCCTTCTGCTGCTGATCCCCATCTACAACATCTATTTCGTCATCAAGATGAACATCGACTGGGCCAAGGCCTTCAATCAGGGCGTCGGCTTCGGTATCGGCCTTCTGCTGCTGCCCTTCATTTTCCAGCTGATCCTGGCCTTCGGCGGTGAGCAGTATCGGGATGGCAGCTATACCAATACCCAGCCCGACATGGTGGAGAATGTGGTCAACAAGGCCAAGGATGCCGTTTCCGGCAACCGGGACGACCACAAGGAGCAGTAACTGCACCAAACAAAATGGGACAGGAGAACATCCTGTCCCATTTTTTCATGTATTCAAAAGAAATGAGCGGAAAGAGCGCATGAAAAAGCTGATTGCGCTGCTTTTGGCGGCGGTAATGTGCCTGAGCCTTGCGGCTTGCGACAATGGCAAGACGGAAAATACAGATCATTCGCAGGGACAGAACACGGAAAATACATCGAAGGAGAACCAGCAGACAGAAACAGCGTCGCAGGGAAACGGAAACACCGAATGCTGAGGAGCTAATGGGGGACTATAAGAACTACCATGCGGAATTAGGTAAATAAACGATTTAAGGAAAAGAGGGGAAGCGGAAAAATCCGCTTCCCCTCTGAAATTCCCTGTAAAATTACTTATTGAAGTATCTCTTCAGCAGGCCCTCGAAAGCCTTGCCGTGCCGGGCCTCGTCACGAGCCATCTCGTGGACGGTATCGTGGATGGCATCCAGGTTGTACTTCTTCGCCAGCTTGGCCAGCTCGAACTTGCCGGCGGTAGCGCCGTTCTCGGCATCCACACGCATCTGCAGGTTCTTCTGGGTGGAATCGGTGACCACCTCGCCCAGCAGCTCAGCGAACTTGGCGGCGTGCTCGGCCTCCTCCAGACCGGCCTTCTCCCAGTACATACCGATCTCGGGATAGCCCTCACGATGAGCCACACGGGCCATGGCCAGATACATACCCACCTCGGAGCACTCGCCCTCGAAGTTGGCACGCAGACCGGCGATGATCTCCTCACGGACCTCGGCGGGAACATCCTCACCGAACACCTTGCCTACGCCCACCACGTGCTCGGCGGCCCAAGACTTCTCCTCTGCCTGCAGGGTGAACTTGTCACCGCTGACGTGGCACACCGGACACTCGGCCGGGGGATTCTCGCCTTCGTAAACGTAACCGCAAACAGGACATACCCACTTCTTCATAATCATTACCTCCATATTTTTATCATTCGTTGATGGTTTTTTACTCTCCGGGGGCGTTCCCCCCTTGGGATGGTCTAAGTATAGCACGGAATCCAGAGGATTATAAGTTGCAAATGCAACATTTAGAAAAACTTTCCATGAACTTTTTTGCGGCAGAGAAAATACGCCGGAGGAGGGTCCTCCGGCGTATTTTTATAGCAGCTTTACTCGGCATCGGCCAGAGCCTTGGCCTCGGCAATGGCCTTCTCCTGGGCCGCAGCGGGGCAATCCTCGTAGCGGACGAAGTTGAAGGTGAAGGTACCACGGGACTGAGTCATGGACCGCAGATCGATGGCGTAGCTCATCATCTCGGCCATGGGAACCTCGGCCTCCAGCACGGTCTCGCCGTCGCCAGTGGGGTTCATGCCCATGACGCGGCCCCGGCGCTTATTCAGGTCACCCATGACGTCGCCCACGTAGTTGTCAGGCACCGTGACCTTCAGCTCGCCGATGGGCTCCATCAGCACGGGCTTGGCCTCCGGCAGAGCGGCCTTGAAGGCCAGATTGGCGGCCAGCTTGAAAGCGATTTCGGAGGAGTCCACCGGGTGGTAGGAGCCGTCCACCAGCGTCGCCTTCAGGTACACCACGGGATAGCCCGCCAGCACGCCGTGCAGGCAGCTCTCACGCAGGCCCTTTTCCACGGCGGGGAAGTAGTTCTTTGGCACGGAGCCGCCGAACACGTTCTCAGCGAAGATCATATCCTCCTGCTCGGTCTGAGGCTCGAAGATGATATGCACGTCACCGAACTGGCCGCTGCCGCCGGTCTGCTTCTTATAGCGGCCCTGCTTGCGGACGGTGGAGCGGATCTTCTCACGGTAAGCCACTCTGGGAGCGGACAGCTCGGCATCCACGCCGAAGCGGGTCTTGAGCTTGGAGCACAGCACGTCGATCTGGATATCGCCGGCGCCGGAGATCACGGTCTGGTGGGTCTCGGCGTTGTTGACCACGTGGAAGGTGGGATCCTCCTCGTTGAGCTTGTTGAGGCCGGTACCCAGCTTCTCCACCTCCTGCTTGGTCTTGGGGGAGATGGCACGGCTGTAGCAGGGCTGGGCATAGTCCATGCCGTGGAGACGCACGATGTGCTTGGGGTCGCACAGGGTGTTGCCGGTCTTGACCTTATCCATCTTGCCGATGGCGCCGATGTCGCCGCAGCAGATCTCCTTGACCTCCTCGCCCTTCTTGCCCTTCATGATGTACAGGCGGCCCAGCTTCTCGGTGTTGCCGGTGGCGGGGTTATACAGGGCCATATCGCTGGTGATCCTGCCACGGAGCACCTTCACCATGGAGTACTTGCCGTACTGATCGGAGATGGTCTTAAAGACGATGGCAGCGGTGGGGCCGTTGGGATCGCAGGCCACCTCGACGTCGTTGCCGTCGTCATCCTGCGCCGTCTCGGCGGGCATATCCGTGGCCACGGGGACCAGATCCAGAATGGTCTGCATCAGCATCTCCACGCCCAGACCGGTGACGGCGGAGCCGCACAGCACCGGGCAAACACTGCCGTCCCGGACGCCCAGCTTCAGGCCGCGGGCCATGTCCTCGGCGGACAGCTCCATGGTGTCGAAGAACTTCTCCATCAGCTCCTCGTCGGAGCCGGCGGCGGCCTCCATCAGCTCGGCCCGCAGGGCCTCCACCTCGTCGGCCATATCGGCGGGAATGGCGCAGGCAGCGGCCTTGCCGCCCTTGACCTCGTAAGCGGTGTTATGCAGCAGGTCCACGATGCCCGTGACCTTCTTGTTGCCGTCAATGACCGGGGCCACAATGGGAACCACGGACTGGCCGAACTTGCCCTTCAGAGCATCCAGGCAGGCCTGATAGTCGCTGTTGTCCTCGTCGGTGCGGTTGACGAAGATCATGCGGGGCTTCTTGCCCAGCAGCTTCCAGCTGCGCTCCATACCCACGGACAGGCCGTCCTTGGCGGCACCCACCAGCACGGCGCACTCGGCGGCACGGATGGCGGAAACAGCCTCGCCGGAGAAATCAAAGTTGCCGGGAGCGTCCATGACGTTGATGCGGACGTCCTTATATTTGACCGGGGCAAAGGCCAGAGAAATAGAGATCTGGCGCTTGATCTCCTCGGCGTCGTAGTCGCAGACGGTGTTGCCGTCGGCGGTACGGCCCAGACGATCCGTTCCCTTGGTCATGAAGAGCATCTGCTCGGCCAGCGTCGTCTTGCCGGAGCCACCGTGACCCAGCAGGCAGATGTTGCGAATGTCATTGGCAGTCATATACAGTATTCTCCCTTCGTTTGGTACGAATGCGCCGTCCGGCGCAGCCAGTCAATAAGGAGAGTATATACTATTTTTTTGCACTTGACAAATACAACTTTCAGCGTCTTTTTTGTGAAAAATGCCGGGAGAGCCTTTGGCTCTCCCGGCATGGGTATGGAATGGTATCAGTAGTGGCGCACCAGTCCTGCCAGCAGCAGCACCGTCAGCAGCCACAGCAGCAAAAAGCACAGGAAATTCAGGGCCGACAGAGCGGCAAAGGCCCCCACGGAGGTGAAATAATACGCCAGCAGCAGGCCCGACAGCCCGCCCAGCCACGACAGCACCGTTCCGTCCCGGACGGCACGCCGCATCCGGCGGCTGCCGATAACCGTTTCGGCAAAGGCCATCAGCCCGTCCCGGTAGATGATGGCGTGGGGCCGGCCACGGCCCTCCGTCAACTCCGACAGGGCCAGACGGGTGGAGATATCCGGGTACAGGGGCCGGGCGTCCAGCCGGAATTTCCGCTTCAGCAGCGCCGGAGTGATGTTGGCGCTGCGGGTGGCCAGCACCGGAGTGATGCGGTTGCGGCGCATGGCCCGCAGCGCCCACTCCACATTGCGGGAGGGCTGGTATTTGATGGCAAAGATGGCGATGAGCTGACCGTCCACCGCCAGAAAAACGCCGGTCTTGAGCTTCAGGTCACGAGGCAGGGACACATGGTGCTTTTTCATGAAATAGGCGCTGCCCATGGTGACAGATTCCCCACGGATGGTACCGCCGATGCCGCCGTCCTCGTAAAAACGCAGGTCCTCCAAATGCAGGTGGGTGCCGCCCTCGCTGGCCAGCAGCTGGTCAAACAGCGGCGTCAGCTGGCTTCCGGCGGCCTGTGCCGCCGTGGCGGCATAGGACACCACCTTGCCGATCTCCTCGCCGTACAGCTTCAGTCCGTTGAGGCTCACCGTTCCCGGTGGGAACAGGTCGTCATCCGTCACCACCATCCGCCGGGCGGCGGTGATGGCGGAGGCCCCGGCATAACCTGCCACGGCGCTGCCGCTGCGGTTCAGACGCCGGTTCAGCGATGACAGGGGCAGCGTTCCCGCCACCGGCAGAGCCAGCGGCAGTCCGCCGGACAGCAATGCCGACCAGATCCACAGGGGCCGCACCGGCTGCCCCTCCCCGCCGAAGCACACCACCGCCGCCAGAATGGAGGCAGCGGCCAGCGCCAGCGGTGTCAGGATGATCTGCCAGCGATAGGAGACATCCGGCTGGTGGGAGAGGCGGTAGAAGCCCTCCGCCGTTCCCTGCTGCTTGCAGGCCCCGGCGGGAGTCACGGATACGTTATAGGGCGGCTCACCCCCCAGATCGGCCAGCCGGAAGCCTGCGAGCCGGGCTTTGGCCGCCAGCAGCTGGCCCCACAGACACAGCAGCAGGGAGATGACCGGGACGGCCGCCAGCGGCAGCTGCTCCCCGCAGCCCAAGGCGGCGTAGACGCAGTCCCCCAAACACACCAGCGATGCCAGCAGCGCCGCCGTCTCGCAGGTGATGCGGCGCTGGGACAGCTGCTTGCGGGCGCTGCGCCAGACCCGGCCCGACAGGGCCAGTGCCAGCAGCAGCAATCCGCCGGGGATGATCCCCCGCAGCACGGGCAATGCCGCCCACAGCTGGGGAACATACAGTTCCAGCCCGTCCAGCACGGACAGCACCGTCAGCAACACCGCCTCCGGCAGCACGCACCAGCACTGGCGTTTTAAGCGGGCGCAGCGGCGCTTCTCGGCCCGGACGGCCACGTCCATATCCGGCTCCGGATCGGGTTCCGGCTCCGGCTGAGGCTCCTGCGGCTGCTCCCACAGAGTCTCCGTATCCTGCGGGATGGGGGTGGCGGTGCGTGGCCTTGTCAGCTTCTCCCACCAGTGCCGCAGCACCTCTCGCAGGGGTGGGCGTTCCTCCAGAATGCCGTCCTCCTGCTCCTCCAGCACAGAGGAGACCGTGTCGTTCATGATCCGCTCCAAGGAGACTTTAGGGGCCTCCTGCGGTTCCGGCGGTTCCGCTGATCCCTGCGGCTGCTCCGCCGTTTCCTGCTCCGGGGCCTTCTCCTCTGCGGGTACTTCTTCGGGGGCGGTCTCCGCCGCCGGTTTCCCGTCCTCCTCCGGTACCGGTTGGTGCGGGAAGTGGATGATCTGGGTTTCGGACGGCTGGTCCTCCTCCGGCAGCAGCGGGCCGCCGGAGGAAAATACCTCCTCCAGCACCTCCGCCGGGAAATCCATATCCACCGGGTCGGTGTCGGGGGTGAATCGCAGTCCTTCCGGCTGTTGGGTGGTTTTCACCGCAGCAGAGGTCTCCGGTTCAGCGTGGGGCTCCGGCTCTGCGGAAGCTTCCTGCTGAGCAGGGGCTTCTGCCGGAGCAGGCTCCGGGGAGTTTTCCTCCGCAGGCAGATCCTCCGTCCGGTACAGGTCGCTGCCGCTGCCGAACTCCGCCAGAATATCCTCCAGGGTAAACTCCGGTATTTCGTTGTGATCCTCTCGGTGTTCCATGGTACCTCTCTTTTAGATGCTCCGGGTCCTTACACGGTGCGCTGCCGCACCGCCTCATACAGCAAGATGGCAGCCGCCGCCGATGCGTTCAGGGAAGATATCCTCCCCCGCATGGGGATGCTCACCAGAAAATCGCAGTTTTCTGCCACCAAGCGGCTCATGCCGTCGCCCTCGGAGCCGATGACAATGGCCGCCGGGCCCTTGAGATCGGCGTCATAGAGCCGGGTCGTTCCCTCGGCGGCAGTGCCGAACACCCAGACGCCTTGCTTTTTCAGATCCTTCAGCAGGGACGGGATATTGGCCACCCGTGCCACCGGCATATAGCTGACGGCTCCGGCGGAGGTCTTGGCCACAATGGCCGTCAAACCGGCGCTGCGGCGTTTGGGGATGATGACCCCGTGGGCTCCGGCGCACTCGGCGGTGCGGAGGATGGCCCCCAGATTGTGGGGGTCGGAGATCTCATCGCAGACCACCAGCAGCGGCGGCTCCCCCTTGGCGGCGGCAGCGTCCAGCAGGCTCTGCACCGTCACATACTCCCGCACGGCGGCCAGCGCAATGACCCCCTGATGGGCGTGGGTGCGGCTCATGCCGTCCAGCTTCCGCCGGTCGGCCTCCACCACCACGATGCCCTGGGCCCGTGCCTTGGAGGCGATGTGGCCCAAGGTCTTGTCCGTCTCCCCCTTGGCCAGATAGATCTTATCCATGGCCGTTCCGGCCCGCAGGGCCTCGATCACGGCGTTGCGGCCCTCGATGATGCCGTCCGCCTCTGCCTCCGGCCGTCTCTGTTCGTTGTCTCTCATAGGAATTTTCCTCGCAATGCATACATAATTGGTTTCAGTATACCATACTCTGGCCGGGAGATAAAGCGCCATTCATAGAAATTTTACAGGAAAATTCCCGCCGTTCGCCTTGTGAAGATATCCGAATTGTGATATACTACACGGAAATTAAAGCACTTCTGCGCCCCGCCCGGCGGGGCTGCATGGAAGGAGACCGACATGGATCCCAACAACAAGAAAGACCAGAAAAATAACCAAAACCGCAACCGCAATATGCGGGGGGTGGTGACCCTCATCATCTGGGCGCTGGTGCTGACGGTGGTGTTCAACTATATCAACGCTTACAGCAACAATCTCACCAAGCGGGCCAGCAGCCATGAGATCCCGTACAGCCAGCTCATCGACCTCATTCAGGAGGATCAGGTGGCGGAGCTGAAGATCGAGAAGGGCGTCCTGTATGCCACCCCCGTGGACGGCTACGTCTACACCGAGGAGGCCGCCGATAAGAACAAGGAACCCAAGAGCTATACCCAGAGCGAGAAAACGCCTCTGATCCTGTATACCACCGCTCTCAACGACGCCAGCCTCCTGCCTCTGCTGGAGGAGCACAACGTCAAGTACACCAGCCCCGTCCAGACCCAGATGAGCCCCATTCTGGAGTTCATGATCGCCTATATCCTGCCGGTGATCGTCATGGTGGCCCTGTTCATGCTGGTGATGCGGATCATGGCAAAAAACGGCGGCGGTATCGGCGGCATCGGCAGCGTGGGCAAGTCCAACGCCAAGGTGTATATGGAGAAGTCCACCGGTGTCACCTTCAAGGACGTGGCCGGTCAGGACGAGGCCAAGGAGTCGCTGGAGGAGATCATCGACTTCCTCCACAATCCTCAGAAGTACACGGCCATCGGTGCAAGACTGCCCAAGGGCGCTCTGCTGGTGGGCTCTCCCGGTACCGGCAAGACTTTGCTTGCCAAGGCCGTGGCCGGCGAGGCCAACGTCCCCTTCTTCTCCATCTCCGGCTCGGACTTTGTGGAGATGTTCGTGGGCGTGGGCGCCTCCCGTGTCCGTGACCTGTTCAAGGAGGCCGCCAAGGTGGCTCCCTGCATCATCTTCATCGACGAGATCGACACCATCGGCAAATCCCGTGACGGCGGCCGCTTCGGCGGCGGCAACGACGAGCGGGAGCAGACCCTGAACCAGCTGCTGGCGGAGCTGGACGGCTTCGATCCCGGCAAGGGCATCATCGTTCTGGGCGCCACCAACCGCCCGGAGGTGCTGGACAAGGCCCTGCTGCGTCCCGGCCGTTTCGACCGGCGCATCACCGTGGATCGCCCCAATCTGGCGGGCCGTCTGGCCACTCTGCAGGTCCACACCCGGAGCATCCATCTGGCTGAGGACGTGAATCTGGAGAAGATCGCTCAGGCCACCGCCGGCTGCGTGGGCGCAGATCTGGCAAACCTTGTCAACGAGGCGGCCCTGCGGGCCGTGCGGCTGGGCCGCAGCGCCGTGAATCAGAATGACCTGCTGGCGGCCTTCGAGACCGTCATTGCCGGCTCCGAGAAGAAGGGTACCGTCATCACCGACGAGGAAAAGCGCATCATCGCCTATCATGAGGTGGGCCATGCGCTGGTGGCGGCCAAGCAGAAAAACGCCCAGCCCGTCAGCAAGATCACCATCGTCCCCCATACGCAGGGCGCTCTGGGCTATACCCTGCACCTGCCGGAGGAGGAGAAGTTCCTCATGTCCCGTGAGGACATTCTGGCGGAGATCCGCACGCTGCTGGCCGGCCGGTCCAGCGAGGAGGTGGTGTGCCACACCATGACCTCCGGCGCCGCCAACGACATCGAGCGGGCCACGGAGATGGCCCGGAATCTGGTGGCCCGGTTCGGTATGTGCGAGGAGTTCGACATGATGGCGCTGGGCAGCGTACAGAACCAGTATCTGGACGGCACGTACTCCATGAGCTGCGCTCAGGAGACCTACGCCGCCGCAGATCGTGCCGTCATCGCCATCATCCGTCAGTGCCATGAGGATGCCAGACGGATGCTGGAGGAGAACCGGGAGCTGCTGGACAAGATCGCCGCCTATCTGCTGAAGAAGGAGACCATCACCGGTCAGGAGATGATGGCTATCATCGAGGGCCGTGACCCGGAGACGGTGGACAACTACGGCGCTACCCGTGAGGAGAAGCAGCCCCTGTTCCGTCCCTCCTCCCCGGAGGTCATCGAGGCCCCTGCCAAGCACATCCACATCGTATCCGAGCCGGTGCCGTCCCCGGAGGAGCCGCAGACCCCGGAGGAGCCGCAGACCCCGGAGGAAGCCCAGCCGAATCGTGACCCGGAGGAAAACGAGCATAAGTGACCCGCTCCCTGCGAAAGGAGGCAGAACCCATGAAATGTAAACGACTGTTGGCGCTGGCGCTGGCTGCGGCCCTGTGCATCGTGGCAGCGGCCTGCGGTACAAAGAACAATGAGCCCGGCGCCGATACTCCCACCAAGACGGACACCCCCACCGCCGCTCCCGGCGGCACCCAGACCGTGGGCGACACCGGCGACGGCACCGTCCGGGAGGACGGCTCCTACGTGCCGGGGCAGGTGAACCGACTGCGGCTGACCTATAACGGCAACGTCAGCTCCGCCCTGTACGTCACCTCGGCGGCCCAGCTGCCGGACTACCCGGAGCTGTCCGCCTACGACGATGCGTTCTTCAAGGACCATGCGCTGGTGCTGGTGCAGGAGTCGGTGAACTCCGGCTCCGTGGAGGTGGGCATCGAGTCCGTGTCCCTGAAGGCGGACCACGCCGCCGTGGTGACGCTGACCCATCAGGGCCCCGGCGAGGGGCAGGTCGGCACCGCCGACATGGCCACATGGCTGCTGTGGACGGAGGTGGACACCGGACTGGAGGATTACCAGTGGACGGTGGCCAATCCGGCGCTGGAGTCCCAGCTGTCTCAGTATTGATAAAGCGATCCCCAACCCCCGTCTGCGTGGCAGACGGGGGTTTTTCGGCGCACTTCCCTGCCGTACCCACTGGAAAATGCGGCGGAGATAGTGTATAATGGCGAAAGTGAGTAAAAAACAGGAGGGACCCTATGGACATCAGGCAGCGCTTACACCTCTCCGGCATGGACAGCCACGCCCCGGAACTGGCCCGGAAATGGGGGCTGGGGCTGGAGGTCACGGACTTCTGCTACGCCCCCATGCTGGACGACCCCGCCACCCTTCCGGCGGTTCGGGAGAAGATGGCAGGCATCGACCATTTCTGGCTCCACGCCCCGTTTGCGGAGCTGGCTCCCTGTGCCGTGGACCCGCTGGTGCGGGAGGTGACGGCCCGGCGCTATCGTCAGGCTTTGTCCGCCGCCCGGCAGCTGGGCATCCGCCGTCTGGTGATCCACAGCGGCTATATCCCGCTGGTGTACTTTCCAGAGTGGTTCACGGAGCAGTCCGTGGCCTTCTGGCGGGAGTTCCTGCCGGAGGTCCCGGAGGATATGGTGCTGGCGCTGGAAAACGTCATGGACGAGACGCCGCAGCTGATGACGGACATCGTCCGTCAGGTGGATGATCCCCGGCTGGGCCTGTGTCTGGATGTAGGCCACGCCAATACCTGCGCCAGCCGGACACCTCCTCTGGAGTGGATCGCCCCCATGGCCCCCTACCTGCGGCACGTACATCTGCACAACAATTTAGGGGATTGGGATCTCCACAGCAGTCTGGGGGATGGCGAGATCCTCATGCAGCAGATACTGGCGGCGCTGCTGGAGCAGTGTCCGGAGGCCACATGGACCATCGAAAATCAGGACTGCGCCCCGTCCCTTGCATGGCTGGTGCAGCAGGGCTATCTTAGTGAGGAGTAACCTATGACAGATCAGGAATTGAAGCAGTACTGCAGGGCCATCACCGTTCCGGATCGGGAGATCATGGACGCTGCCCGCCGCCGTCAGGCGGAGCTGGCCAAGCCCCCCGGCAGTCTGGGCAAGCTGGAGGACTACTCCATCCGGCTGGCGGGCATCACCGGACAGGTGCGCCCCCATATCGAGAAGTGCCGGGTGCTGGTGCTGGCGGCGGATAACGGCGTCACGGCGGAGGGTATCTCCTCCGCCCCCACCTCCGTGACTCTTTCGCAGGTCATCAACATGACCCGCCACAAGACGGGGATGTCGGCGCTGGCCCACTACTTCGGCAACGAGGTGGTGGTAGCGGACATGGGCATCGATACGGATCGCCCCATCCCCGGCGTGCTGGACCGGAAGGTGCGCCGCTCCACCGGCAACATCGCCAGAGAACCCGCCATGACCCGGCAGCAGGCTCTTCAGGCGTTGGAGACCGGCATGGAGCTGGCGGCGCAGGCTGCCGCTGACGGCGTACAGGCACTGGGCATCGGGGAAATGGGCATCGGCAACACCACCACCTCGGCGGCGGTGCTGGCAGCCCTGACCCACGCCCCGGCGCAGGCCGTCACCGGCCGGGGCGGCGGGCTGACGGATGCGGCCTTTGAAAAGAAAAAACAGGTCATCGACCGGGCGCTGGCCCTGCATCGCCCCGACCCCGCCGACCCGGTGGGGGTACTGGCCGCCGTGGGCGGGCTGGATCTGGCCGCCATGACGGGGGCCTTTCTGGGCTGCGCCCAGAACCATGTCCCGGCGGTGGTGGACGGCTACATCTCCATCGTGGCGGCGCTGACGGCGGTGCGTCTCTGCCCCGCTGCGGGAGAGTATCTGTTCCTCTCCCACGCCTCCTATGAGATCGGCTACCGCATCGCCGCACAGGAACTGGGGCAGGAGCCCTGTCTGCTGCTGGGGATGCGGCTGGGCGAGGGCAGCGGCTGCCCGGTGATGTTTCAGATTTTGCGGGCCGCCTGCGCCGTCATGGACGGCATGGCCACCTTCCCGGAGGCGGCCATTGAGGATGACTACCTGACCCCCATCCGGGCGCAGGACAGCTTTACGGTGACGCCATGAGGATCCTTCTGTTAGGCGGCAGCAAAAGCGGCAAAAGCATGATGGGCCAGCATATGGCCCGGCGGCTCTCCGCCGGTGCGCCCATGTACTACTGGGCCACGCTGGAGCCCAGAGACGGTGAGGACCGTGCTATCGTCCGGCGGCATCTGGCGGAGCGGGACGGCTGGGGCTTCGAGACCATCGAGCAGGGACGGCAGCTCCCGCAGGCGCTGGAATGGGTGTCCCCGGCGGGGACGGTGCTTTTTGACAGCATTACGGCGTGCCTGGCCTGCCAGATGTTCTCCGCCCCGGAGCCGGACGGAGAAGCCCCCCGACGCACGACGGAGGAGCTGCTGGTCATCAGCCGTCACCCGGCCCACTTTGTCTGCGTCTGCGACGAGCTGTGGCGGGACGGCGTGACCTATGAGACGTGGACGGAGACGTACCGCCGGGGCCTTGCGGAGATCTGCCGCAGGCTGGCGGCGGAATTTGACGTGGTATGTGAGCTGACGGCGGGACTGCCCCGCCTGTGGAAAGGAGCGTGGCGCTTTGAGTGAGTGGCTGGACGGGTTTTCCATGGCCTGGGGGATGTTTTTGGCAATCCCCTGCCCCCTGCGGCGATGGAACGAGAAGGCTCGTGAGAAAATGCTGGTGTGTCTGCCGCTGGTAGGACTGGCGGTGGGCGGCATCTGGCTGGGCCTGTATCTGCTGCTGCGCCATGCCGCCATCGGCGGGCTGTACGCCTTCCTCATGGCGGCGCTCCCGTGGCTGGTGACGGGCTTCATGCATCTGGACGGCTACATGGACGTGTGCGACGCCGTGCTGTCCCGCCGGGAGCTGGCCACCCGCCAGCGCATCCTGAAGGACTCCCATTGCGGAGCCTTCGCCGTCATCGGCATGGTGCTGCTGGCCCTGTGCCAGTGGAGCGTATTCCTCTCCGGCAGCGCCGACGAAAGCCTGTGGGGGCTGCTGCTGATCCCGGTGGCCACACGGGCCTGTGCGGGACTGGCGGTACTGAAGCTGCGGCCCATGGGTACCAGCCAATACGCCGCCATGGGCCGCCACGGCGGCTATGCCGCGGCGCTGGCGGTGCTGCTGGCGGCGGCGATCGCCGTACCGCTGGTCACGGACCGCAGCTTCGCCCCCTTGGCGGCAGCAGCGGGCTACGGGCTGGCGGTATGGTACGGCTTCCGGCAGCTGGACGGCATGAACGGTGACATCTCCGGCTTTGCCCTGACACTGGGTGAGCTGGCGGGAGCCGCCGTATGGACTTTGGTGAGGTGAGGATATGGACTTGATCATCGGCGGAGCATATCAGGGAAAGCTGACACTGGCGGCGCAGGAGTACGGCCTGACGCCGGGGGATATCTGCGATCTGGCGGCAGGTGAGCCGGCGCTGGGCGCCCGGTGCTATATCCATCTGGAGGAGCTGACCCGGCGGCAGGAGGACACTGAGCCGTATCTCCCTCTGCTGGCGGCGGCAGAGGTGGTCATCGCACGGGAGATCGGCAGCGGCGTGGTTCCCATGGATGCCGGAGAGCGAGCCTGGCGGGAGCGCCATGGCCGTCTGCTGCGGCGGCTGGCCCAGCAGGCCGGCAGCGTGCGCCGGGTATTTTGCGGACTGACGGAGGTGCTGAAATGAAGCTGACCCTGCTGCGCCATGCCCAGACGGAGGGCAGCCTGCGGAACCTGTATTACGGGGCGGCGGATATCCCCGCCCTGCCGGAGTCTCTGTCGGAGCTGCACCGCCGGGCCGGGGACTATCCCACGGCCCAGCGCTACTATACCAGCGGGATGCTGCGGACGGAGCAGACGCTGGCGGCCATCTATGGCAACGTACCCCACACCCGGCTTCCGGGCCTGCGGGAGATGGACTTCGGCGACTTCGAGATGAAGAGCTACGAGGAGCTGAAGGACACCCCGGCCTATCAGGCGTGGATCACCGACGTAGAGCACAACCCCTGCCCCCACGGGGAGAGCGCCCCGCAGGTGCTGCGGCGCAGCCTTGCGGCCATCGCCCCGGTGGTGCAGAGGCCGGAGGACGCCGTCTGCGTCATCCACGGCGGCGTCACGGCGGGGCTGATGATGGCCTGGTTCGGCGGCGGGCGGTATGACTACTCCGTCTCCCCCGGTCAGGGCTTTCAGGTGACCTTCCGGGAGGGTCAGCCGGTGTCGTATACCCGCATCCCGGCGGCGGAATAGGGCCCGCCGGACGGCGTTTTCCATCTGCAGGGGCAATTTTTTGCGACGCCGGAGAGAAAATGGTTGCATTTTATAAAGAAGTGTGTATAATATATGGAGCGGAGCATCCGCTCCATATATTATGGCTCTACAACTTCATATCCGGGCTTGTAGCTCAGCTGGGAGAGCGTTCGGTTCGCATCCCTATGGTCGCACATCGACCTGCGAGTTTCAGCCCATGATTTCGGAGAGAATTTCCTCCGGAATCTTCTAAAATCGAAAAACTTGAAAATCTGCTTTTTGTTGCAAAAACCTGCAAAAAGCGGCAATATGGGCCTATAGCTCAGCTGGGAGAGCGTACGGTTCGCATCCGTAAGGTCGTCGGTTCGATCCCGATTAGGTCCACCATTTCGAGAAAAATCACCGCCAATTCGGCGGTGATTTTTCGTTTGACCACAATCATACCACAGACGGCAGAAAATCCTGACCGCTTTTGAAATCCGCAGACGGCGAGTAGAAGCAACTCACCGTCTGCGAATCGTTTATCTTTGATTATGGCATAGCAATGGTTGCATAATAGCGAAATGGTTTTTGTATACTTGTCCTTTTTTAGCACCTATATCAAAGAAATAATGCCTGTAGAGAGTACATCTGCCTCAAGAATGCCTTTTTGGTTTTCTTTATAAAGAGCTACGAATACATCATAGTTATCCCGTATGTAGCAAAGTGCTTCTTCAAAGGTATCCAGTTTTCTATCTGTGATATAAGTCACAATTTCAGATATGTATGTTGAAAGATAGTCATTAAGGTGTTCAATATATACAATCAGAGATGTTTGCTCCCGCAGAGCTGCATGTGCAATCTCATTTCTGATTCGATAAAGGCGTTGGATTTGCCAACTGACACGATTATAATGGTTTTCAATTTTGCAAAAAGCAAAATCAATATCTGTAAGCAGTTTATATACATTACCACATCGATGCTTAAGGAGTGTGTTAACACTACACTTTTCAACCATCTGAGTAAATAATGTCGGGTCTTGAAAAACGGCAATAACTTCTTCTACCATTTTTTGCTTTGTCGGTTGTCCTAAATCTATAGAAATCGAGTCAAAGTTCAAGTTAACACGGCATCGCTTGCAGTCCTCAGCAAAATTTCTCACGATTCGGTATATATATCTAATACAAATAGCGGCTGGAACAGTCTCTTTCACATTGGATATAATATTTGAATACATATTGGTGCGAGCCAAAGATTCTAATGCGACCCACAAATTCATATATTTCTCTTCTTGGAACAAAGACGATCTGCTAATATTTGTGTAGCTAAATGCACCTTGGAGCCTATCACATATGGATCTCTTGGGCCCATCGGCAAAAATTTTACGAGTGCTTTCAAACACACGTCCAGAACTATCCAAGTAGTCATAAGTCGCATACAAGGATTCAGCTGTAAATGAACGGTGATAGGAATTGACATTATTAATAGTTACAAACACAACAGATTTTAAATCCCAAGCATCAACAAGGTTATAGAAACTCGCAAGATTTAAAACTGTGGCTAATTTGGAAATAGCAATATGGGATGCCGAGTAAACATCCTTTGCATTGACATTAATCCGAAAATATTTCTTTTCAGCTTTGATAAGCTGACCGATGTCGCCAATACTTTCATATTGTGCAACAATTTCAGGGTGCGATTTTAATTCAAGGCCAAGCTGATTCAACACATGTTGAGCATGATCCTGCTCGACACCGGAAAGTTTGGCAAACGGCACATTTATTAGAACATCGTAAGAATAAACGCTATCGCTCAAAAGTTCATTTCTAAAACTGTCCCACTGTTCGGAAAACGATCTACCCTGTGTAAAGAATCGTAGCATTTCATAAAGTGCAGAAGGAGACCATCCATTATGTATTGCTTGACTCGATGCTATACTGGCAAAGTATTCGATATCGCCAACATTGCCGCATGCGATACTTGCTTCAAGCTCTACAAGAACCCACTCCATATAGGCAGGGCACAGAATGCCAATAGCGTATTTCAAATGATAGGCAAGACGGTTCTTTTCTGCCGGCGAGGTCGGCTTTTTACCTAAGGCAGCTTGAAGACGATTCAAAAGCGCTTTGTTGTATTTTTCCAGCACTTTATCTTGCTTGAGTATATAAAGAGTTTCAAGTCTGCATGCCTCAATATTATCATCTGTTGTAAAAAGCCCCTGCTGTGTTTTCTTAATCACAGAAAGCAGTTCTTTAAGCGCACTAAATGATGTAAGAACTCGATACTGATAGACGTCCAAAGTCTGCACATGAACAAGTTCTTGCCACACTTGGTAAAATGGAACGACTTTCAAATCTACTTTTTTGTTGGTTAATTTTTCATCATTGCTCCCACTCAACATCGAACCACTCCCCATTGACAAATAGCAAAATATAAGGTATAATTACACACAGTAAAGAATACCCTTTATATTGATATCAAGAGGTGCTTTCCTTTAGTTGTGAGACGGTAGTCCCGACGAAAAGGATTGCCCTCTTTATTTATTTTATCCAATGCGTTGGAAAAATCAATAGCAATGTACATAAACGGGAAAAATCACCCCATTATGTGCTTGAGATAAATGGAGTGTGGTAAATATGCCATTGTTATTCTGTAAGAATTAAATCATAAAGAAGTTTTTTGCAAATCACAACAGCGATTGAGATTTTTTAAAGCCGCTATATGTTATAAACGGCGTTTATAGTATATAGCGGCTTTTTATGATACAGCCGGTGCTGCCAGTTCTGCTCTGACCTCGTCATAGTATTTCTGCACCGTGGTGCGGTCCATGCCTGTTTCCCGTGCGATATAGCTTTTATTGCTCACGCCGGGGTTCTGGCGCAGGTACTCCGCCAGCTGCTTTTTCTTGGGGCTGACACCGTCCGGATACTCCGCAGCCGTCCCATTCCGCAGGGCGGCGATCTCCGCTTTCATTTGCAGGATCAGCTTTGCCAGCTTTTCCTCACATTCCTCCCGTGTGCGGCCATATACATTGCGGGAGTGCTTCTTGCCGTCTGGCCAGACGGGCGAGTACCGTCCCTCCCACATATCCTCCTTGATCTGCTTGATGTAGCCCGTGCCGGGTCTGCGGCGCGGCGGTGTGTACGGTTCAAACCTCTGCGCCTCTGATGCAGCTTCTGCTTTCTGTCGGGATATTTCTGTCTTTGCGATGCCGCGGTCGATGCTGGCTGCGGCATTTTCCTGCATTTCGTTGGTAATGTGGGTGTAGATATTCAGCGTGGTCTTGGCGGAGACATGGCCAATGATGGCGGACAGTGTCTTCACATCCATGCCGTGTTCCAGTGACATGGTGGCGAAGGTGTGCCGCAGATCGTGAAAGCGCACCTTTTTGCAGTCTGCCCGTTCCAATATCTGCTGGAGTCGCTTGCGGACATAGCTGGGGTCTATGGGCTGGTTCGGCTTGATGCGGGACGGGAATATCAGCGGGGAGAATACTTCTTTCCGATATTCCCGCAGAAGTCCTACCATAACTGGCGGCAGGATGATAGTGCGAAACGCTGCTTTTGTTTTCGGCTCGCTGATGGTATTCTTACCGCCAACCGGTGTGACCTGCTTGCTGATATGGAGTTCCCCTGTCTCAAAGTTCAGGTCATCCCATGTGAGTGCCAGTATCTCACCCCGGCGAAGTCCTGTGGTCAGCTCCAGCAGGAAGAGTTCGTACATCCCCTGCGCTTTGGCTTGTATCAGAAATCGCTGAATTTCTTCTTTGGACAGCACCTTCATTTCCTTCGGTTCTGGCGGCGGGAGCTTGACGCCGAGGATGGGATTTTTCTTGATCAAGCCATCCTTGACTGCCCTGTCCAGCGCCATCCGTATTACATGATAGCAGCTTCGCACCGACCGCTCCGCCATTTCCGGGCCCTTGGTGTCCCGATGTGTCTTTCTGCCGTTGGCCTTCATCTCGTTCAGAAACTTCTGACAGTCCGCCTGCGTCAGCTTGTTCAGTGGGATATGCCCGAGACCGGGGATGGCGTGGACATAGATCCACTCCTCATAGCCCTTCTGCGTAGTGGGACGGATGGATGGCTTGCAGTGATTTTCATACCAGTAATTCATCCAATCCCCAAACCGCATATCCGGTTTTACCTTGAAGGGGGCGACCTCGGTGTACTCCTCCTGAAGATTTTTCAGTTTTTCCACGCATTCCGCTTTTGTTTTTGCCAGGACGCTTTTCTGCTTTGCCTTTCCGTTTTCATCGTAGCCCACGATGTGACGGCCTTCCCACCGTCCGTCGCTTCTCAAGCGGACAGTGCCCTGACCGTTTTTGCGTTTCCTTGCCATGTGATCACCCCTTCACTACAAAATCACTCATGAACTCGCCCACGATCCCTGACGCTTTGCGGTGCATATCCCCTGTGACATGGGTATAGGTGTCCAGCGTGAACGAGGTTTTCGTGTGGCCCAGAATGCCAGAGAGCGTTTTAGCATCCACGCCGCTGGTCAGCGCGTGAGTGGCGAAGGTGTGCCGGAGATCGTGAAAGCGCATATCCGGAAGCCCTGCTTCCGCCAGCAGCTTTTTCATGCGGGAGTAACCGCTGTTCGGCATGATGGGGTCTTCCGGGTGGATCGGGTTCGGGAAGATCCACCGGGAGATGGATGTCCTTTTTCGCGCGGACAGCAGCTGCACCGTGCTGGGCGGCAGCTTGATGATCCTGCGTCCCGCACCGGTTTTCGTTTCGCCCACATAGTAACCGCCGCCCTCCTTGTTGTGGAGTGTTCTGCGGACGGTCAGCGTTTCTTTTTCCGCATCAAAGTCTGTCCACATGAGTCCGCATATTTCACCTCGCCGCAAGCCGGTGGTGATCTCCAGATAGAAAAAGTCGTGCCAGTGCTCATCTGCCTTAATAGCTTCCATGAATCGTTCCAGCTGTTTGTCATTGAGGATAGTTTTTGCGGCAGTCACTTTCTTCGGCAGTGTCACATCGTCGGTGGGGTTCTTTACGATCAGGTGGCGGTCAACAGCTGCATTCAGTGCCTGATGCAGGACGCCGTGTATCCTGCGGACCGTGGCGGGAGACAGCGCCCCACCGTCCACGCCGCCCTCCCGCTGCAGCTTTCGATACAAGGTCTGAACATCGGCAGCAGTCACCTTGCTGATTTGTTTGCTGCCAAGGAAGGGTTTGATATTTCGCTCTGCATACCCACGGTAGCCCTTGTATGTGGATGGCCGGACCGACGGTTCGGCACACTCCCTTAACCAGATGTCCAGCCACTCCCCCAGTGTCATGCGGCAATCCTCCGTGAGCTCGGCCCCGTCGTACTCGACAATGCACCGATGCAGCTTTTCCATCAGAGTCTTTTGCGTCTTCGCGGATACATAGTGGAAGATCGAGTCGCCGTTTTCCTTGTGTCCGACTACGATACGCCCTTCCCAGCGACCATCGGCACGCTTGCGTACCATGCCGTCGCCGGATGGTCTTCGTTTCGCCATTTGCAGTTATCCCTCCCGTCTGCTTTTCTTTGTATAGGCATTGCAGCCTCTGCACTGCCTGCAACCTGTTTTACAAACACACCATACCGATAACCCTTTGCGAAAGCGAGAGGAATTATCGATGTCGACGCACTTTCTACGAAAGCAACAACAGTCGCGCCCATATCTTTCACCACATGGTCTGCTGCCAGTTCTGCCCACGGCTCAGCTTTTGTCCCAAGGCCAGTTTCTTCAATGCCTCTCGATGCCGCTGCTTGCTCTCCGTCCATGCCGGTGGCGCAGGCAGCGGCGGCAAATCGTCTGCCTCCTCTATGGACCGCCCCAGCCGAACCAGCTCGCTTGCCAACTCGCCCATCCAGCCCTCCTCCGGCTCCGGCGTGTTGGGCCGGAAGCCCACCGCCTGTCGGTAGGCAAACAGCGTTTCCAAATTCTCCTTCAGAAATGTTTCATCGTGGAGGCTGCTGTCCCGGCACCGCCGACCGTCAGGACAGACAAAGGTGATATGTTTCCGAGTGTCCGTCCAGATAACTTCATAGCCCTCGTACTCCATGTTTTCGACGAAGCTCTCCCGGTCATCGGCATATTCCAGTGCGTCGTTGATGGCTTGGATGAGATCCAGCTTCCAGCTATCGCCCCGCAGTCCCGCCTGGTACTCGCCGGGGCGCATCTGCTTTTTCCGAGTGTGCTTTTTTGGCGGCTCCAGCACCTGCAGCCCGTGCGCCATGCAGATCTCATCATTGACCTGCCGATGCCGCTGGAGATCTGCGGCGTTCTGGTGCAGCTTTTTGCCGTCCTTGCAGCTCACGCTGTTGACCACCAGATGATTATGAAGATGGTTTGTGTCCAAGTGTGTTGCCACGACTACCTCAAAATCTGGGAACTGCTTCTGCGCGAACTCCACGCCGATGGCGTTGACCTGCTGTGGCGTCAGCCCGTCCTCCGCCGGGAAGGATTGGACGAAGTGATAGAATTGTCTGCCATCCGTTTTTCGGAATTGCTGTTTGGTTGTCATCATTTCCAGGTACGATGCCCTTGCCACGCAGTTGTGTCCCGTCACCATCCATTGGTCGTCCAGCATGGTTTTGCAGGCCTGCGTCACATATTTCAGCACGCCCATCATCGTACCAGCCGTCTGTTTCTTGTTGCGTACTGCGGTGAAGATGGCCATTACTGCACCTCCCGGCTGATGCGCAATAGCTTTTGGCAGAGATCTGCATAACCGTCTATGAGCTCGTCGCTTCTGAGGATCTGGATGCGTCCCATGTTTGCCAGTGTCGTGAGCTGGTTGAGGTTCCTGCCTTGGGCTTTCACTTCGGCGAGGATCTCATCCAGTCCGTCCACCCGGACGATCTCCTTGCCCAGTGCGCAGGTGATGATGTAATCGGTGACAGTCATTCCGGCTTGTTTAGCCTGATGCTGAATCAGATCTTTGGTGCCCGGTGTCATTCTTGCGGTGATGATCGCTGTTTTCTTTCTCTGCATTGAACTCCTTTCTCCCCCTTGGGGCCGGGGGTGCCGGGGTCTTGCCCCGGCGAGTGCGTCCGGCGTATAGCCGGACGCTATGCTTGCCCCACCGAAGGGTGGGAACTTTGCCCCTACGGGGCATTTCTGCCCTGAACGCCCCCACATAACTGCCCTCGCTGTTGTTGCTGCCTTCGACCGCAAAATCTCACACGGCGGCTTACAGCGGTGTACACGGCGGAACTTTACGCGCTCCGCTCCCCCGCTGCCGGAGTGAACGTAGCACCCAGCCTTTCGGCTCTTTCCTGTGCCCGCTGCCGTTCCATGGCTTGCCCTGCCTTCTCCATCTGGCGCTCGTAACAGAGGGCGAGGGCATCCTTGATCGGCAGGATGGTGTACCTGAGACAGCCGTTGCGCTTGAGACCGTCCTTGGTGATGATCTCCGTGCGCTCTGTGCGGATAAGACCATGTTCCTCCAGCGCAGCAACGTACTTCGCCACCGTGTTGACCGAGACGCTGAGTTTCTTTGCGATGGTCGGGTAGCTGACGATGCACTGGTAGGTTTGTCGATCCTCAATGCGGAGCAGGTAGGCGTAGATACTGAGTTCTATGTGGTGCAGTCCCAAATCAAAAATGGCGTTGGGGAGGGGAAAATAATTTTTGATCGTGTCCTTCTTCACATAGGGCGTGTTCAGCATTCCGACGCCCCTTTCGTGTGCGCAGTGATCCATTTCCGCAGTTCCTCCTTCGGAACGACGACGCGTTTGCCGATCCGCAGAGAGGGAAAGTCATCTTCCTGAATGAGTTCATAGATGCTGGACTCCGAGACTCCCATGAGATCCACCAGCTGCTTCACACTCAGCAGCAGGGGCAGTTCGTCATAGTTGGTATAAATGCTTTTCTTCAAATCGTGTCCTCCTTGTAGCTTTGTTGGTAGAGCGTATTCATTTTTTGGTGATGGTGTAGGTCTGATCTCACCTCCCATGATTTTTCTCTGCTGTACGCCGCGCTCTTGCTCCGTTGGTACGCTCCCCCTTTGTGGGATCATGGCGTCACTTCGCCCGGAGCACCCGGGCTGCGGCGGCAGGTATTCACTTTTCAAGGTTCCGAAAATAACGGTTGACATATCCGCCTTAATAGATTAGACTTATTTTATAAAAGATGTTTTATATGTCCACTTCTAATCGTACTATAACATGTCAACGCCCTATTGTCAAGTCTTATAGCACACAGTATATTTCATCAGTCTAATTTAAGGAGTACACATTATGCCAGACTATATTTTTAAAACCTACATTGACAGCGGCAGGGAGCATTACGAGTACACCGATGTGACGGATAGAGAGCAGACCATAAAAAAAGACTTTCCATTCCCAGAAAGTCTGATGGAGCTGCTGTATATGGATACGCAGGAGCTGGAAGCCATCACCAAGAAAATGGACAAAGCCTTGCTGGCTTCTTACCAGTCCGGCGCCAAGGATGACCTGCAGGTCGTAGTAGAGGGACTGGACGAGCTTGCATCCCGACACGTCTATTTTGAGCTGCTGCGGCTGGACTGGACAGGGCGGTTGAAAGCGGTGGAGCGCGTCACGCCCAAGGAGTACCTTCGGCTGCTGCCCCATAAAAAAATCAGCCACATTTACAGCAACATCGATACCATGCAGCGACAGATTATCGGTTTGATCGCACATGCGCTGGACATGGACGGCGAGAAGAAATCCGTATCTGAAAAGATGGTAGCCTATTACAATGCCGAGGGCAACGACACATTGTACACCTTCCAGTTCCAGCCACAGCCTGTCAACTTCGAGGTCATCGACAGGCGGATCTTTGCTGAGGTGCTATATCCCAAGGACATCTATGACCTCATCGACCACCATATACGGGAGTGCGTGAAGCGTGAGGTGAGGATGCGGGTATGCAAGAACTGCCTGCGCTACTTCGCTGTGACGGGCAAGGCCAGCACGGAGTACTGCGACCGGGTCTGCGACAGCAAGGGCCGCACCTGCCGGGAGATCGGGGCTATCAACACATGGACGCAGCGCAAGCAGGGCGACGAGGTGTTCAAGGAATATCGCAGAGAGTACAAAAAGCGTTTCGCCCGCATCAACGCCGGCAGGTTGACCAAGAGCGCGTTCTACGCCTGGAGCGAGGAGGCCAGAAAGAAAAAAGAGGACTGCGATGGCGGCACGATCACACCAGGGGAATTTTCCCGTTGGCTGAAGGAGTCGTGAGAAATGTTGAGCAGAGGAATAAGTCCACCATGACTTGTTCCTCTGCTTTTTCATTGATTATGGCATTGCAGGATTTGAACGATTTTCTCATTCCATTGAGTCCTGTTTGCTTTTGTAATCCCTTCCCCAAGCTTCCATCGATGTGATACTCGAATTGAAGCAACGATGAGCCACTACAGTTGACAATCTTTTTTCAAGATGCTATTATATAAACAAATAGCTAATAGCGATATGTTAACAAAACGAAAGGAGGTGCACAATGGCGGCAACTGCTTTTGGAGAATTTCTGCATACTGTACGCAAGCGCACAAAAGGTACGCAAGTGGCAAGAGCTGCAGGAATATCATATGTGTATTTGCTTGATTTAGAAAAAGGTGCCAGGCCTGTTCCAAGCGATACTGTGCTGATGGCATTGGCAAACAATTTGCCTTTTAATCCTGGAGAACGAGAACATTTCTTTGATTTAGCTGCTGCAGAAAATGGGTGTGCACCACTGGATGTTTCGATTTTTGTAAGAGACAACAAAGAACTCATAGACATGATTAGACGAGTTGAACGCACACACATTAGTGTTCAAACTTTGTGCGCACTGACCGAGGGCGTTGAGAAAAGGGGAGCTTTTACATATGACAAATAATATTGGATATGGTGTTGTTTACACACCAGACTCTCTTTCTGAATACGTCGCTGCCCTTTTACTTGAAGAGTTCAATAAGGATATACCGACAGATAGCGTTAATTCAAAGAGTATTACTATCCTTGATCCTGCTTGTGGTGAAGGTTCACTGCTCCTTGCCACGGAAAAGGCATTGGAAAACCAAAAGTTCAGTCAAGAATTCAATCTTATTGGTATCGATATCGAAGAAGATGTTATCAAGCGCGACCGACAACACTTTGATGTTAGCAAGTATACATTCTACTCAAATGATGCTCTTTTACCTTCGGAAACAGGAGCCCCAATAGAATATTGGCGTTCCATGGGAATTGAACCGGAGCTGATTATCGCAAATCCACCATGGAGTTCAGAAAAACTGTATGATAAAAAGAGATTGACTGATGCTGGATATAAATTTGACGTTGGCCAGTATGACAGCTATGTCCTATTTATTGAGCTGTGCTTAAATCTTTTGAAGAATGATGGGTATATGGCACTTATCATTCCAGACTCTATTTTTTCAAGCGAAAACTGCGAGCTGAGAAGATATTTAGCAGAAAAAACTCAGTTAAAGGTGATATCTCGTCTTGGAGAAAAGCTTTTTTCAGGTGTAAACCGTGCTACAACAGTATTAATCGTCAAAAAGACACGCCCTACCGATAAAAGTGAAACAACGTGTTTTAGATTGTCAACTGACCTGAGAAAAGCGTACTTTGCTGGGGAAACATCCCTGCTCAATTGCCATATACTATATTCTCATAGCGTTTTACAAAAACGCTTTATAGAGAATTCTGGCTGTATTTTTGATATCGATGCGCAAAAAGACGAAGAAAGCCTTTTGAGGAAAATGGAAAGAATTGCTTTCAAATGGAACGAAGTGTTCCATTTTGGCCGAGGCGTTGAAATATCTAAATCTGGAATGGTTGTAACTTGTCCCAAGTGCGGTGTTGCACAAGGATACTCAAAGAAGCACTATGAAAATGGCCAAAAAAAGTGCACGAAATGTGGGGAAATCATCGAAGTATCTCAAAGAGCCAGTACCAAGATTATTGATTCTGTTTACCACGCTGGATACAAGAAAATCTATGTAGGCGAAAACCTACATAGATATGCAATCACAGGGGGCAGTTTTGTTAAAATGAATGTCCCAGGAATTAACTATAAAACAGAAGAACTATATGAACCACCTAAGATTTTGATTCGGAAAACAGGTCTTGGGATTAACGCCTGTATTGACTATGAAAGCACATATATAAGTCAGACTGTGTATTCGTGTAACTATATTCAGCCGAACAATACGGTGCCTCTTGAGTATTATTTAGGAGTCCTAAACTCCAGAGTGCTTTATTACTACTATCTTAAAAAGTATGGAGAAAATGAGTGGAAATCTCATCCTTATTTTACAAAAGATATTATCTTTTCTCTGCCAATTCCTGCGGTAACAGAGACTAATGCATCAATTTGCAGACGTATAGCAGAAAAAGTGATTACAATGAAAAATAAGTATTCGCGTAATACAGATCTTGAAATTGAAAAACTTGTTATTGCCATGTACGGCTTGAATTCTGCAGAACTTGAGATAGTTAAAACTGAAATTAACCATCTGCCAGACTTAGGGGCAATCAATCACATGAAGATCAATGAGGGAGAATTATGTTTAGATACATAGGAAATAAAACAAAATTGCTCCCTGCGATAATGCAAGCAACGCAGGAAGCAATAGGAAAATCCGGGACTGTTGTTGACTTGATGTCAGGGACAGGAAGCGTAGCATTGGAGTATAGGCGGAATGGGTATAATGTGATTGCATCAGATATGATGACCTACTCCAAATGCCATCTAATATCTCAACTTCTATATAATGATGCCCCTGCTTTTTCTGGTCTCGATAGGCTTTTTTCAGGTCCTGAGAAATACACAAAAGTGGTTAGTTACCTCAATGAATTGGAGCCTGTGCAGGGTTATTTCTATCAGGAATTTTCGCCAGAAGGTACCCCGGCAAATGGCTGCAATGCGAGAAAATACTTTACCTCCCAAAATGCAGCCAAAATTGATGCCGTAAGAGAACAAATCAGAGAGTGGGTCGAAGAAGGTAGTATCACGAACAACGAAGCAGCTGTTTTAAAGCATACTCTAATAATGGCAGTCAATAAAATTGCAAATATTTCTGGAACATATGGGTACTATTTGTCCACATTTAAAGGGAGTGCATTGGAGAATATCCTGTTATCTCCGGTTTCGTTTGATCCACATCCCAATACAAATCACATAGTGCTTCAAGGTTTTGCCGAAGATTTAGCACCTGCCATCAGTGCGAATTTGTGCTATATCGATCCCCCATACATGAAAAGGCAATATGCTGCTAACTATCACATTCTTGAGACCATAGCACGAGGTGATTATCCAGAGGCTATCGGAAAAAGCGGGCTTAGAGATTGGTGGGATCAGCATTCAAAACTGTGTACCAAGACTCGGGGACTGGCTTCTTTTGAGAAAATTCTGGAGAATATGAATTGCCCAATTTTCCTAATTAGCTATAGCGAAGACGGCCTGTTTTCATTGGATCAGCTTGAAGCTTGTTTCAGCCAATTTGGGAAAGTAACCGTCCAAAAAATCGATTATACACGTTTTAGAAGCAATAATAGTAGCTTGCCAAAACAGCTCACTGAGTATTTAATCATTGTGAAAAAATAATGGAATTACTAAGCCCCAGCTCATGTACTTGATACATAAGCTGGGGCTTAATATCATTTGAGATATGCCTTATACGCAGTAGGTTTAAGTTCAAAGTGGTCTGCAACTGAGCCACGAATCTCATAGTATTTGACTGCCGTTGCCTGATTGTGCAAGCCAAAGAATCTATAGATGGAATACTGCTCACCCAGTTCTGCGGAAACTTCAACTTCATTTTCTGTGATATCAAAAGGTTTGTTCTTACCACCAGTTGTCGCCTTAACCTCGATATACTTGGGGCGGTAGGTCCCATCTTCGCAGTGCTCAAAAGATTTGATGTCGTAGCCTAATCCATCACCCTGCGTTTCGGATACATGTTCCACTAAAGCAGAAAGATCAGGCCTGCCCTCTTTGTTCAGTCTTCGTTTTTCGGCTTCGATAGCCAATCTTTCTCCGAGATCTCCGATTTTTTTGAGGTTTTTTTGACGTACAACATAGTCAAATTTCTTGCCTTTTTTTACAGGTGAGGTCTGCATATCTTTTGCAGAAAAATTCCTGGCCTTTTTGGACGCAACAGAAACAGAGACAGGAGTCAATGTAACTGCAGAAATATCTACAACATCAAACTGTTTGATTTCTTTAGTTGCGTACTCAACTGCATCCTCGGGCGTTTTGTCAATTTCAACAGGAAGCTCTACGTTACCAATATCTTTATCAGCTGCAGATCCTACTGAGAATGGCGCGTCTTTATTGTTGTTAAAGCGGATGTAACAATCATCAAAGAAGAGAATACCTGCCTTCTTCTGCTTGTTTGTTCCATTAAAAATGCATTCCAGCCCAATGCCTGTAGGCCAAGTACCGGGAATCGAAGCCGAATCAACAAAAGTTGCATAATACTTGTGCTCTCCGGTTTCTGCATAAGTTCGAATCAAAAAAATCCTAAGATTTTCGAACAAAGAAGAATGAATGGCTTCGTCAAATACATATTTCACTTTTCCGCCGGAATCGACCTGTTTGGGCAATTCAGGGAAGCCGGCATTCGGATGCCATGCTGGATGCCGATCCTTTAATGTTTGTTTGGAAATCTTGTATTCTTTCCGGGTGGTTTTGCTTCCACCTCGAGGGTCAAATTCGATTGCCTTTGACTTAGTTGTACCTAAAGCAATGGCATCGATAACATACTTGATTTTGGGGTCGCCCGTATCCCATTTTTTTCCTGTATCGATTTTATTCGTTGCATACTTAAGCATGGTAGATAAATCGTTTTTGTCATAACCTGCTGCCTGAAAGTATGTCTGACTGCTACCTTTACCATTTCTATTAATTGAATGAATACCTTTGAAATCAGCAAGCCCTACTTTATGCCAAAGAATAGCATCAACATGTTCCATGGAATTGTACCCCCTTATCTTTGTTCTTTTAATAATATAATACATGATTGTGTACTAAAACACAATAGCCAAGCCATCGAAATGATAGATAGGCTATTGTGTTTGTTCCGCACCAATAGTGCCCACAGAACTCACTTCGTTTTCACAAGAGATAGGGGCCGGCATTTTCTGTTCTTTTTCTCTTTTGCTTTACCGTGCCGTGTGGCATCTGTGGTTGTGTTTTCCCACACTGGCTGATGGGGATTTTGGGCACTTGGATTTTTTTGAGTTCGAGGTAACTCGTCGTTACATTTCTCGATGCTCTACAGCAGTCTTTTCGTTAGCATAGGTAGTTGCCCCGGTCTTAATTTTAAAAAACACAACTCTGTACACACGGTATAATCAGCGACCGAGTTTTATGTTTAGAATATAAGTGGCAGCACACTTGCATCTTCCGTGTGTTGGCCTTTAATACGCTCACCCTCCGAGAACTGCCCATATTGGCTGGCGAGAGCGTCAACTGGTACACCTGCATCATTGCCGAGTGTGTGGTGCTTATCTTTGCTGTGATTCTGATGAAATACTCCGAAAGGACCGACCTCGTGTTCAAATATCCGCAGTATTAAACGGGAAGAAGTTATCCAATTATAGCTTTCTCTTTTAGATTAATTGTTTAAAACAAGATGGCGGCTGACCACAACCGTCGTCTTCAGACATTTCTCTTTGTCTATTGCATCCCATTCACTGCACTGCCCCTGCCAAAGAAAGCGGTTGACGATTTTCCTCACTTGGTCTATCATAGGCGTATGTAGATTACCACCTCGTTTAGATGATATCGACGCACATCTCCCGTGACCACAACACGTACCACAGACGCTTCCGGGACACATGGTTACAACGGGAAAAAGAGGCCACAAGACCATTTACATTCCAGGCAAAAGCGGCGGAAATGGCTAAAAATCAATACAAATCAGAGCTTTTAATTCGTTCGCATCCGAGAGGTCGTGGGTTCGAATCCCATCAGGTCCACCATAAGATCCACCGTAATTCTGATAGAATTACGGTGGATCTTTCTGTTGCTTCGGCGCCAGTTATCTGCTAAGATGAAATATGCCTATGCGAGAATTATCAGAGCACCTGTACACCGTCGAAAACGCTTGGAGCAAATTGCGTTAGGAGGGAAGAAAGCTAATGTACTATCACGCATCATCTGTTAAGGGTATTACACAACTAACGCCGCAGAGCTCGAATCATGGTATCCCTTTGGTTTATTTTTCCACAAAAAGAGAAAACGTATTGGTCTATTTGAGCAATTCCATTGAAAAGTATTGCGTGGAAACCGGTTTTTCTTATAATGGAAAATGCCAAAAATGGGGGCCGTACGGTTTTGGTAAAGATGGGCGGCAACGGTTGGAAGAGTATTATCCCAATGCTCTGATAAGCACATACAAAGGCGTATCCGGTTATATTTATTCTGCCGAGACAATTTCAGATTCCGGTTTTTCGGTTCAAATACCGGATGTCGCTACCAGTAGCATACCGGTCGATATATCCGGTGTGGAGTTTATCCCTGATGCCTATGAAGCAATTTTGCAGGCGGAGCGAGAAGGCCTGCTTACTATTATCCGATATGAAGAAATGAATGACAAAATGAAAGCATGGAACAAAAAGACGATTTTGGAAGAATACGAGAACGCATCCAATCATCCGGAGTATCGGCATTTCTTAAAAGGAAACTTTTCCGAAATTCTTTGTGGTCGATGACTGTGTATATCCTTGCCTGTGCCATAAGCAAAGAGCAACGATAAAAATCACTACTTTCCCTTAAATTGAAAATGCACCCCCCAAGCGTCCGGGGGTTCATTCTATTAAAGTAAGGCTATTTACCAAACAGGTATTGGACGAACACCTATTTCTTCAGCGGCGGTTTCGCCGTGAAG
>ERZ773242.421-NODE-421-length-50815-cov-4.050453_pt1 | contig 50815 bp, 36 predicted proteins | sample MGYA00511077_ERZ773242 | MGnify/ENA primary metagenome ERZ773242 (study PRJEB29015, sample SAMEA2737754) | human gut metagenome | biome: human gut; feature: human-associated habitat; material: faeces | place: China | collected 2012 ... | reverse complement strand
CTCCTTAGAATCCAGTTACACTTGCAATGATAATAGTTGCTACTGCAAACAGAATTAGAATTCCTAAGAATTTCCACATAAATTTGATCCATTTTGACCAGTCAATTCTTGCAATTGCAAGGGATCCCATTAAGCATCCTGAAGTAGGTACGATTAGGTTAGTGAATGCGTCACCTAACTGGAAGGCAAGTACTGAAGTCTGACGAGTTACGCCAAGAAGGTCAGCAAGTGGAGCCATAATTGGCATAGTCAGAGCAGCCTGGCCTGAACCTGATACAACGAAGAAGTTAAATACTGACTGGAACAGGTACATAAGAATAGCTGCTAATGTTCCAGATAGACCTACGAATGCGTCTGAAATTCCGTGAAGAATTGTGTTCAGAACTGTAGGTTCTGTAGGGTCTGATCCGCCTAAAACAAGCATGATACCCTGAGCCATACCAACGATAATTGCAGCACCAACTAGGTCTGCAGCACCCTGCTTAAATGCAGCTGCCATATCATTTACAGTCATTTCGTTCAGCTTAAAGATAACACCGATAACACCGGCAATGATACCCATAATGAAGAACTGTGAAGCGATTTCAGGAATGTAGTAACCCTGCTTCATAACTCCCCATACTACCCAGATCATACCGAATAATAGAGTTAATAGAACAAGGATGTGTCCTAATCCAAACTTTTCTACGCTTCCTGCAGCGCTCTTGCTTTCCATATCATCTCTGAAGAAAGCGTCAGATTCGTAAGAAACTGAGTGCTGAGGGTTCTTCTTGATTTTGCTTGCATATAACATAGTCATTGCAGCACCAAGTAATGTGAAGAATACCCAAAGTCCAATTCTGAACTTAGCGCCTGAGAATACAGGCACGCCTGCGATACCCTGAGCGATAGCTACTGAGAATGGGTTCATCCATGATGTACCGAAACCAATCTGAGTTGCAACATAAGTAATAAGTACAGCCGTAACTCCGTCATATCCCATAGCGATAACGATTGGAACTAAGATCATTAAGAAAGGAAGTGCTTCTTCACCCATTCCGAATACTGCTCCACCTAGTGAGAACAGAATGAAAAGAACCGGGATAAGAAGTTTTTCTTTTCCGTTTGTCTTCTGAATCATGTTCATGATGCCGGATTCAACAGCACCAGTCTTAAGAACGATACCGAATGCACCACCGATTACAAGGATGAATGCGATGATACCAACTGCGGAACCCCACTTGTCTCCGCTTACTAAACCTTCAAATAGGTAGTTGAAAAGTCCAACGCCGCCACCTGCAGCAAATAGGCTGATGCCCTGCTTTACAGGATTTCCTGCATCGTCAAGAACGTAGCTAAAACTTCCGTCCTTAATAACTGTTCTTGTCTTTTCTGCACCGTCGATTACGTAAGTAATATCTTCAGTCTGATATAAACCCTGTGGAATCAGATAAGTAAGTAAAGCCGCGAAGCATACTACAAAGAAGATGATTACGTAGGTGTCAGGAACTTTGAACCCTTTATTCATGGATTCAAGAGTTTCACCTTTTTTCTTTTTGCTCATATATAAAGTCCTCCTAAAAAATCTATACCCTATTATAATACGCAAAAAGCATGCCCAAAAAAATATCTTCAATTTCAGCATTTAAAGCAATTTTTAGGATGATATTTGGAGGTTATCTTTATTTTTTAGGTTTTTCGGTTCTTTTTTGGTACATTTTCGGTCTTAGGCATTTATTGCCCTTCATAGTCTCACTTTTGTATCAAAACTCCCTCAGCTTTATCACTCATCTTAAACCCGTATCCACCTTCTCTTATTAAATAGCCTTCTTTCTGAAGCTGATCTAAGCATTTTCTTACACGATATTCGCTAACATTCTTTACGTCCTGATTCTCGTGACCTCTCAGATGCTTCATAATATTGCTTCTTCCCACCAATTTTCCATCCTGCTGAAGCTCTGCTGCTGCAATAAGTACAGCCATGGAAATCCTGTCTGGAAGGCTGAGATTCTCACTAATTTCAGCTAGCGTTTCTTCTTCTGCATATAATTTAGTATCCTCAAATACCTCATTTAAGAAAGGCAAATCCCCAGCAGTTATAATATCATTTTCACAAACAGCGAATGCAAATTTTACTAGATTCTGAAGCTCACGAACATTCCCTGGCCAGTCATGCTTCATAAGGAGTCTCATGCCATCTTTGGAAATCTTTTTATCAGATGCGAAGAGTTCTTTCTGCCAATATTCGATAAGCATTGGAATATCTTCGCGGCGCGCCGCCAATGACGGAAGGTGAACATATCCCTCGTGAAGCCTATAGTAAAGGTCTTTTCGGAACTCATTTTCCTTAATCATCTTCTTTAGATTACGATTAGTAGCAGCAATAATTCTAACATCAACTGGAATTATTCTGTTGCCACCGACCCTCATAATCTGACGTTCCTGAATTACACGAAGAAGTTTTGTTTGCATTTTGGGTGAAATATCCCCAATTTCGTCTAAAAATATAGTTCCGCCTGCTGCCTGTTGAAAAAGTCCAATTTTACCTTTCTTTCTGGCACCTGTAAAAGCACCTTCCTCATATCCAAATAGCTCTGACTCAATGAGCTGATCGGGTAGGGCAGAAAGGTTAATTGCAACAAAAGGCTTGCGACATCTATCCGAGGCATTATGAATAGCACTGGCAAGAAGTTCCTTACCCGTACCATTTTCTCCCTCAATTAGAACAGTTAGATTTGTCCTTGCAACTTTTTCTGCAATTACCTTGGCTTCTATAAGAGCTCTAGAACATCCGATGATGTCAGAAAATCTATATCTTGCATAGTGTCCGGACCCGATTAACTCTGTTCTTACCGTAGTCATTACACGGCTAGTTTCATCAGCTACATTGGACAGATTTCTGGCAAAATTCATCAGATTTCTCATATATGTGTCTGCATATTCTGGCAAAACCTCATCGATAAGTCCATAATATGTGATGATTCTAACTATTGACGCAAATTCCAGATTTCTTGGCCCCAGGTCATAGACAGCATCAATTCCAGAAGGAACTAAATCTATTTCTCCTGGTGTAATAGCTATTTTAATGTCTTTATCGGGCTGCTTGTACCCTGGGTAATATGGCTCCAATTTAAGAAAATCGAAGCCTATTTTCTTCAACAAATTTATTGACTCAAAAGTACTTTCCTCTGATTCGTTAACCAGGAGAATCCTTTCGTTACGAGGCAAGGCAAGTAGCTTTTCAATATTATCTTTAAGCATAGTACGCTCAGCCACTATGTACTCATCTAAAATAGCCTCGTTACTTGCATTTTGTTCCTCAAATTCACGATATACTTCCTGACTTGAGAAGACTGCAAAGTATGTGCCTTTCTCTGGAGCAACCCTATCATCTGTCAGATGAGCAACAATCTTCACAGATTCTGGCAAGAATCCCCTAAGCTGCTTAGCAAGAGCATTTTGTGTAAACTGACTTCCGCTTACTAGCAGAAGTGGCATTGATAATTTGTCATTCATTCGAAGCTTCTCCTCTTAAATGTTACGGCCATAATACGGAATTGTTACTACATAGACTATCCTTTGGTTTTCATCTATTCGAAAAATCACAATATAATTATCTACTAGCAATTGTCTATATCCTTTGCCTGCGAAGCATCCTTCGAGTATCTCCTGGTGTGCTTTTGGAAATAAACCTAAGTCGAGTATAGATTTTTTTATCCTGTTGACTTGTTTCTTGGCTACTTCTGGAGCAAGCTTGTTATAACAGATGTAAGGATATATTTCATTTAATTCTTGAGCTGCTCTAGGTAGAACTTTAACACTATATCTATCCAAAATACTTCATATCCAATTCTGTGAAAATTTTTTCTGCATCCACTGGTTTTCCTCCATTTAATAAATCCTTTTCAGACTCGTAAATTGCCTGGTCAATACGATTCGTTCTAGCAAATTTGTCATATAATTCACTGCTCATAACAACTAAATCGCTATATCCATTCTTGGTTACGAAAATTGGTTCCTGTTCTTTATGCGCAAGGTTGGATAATTTCGTAGTGTTGCGCAAATCTTTAATTGGCACTATTATTGGCATAAACTCATCTCCTTTGTAACATTATAATGGCATAATTATAGCATAAAATAAGTATCTTAGCAACATTCGTAGAGGGAGCCTAAATATAAAGAAATAGTGTAACCCTTGATTTAGAAGGATTACACCGCTTCTTATTATGATTTAATTATCAACGAGGTTTAAATATTTAATTTCGGTTGATTATACAATCAACCGAAGAATAATCTCCGGGTAGCCCATTAGGATCATACCACTGCTTCGATATTGCTTATTTCCACAAAATCGGAAGTGAAACTATAATATTTTCGGAAGTAAAACAATAATATTTTCGGAAGTAAAACATTGATATTTCCGGAAGTCAGCGCTATACTATCTCTAAGAGAGATTTAATGGAGGTAGCTTGTGGAAAATAAATATCTGAAACGAATCGCTGACCGTGTATTGCAGGATCGATTAGCAGCAAGTGGAGCTGTGCTAATTGAAGGTCCGAAATGGTGCGGCAAAACAAGGACCGCATTGGAAAATTCAAAAAGCCATTTGTTTATGCAAGACCCGGATAAAGCGATTTCTTATTTGAAAGCAGCAGATACAAAGCCTTCGTTGCTCTTAAAGGGTGACACGCCAAGACTACTGGATGAGTGGCAGACAGCGCCAGTACTTTGGGACGCCGTTCGCTTTATGGTAGATCAGCGTGGGAAGTCTGGGCAATTTATTTTGACAGGTTCAGCGGTTCCAAAGGACAATGTAGTGCAGCACACGGGTATGGGACGAATTTCCAGATTGTTGATGCGTCCTATGAGTCTTTACGAATCTATGGAATCCAATGGCAGCGTTTCTTTGAAAGCGTTATTTGATGGAGAAACAGAAATAGACAATTTTTCCACCCTTACAATAGAGCAGATTACATTTGCAATCGTGCGGGGTGGATGGCCGGCATCCATTGGAAAATCGGAGAAAATTGCGTTACGCCACGCTATTGACTATGTGGAAGCAATTATCAATGCAGATATTTCCAGAGTAGATGGTATTGAGAAGAACCCTGTTCGTGTAAGAGCGTTGCTGCGATCTCTTTCCCGAAATATTTCAACGCTGGCAACAATCAGAACAATTCACGATGATATTGCCATGGGAGATGCAGATGAAAGCATCTCTGAGAAAACAATCAGCCAGTACCTGAGGGCATTGGATCGAATTTTTGTCACAGAGAATTTACCGGCATGGAATCCAGCCCTTCGTTCCAAGACGGCAATCCGCACATCGCCAAAGCGACAATTTGTTGATCCGTCTATTGCGGCGGCAGTCCTGCGATTGACTCCATCAAGATTGCTGGAAGATTTCAATTATTTTGGGTTTCTTTTTGAATCCTTGTGTGATCGGGACTTGCGCATTTATGCAGAAGCGATCGACGGACAGGTTTTCCATTATCGTGATGCAAGCGGTTTGGAGGCAGATGCAGTTATCGCATTGAACGATGGCCGTTGGGCTGCGGTTGAAGTGAAATTAGGGTCAAAAGAGATTGAAGATGCAGCAGTACATTTGCTGGAATTGAAAAATAAAGTGAATACCGAAAAAATGCGGGAGCCATCGTTCCTAATGATTTTAACAGGAACCGAGATTGCTTACCGCAGGGAGGATGGTGTTTATGTTGTTCCGCTGGGGTGCCTAAAAGAATGAGAGTATGACACTCCCGAACGGGGAGGTTTCCCTCCCCGAAATTTTTTTCTAAAACTTACACATTTTACTTGACAAACCCGAAGAAGAATGTCGGAAAGTCGTGTGAGGGAAAACCTCATGCAGGGTTTGATGAGGGGTAGAGGGCAAAGCCCTCTACCCTACGCTACCAGCTAAAGAAACGATGTATCCAACATCCGCATCTATGTAGATAGACTGCCGCTCGATTTCCTGTGGACATGCCGCCTGCCCTTGGTTGATACAGGCATAGGCAGCGTTCGGGTTTTTGGCTGTCATCTGCCAGAACGGATATTTGATGATGACGGGGGTGTTATAGCCAACGCCTAATTCCAGAAAGAGGATTTTTTGCCCTGCGTGGGTACGGAGAAAATTCTCATATCGCGCCGCTGCTCTGTGCCAGCCCTCGTCCTCCACAAATTTATCATCGCTGCGGAGGTTCATGGTCAGTGGTTTCCCACAGTGGGGGCAGTGTGGAACAAGCTCTGTCGGTACAGTCATTTTCGGCATTTCGGGCGGGACAGGTGTGCCGTCCGGGTCAATCGTATATCCTTGCGCCGTGACCATGCTTTTGGTGATTTTCTCGTTATCGAACGTCTCCGCACAGCACGGCTCACTGCACTGGAACAGGCCGTAATCGCCCTGCGTGTAAAACAGCCGCTTCTTATCAAAGCCTGCTTTCTGAAAGCAGTGATCCACGTTGGTCGTGATCACGAAATAGTCCTTGTCAGCCACCAGCTTCAAAAGGTCGTCATAGACCGGCTTCGGTGCATCCATATAGCGGTTGATGTAGATGTACCGGCTCCAATACGCCCAGAGTTCTTCCTGTGTGGGGAACGGATAGAAGCCGCCGCTGTACATATCCCGCATGCCGTACTTTGCCGCAAAATCGGAAAAGTATTTTTCAAACCGTTCGCCGGTGTAGGTGAAGCCTGCCGCCGTGGACAGACCGGAACCGGCACCAATCACCACGGCATCACAGTCCCGTAAAGCCGTTTGCAATCGCTCAAGCTGCTCGGAGCAGCTTTTCGTAGATGGCTTTGTCCAAATCCTTGAAAACATTGAAAATCACCTCCTTGACACTGGTTTGTTTTTTGAGAAATTCTTTGACGGTTTCTACGGCGATCTCCGCCGCTAAGTCGTTGGGAAAATGAAACTCCCCTGTGGAAATGCAGCAGAACGCCACGCTTTCCAGCTTGTTTTCCGCTACCAGCTTTAGACATGAGCGATAGCACGAGGCAAGCAGTACCTTGTCTGCTTTTGTCACTCGTCCGCTGATGATTGGTCCGACAGTGTGCAGCACATACCGGCAGGGCAGATTGAACGCCGGAGTAATTTTTGCCCGCCCGGTCGGTTCCGGACGACCTTGTTTTGCCATCAGCTCCGCACAGGCAATCCGCAGTTCTACACCCGCATAGGTATGAATGGCGTTGTCGATGCAGCGGTGGTTCGGAATATAGCAGCCGGTCATGCCGGAGTTTGCCGCATTGACGATAGCGTCACATTTCAACGTGGTAATATCGCCCTGCCAGAGGTACAGTCCCGGCTGCACAGGCGTAAGGTCTGCAACATCAGTGATACCTTTTGCCTCGTTTTCACCTTGCAGATAAGCGTCCTGTGTTTTCAGAAACTCCGCGTCAATGCGTTGCGGCGCGCGAATGTTCATCAGTCCCCGTAAAAGCTGCCGCTGGCTCTCCGGCTCTGCCGGAATACGCAAATCCCGATATTCCGGCTTTTCCTTCAAAAGAGACCGGATCAGAAACAGTCTTTTTTCACTCTGGTTCATAGTCCAACCCTCTTTTCGATTGTCTGCTTAGGACAGGTTTCCGCACACCGTCCGCAGTGGAGACAATGGTGCCGGTCGATGACCACAGGCTTCTTGGTAATGTCGATGCACTTCTGCGGGCAGACGGAATAGCACAGCTTGCAGCCGATGCAGCCTGCGCCCACATAGTAACCCGGTGCTTCCTGTGCGGCTTTGCCGATGGTGAAGCTGTCCCGGACGATGTGCGCCGGGGCGCTGATGTCAAAATACTCGCCGTCCGCTTCGTACAGGCAAAACACCTCTAATGCACTGCGGGTATCACCGGGATAGATGGACTGCATATAGGTGTTTTTCTTGAAAATCTCATCCAGCTTCTCGCTGCCGATGTTTTTAATCTTACCTCGCAGAGTGATCGAGATTTTGTCCTTGGTGACGGACAGGGCGATGTATCCCTGTTCCATAAGCTGGGCATAGAATGCCTTGCCTCTTGCAGTAAGAAAATACACGCCCTGCTCGTCATAGAGCATCATGTCGATCACACGGGTCTGCGGATGCCCGTCTGCTCCGATGCTGGCAATGGTGGTGGAGTGGATATTTTCTACCAGTAATTCCAAATAATCTTGCTTTGTCATAACATCAACGTCCTTTCAGAGTCGGCGTGAGCCGTTTATAGGTCAGCATGGGAACGGTGCGGCGCATCATGTTCCTATCTTGAGGATATATTTCACCTTACCCCGAAGATGTTGCATTGAGAGAGTTTCTTAGAACTCGTAGGGAGGGTTGCCGGAGAAGTCAGCGATAACGCCATGGGCATCCGCCAGATAGAACACCTCAAAGATGGGGTTGGTAGCCTCACCGTATTGTCCCTTCACGATGGGGTTCCGGATGCACATTTCCTTGGCAGCCATGTTGTTTTCAAACACAGCCTTACCGTGCAGACGGAGCCACGCGTATTCCGGACTGGAAACGGAAATTTCAATCTCCGGATTTTCCTGCATATCCTTGTAGACCTCCTTGGTGCTGTTGGTGCAGAACCACAGCTTGCCGTCCAGTTCGCCCGCGAACATGAAAGGTCGGCATTTTGCCTTGCCGTCACGACCGACGGTAGCCAGATACTGCACAGGGTTGGCGTTCAGAAATTCTACGACTTTGTTCATGATAGGTACCTCCAAAATTTTGTTGTTTTCTTTTGATAGTTTGATTGTAATGCGATTCGTACGGCTTGTGAAGTACGCACAATATTGTGGTATGGTTACCTCCGGGTAACAATTAGAACTTTCCGTTCTCGTTCTGCCAAGTGGACTGGTCTGCAATCGTCTCCATCACATCCCAATGCTCGGCGATCTTGCCATTCTCCACGCGCCACAGATCATAGTAGCTGGTGGGCGCACCACCAAAGGTGCCTTCGCTGACAGCAAGGACGAAATTTCCCTGCGCCAAAACCATGTGAACTTCATCGTACACCATGGAAATACCCTGCTCCGCCAGAGCGCCCAGCGCGGCGTTCAGACCGGACACACCATCGGCAATACCGCTGTTGTGCTGGATGTAATTGTCACCGTCAAAGTAATCCGGGGTCTTGTCCGGATTGTTGCCCTGCATGACATCATAGAGAAAATTCTTGATCAGTTCACGGTTTTCCTCGGTCTTGTCCAGATCCGTAATCTCCATCGTGCCGTCTGTCTGGGTGTGACCGGATGGATTCGGCTCAGTCAGGGCTGCCAGATTGTCCCAATGCTCGGCAATCTTATCGCTTTCGTCAAAGCGGAAGATGTCAAAAGCGACCTGCTCACCGGCACCGGCAAAATTATAGATTGTCTGCAAGAATACCTTGTCACCGTCCTCAAAAGCACGAATGTTGTTCACAGTGGTTTTCACATCAGCAGATGCGAGATATTCCACGGAGCCGACAAAAGCATCCGCACCGGTGCCGTATGCCAGATTGTGCTGGATGTAGCCATCAGAGAGCAGGCTGCGGGCGGTGTCGGTATCGCCGGTAGCAAAGGTGTTGATGAGCGCCAGCGCCTTTTCGGTCTGGCTCTGTTCCTGCTGTGTGTTTTCAGCGGGTGTTTTGACAGCCGCGTCTTTGGCGCCGCACCCGGTCAGGATTGTTCCGATCATGGCAAGAGCCAGCGTGAGAGAAAGAATTTTTTTCATTTTGAGTAACCTCCTTGTTTTCATTTTAAGTAACCTCCTTAGTAATTGGGCTTGCTTTCGTTTGCCTCTGGCATTATAATAATACCGTAGCTATAATTCGTAAAGTAAGCACAATAATGTGCTGTAGTTACCAAATAGAAACGAATGGGTAGTTACCAGAAAGAAACGATTGCGCCGTTACTGGGTTTTCCGGCATTTCGGTGCTTCTAAAAATTTTTTGGAGGTTTTTAAAATGAACGAAGCAAGCGCAAAAAAAGAACTCCCTGCCTGCCCGGTAGAAACCACGCTGACCCTCATCGGGGACAAATGGAAGGTGCTGATCCTGCGTGACCTGATGCCGGGAACGAAGCGGTTCGGCGAACTGAAAAAGTCCGTTGGTAATGTGTCCCAAAAGGTTTTGACTGCCCAGCTTCGGGCAATGGAGGAAAACGAGCTTGTTCACCGTGAGGTCTACGCCGAAGTCCCGCCGAGAGTGGAGTATTCGCTGACGGAACTCGGTAAAAGCCTGAAACCCATTTTGGATTCCATGCGGGCATGGGGCGAAGAGTATAAAAGCAGTATCACGACCAGATAATCCCTCTGCCTGACAACAAAACGACAACAGGAATTATGATACGCCGTAATTCTTGGATAATCTAAGTAATCCCGATAATCGGAGCGAAACCGCCTATACAAAATCGTTTAAGTTGCGGTTTCAGGGAACGAATTCGAGTAGCATGAAAAATTGCGAAAAAGCCCATAAATAAAGGCTTTGCGGGCAGACTGGATGTTCCGGTGGAGTGCAAATGGAGTGAAAATTTAATCAGAGTAACGATGAAGAACAGTTTGTTTTGATTGAAGTGATTTTCGTCAGGGCAGACTGTTTTTTGTTTGTAAAAAGATTGCAAAGCACATCTATCGAAGCGGATTCAGGTATTTAGTATGGTTTCCAAAAGTGCTGAAAACGGAGGGAGACATCACAGAGATCAAAGCGGCATACCGCCTGCACCTTTTGGAATTTTTGGAAATGCTACGAAATTTGGAAGTAGGTGCAGCGGCACAAGAAAAGATCTTTTTTTTGCCACAAGATTGAGAGCAAAAGTGGAGACTGTTCTGTGCACAAGAGCCGATATTTTAGCGAGCGATAAGCCTGAGACGTATGCATGGATTCTTGAAGATTTCGGAAAGTGACAAAAAAATAGATCATCGAATTTCTGCAGCAAAAAAAGAAGAGGCTGCTGCACCGGCTGATGCGCCAAATGGCGCGCCGGTCAGTGCGGCAGCCTCTTTTGCTCTGATTGGATAGGGTGAGTCAGTACAAATCAGTATCCCCTGCACGATGCGAGGCAAATCTGCTACTGCTGTTTGATCTCTGTCAGGACCTTGTAGAATGGCTTGAAGGTCTCGTGGAAGCGCGTACCCCAGGCTGCGCCGTACGCGCTCCTTAGCTTGCCTGCCATGACGCCTTTTTTATCCACGACATTGTTCGCCATGTAGGCTGCGATGGAGGAAGGGTGCTCTTCCTCTGCGATGCCGGAACGTGTCAGGATCATTGCGATGAAGCTCTCCAGCCTTGTTTCTCTATCCCATTGGAGTGCAGGAACGGAGAATTTATCGGCTTTCAGCTCCAGATACAGGTTGGTGCCTTCCTTATCTCCCAAAAAGCCGACCAACGCGTTATGAATGGTTTCTAAATGCTTCTTGCCGATGCAATTGATGACGGTACAAAGCTCGTCACTGCTGAGACCGAGATCGCAAAGGGACTCCACGGCAACGACTGTTTGTTCGAAGCGCAGCGTGTCAGACCCGGCGATCTCGGTGCGGTCTGCGTGAGCGGAGTGCGCTTGCTTGGAAGCTTTCTTTCGGGAGTGTGGCTGTGCGGCCCTTGTCTGTCCGGAGACTTCCCCGGTGCTTGCGGCGATCGGAGTCGGAACTGCAGGGGAAGCTGTTTTGGGCGTTGTGCGCTGCACGTGCAGCTGATTTGGGGTAGGGACTCTTTTGACCTGCATGCCGCGTTCCTGCCAGAAGTGCACGACAGCATCGAAGCCGGTATCCTTTGAGACGATGATCATTTCCTTGGTGCGGTCGGCACAGAGCTCATAGCCCAGATACGAGACCAGCTGGAAGTCCAAGGCGTTGCTGCCTTCGTGGCATTCGATAAACTCCGGCTTGTTGGCAGAGTTCATCAGCTGAATTGTCTGTTGATAGGTCATGCGGGGCGAATGCTTGGTGTAGAAAACGATGAGCCTGCTGTCCAGCTGTGTCAGCTCGTCCAAAAGCTCGATCCAGGAATCCCCGACGTTTTCACTATCAATGTAATAAATTTTTTCCATGTGTTAATAACCTTTCTAGTACTATAATTATATATTACATGACGATGCCGCCGAAGTCAAACGGAATTGCGCAGGCGGTATCTGCCGAAAACAGGAAGCAAGCGAAATTTACAAATCAAATACACAATTTCCCACATGCTACGCAAACCCTGAGCAAAAGGCGCGCTGCAAAACAAGTGAGAGCAGGAAAGCAGACCGCAGGAGATGATAAACCGACGCTTGACTTTGCCGGAGAGGCACGATAAAATGAAAGAAATACATGCTACGAGGAGGAGAAGATGGAGAACAACAAACGTCCTGAAACTATGGAAAGGATTACGACCGCGGCGCTGGCCGAGGCGTTTATCGAAGAGCAGGTTGCGGCAGTGCGCGCGCAGGTAGGTGATAAGAAGGTGCTGCTGGCTTTATCCGGCGGCGTGGATTCGTCCGTTGTAGCGGCGCTTTTGATTCGCGCGATCGGGCAGCAGCTTGTATGCGTCCACGTGAATCATGGTCTGCTGCGTAAGGGCGAACCGGAGCAGGTTATCGAGGTATTCCGCAACCAGATGAACGCGAATTTGATCTATGTGGATGCAGTCGACCGCTTCTTGGATAAGCTGGCTGGCGTGGCAGAACCGGAGCAAAAGCGCAAGATCATCGGCGCGGAATTTATCCGTGTGTTTGAAGAGGAGGCGCGCAAGCTGGAAGGTATCGAGTTCCTTGCGCAAGGCACGATTTATCCGGATATCCTCGAAAGCGATGGTGTCAAGGCGCACCACAACGTCGGCGGTCTGCCGGAGGATATGCAGTTTGCGCTGGTAGAGCCGGTCAAGCTCTTATATAAGGATGAAGTGCGTGTCGTAGGCAAGGCCCTTGGTTTGCCGGACAGCATGGTATACCGTCAGCCGTTCCCGGGTCCGGGTCTTGGCGTGCGCTGCACAGGCGCGATCACCAGAGACAGACTCGAAGCGGTCAGAGAGGCGGATGCCATCGCAAGAGAAGAAATCGATAAGCTGGATCCTGTACCATGGCAGTACTTTGTCGCAATCCCTGACCTGCAGTCGACCGGCGTCAAGGACGGCAAGCGCTACATGGGATGGGCGGCGATCATTCGCGCCATCGATACCGTAGACGCTGTGACTGCAAAGTCCGTTGAGATCCCGTTCAACGTGCTCAGCACCATTCGCGACCGCATCATCGCGGAAGTGCCGGGCATCAACAGAGTCCTCTGGGATATCTCAGATAAACCGACCTCCACGATCGAGTGGGAATAAATTACAATGAATTACAATCGAGTAGGAACCGGTGATTCAGTTAGTAGTAGTTATTGTCACGCCTTATGCAGATGGAATCTCAATTGAATCAATATCACTCTTTTTAATTATAGTTCAAACAATTATTACAATTGCAAGTTTTATAGGCATAGAGGATGCAGTGTTCATGTCAAGCAGGATTTCGATGGTTGGAGGCACGCATGGGGGTGGTAACCTGTATTCAGGTTGAGAGGACAACATTGTTTCCTGACCATTATATGGAGTGCATTTCAAGGATAAATAGAGGGGATGTGTGATTTTATGAAACTGCATAACGTTATTGAAAGGTTTAACACAACACCGATTCTTTTTATTGGGTCTGGTATCACGAGAAGATACTATGATTTGCCGGATTGGGTAGGCCTACTTGAACATTTTGCACGAATTGTAAAAGGTGATGACTTTGCGTATAACTTTTATAATAGTAGGGCGCAGACTATGGAATGCAAAGTGGGCCTATTGCCTAAAGTTGCTGAATTAATTCAGCAGGATTACGATTTAAAATGGTTTTCTGAACCAAATATTAGAACTGCTGATGAGGAGAGCATTGCTCTTATAAAACAAGGCGTTTCTCCGTTTAAAGTTGAGGTCGCGCAGTATATCAAAGAAAAGTGTAATATAAATGACAAATATACTGAGGAAATCGAATTGTTGACTTCAATTTCAGAAAAAAGTATTGCAGGTGTTATAACCACAAATTACGACGATTTTATAGAAAAACACTTTGTGGGATATACGAAATATATTGGGCAAAGTCAGCTCGTTTTTTCTGCAATACAAGGTATAGCAGAAATATACAAGATACATGGATCTATCGAAGAACCTAGTAGCATTGTTATCAATGAAGAAGATTATATAAAGTTTGATGAGAAGCGAAAATATCTTGCAGCAAAGTTGATGACACTTTTTATGGAATATCCTATCATTTTTATGGGATATTCTATTAGTGATAGTAATATTCAAAAGATTATCAAATCAATAATTGACTGTCTTGATGAGGAGCAAATCATGCTGCTTGAAGATCGATTTGTTTTTGTTGAGTATAAAGAAGAAATGGTTGGTACTGCGGTAACTCCCTATACAATCATGATTGATGGAAGGGAATTATCGATGAAGAAGATTCAACTTTCAGATTATCGGTTATTATACAAAGCCTTGGAAGGAAAGAAGGCGAAGCTTCCTGTAAAGATATTAAGACGTTTCAAACAGGAATTGTATGATTACACCATAACCAATGTTCCAACTGCTAATTTAAGAGTAGCATCTATAGATGACAATAGAGTTGCAGATGAGGAATTAGTACTGGCTATTGGAAAAGTTTCTGATTTGGGGCTCAAGGGTTTGAGCGGCATTGATAGTAATGAATGGTATCGTAATATCATAATTGAGGACTTGGATTTTACATCAGATGACTTGTTACAGTATGCTTTTCCAGTTTTAATAAAACAAAACTCAGGAAGATTGCCGGTGAATAAGTATTTGTCAGAAGCGACACTGCCATATAGGGAATGTAAAGCATTGGCTGAAAGACAAACTTTTGATAGTCTAATCTCAAACACAATTAGGAGAAATAGAGGATGTTTGGGTGAGTACAACTCTGTAATGCAGATTTGGGAAAACGAAAAGCATAACCTGGAAAGAGCAACTAGATTGATTGCACATTTAACACAGGAACAGATTGTTCTTGATGAATTAGAGACAGTTTTATCAGAGATTTTCTCGGAAAATGTAAATGTCTTGAAAGACACAAAATCCTCAAATGCAAGGACAAATATTAGAAGGCTAATTTCTATTTATGACTATTTGAAATGGGGTAAATAAGAAGAGCTCCTTGACTAAAGCATTTGTAAACAAATACCGTACAAGAAACCCTCTGCGTACATGATGCACCTGTAAGCTGTAGCATTCATAAAATGGACACCAAACTTTGCGGCACATTATTAACATGTTTCCTTATATTATTATACAATATAACGAGAAGATATGTAAAGAGGAAAAAAGAAACTTTTGCAGAATGCGATTAGAATTGTGGATCCACGGAGGTGTCAAACTTCCGCGCAGCATCACACTTGCGTTGCTTTTTGCTGCACAAAGAAGCATACAAACAGAAAAAAAGATAGACAAATCCATAAATTTCTGTTAGACTCTATTACATTAACGCTATCTTAATGCTAGAAAGAGGAGGCAAGAAACAGAAAGATGAGACATTTGAAAAAACGAATTTTGACACTGGGTCTATCCCTCGTCCTTGTGACACAGGCTTTTGGATTCAGTGTCGAGCATAGCTTTGCGAAAACGCAAACCCTACGAACAACTCCGCAAACATATATTGCAACCAATGGTACAAGCTTTCGCCAGGCGCTGAACGATGCAGCCGACGGAGATGTGATTCAAATTGATGGCAGAGTGCAAGTCGGTGATTCCAATAATCAAGACAATGTCTTTGTCATCAATAAAAGCATCACAATTATAGGAAATAAAACAACGCCGTCATCTCTCACGCTGCGAGAAGCTGGGATTATCATCGGTAAGGACGTCACGTTCGAAAATCTGACCTTGGAGCTGCCCAATCTTGTCAGAAACGCGATTTTCGCTAACGGGCATAAGCTGACGCTTAAGAATATAAACCTCGAAAGTGGCAGAGCAAAAGGAGATGTGTTCTGCGGTAGCATCACCGATTACACTGGAACGCTGCCGACGGCAGGGACAAAAGGCGAAGTTGTGATTGAAGATAGCCAGATACAGAACATCTATGCAGGAAGTTTGATGGACACTGCAACGGATACAACTAAAACGAACAAATTTGAGGGAGATGCGTCAATCACCCTTAATCAGGTATCCAAGAATTCCAGTGACAAATGTGATGTGGGACATATCTATGCCTGCGGCGCACGCGAAAGCCGCGGTGAGCAGTCCGGCAATCTCATGTATCCGAGTAACGAAAAGTATCAAGTGACCGGGAGAACGATTGTTACACTCAATGGCACACGAGTTAAACAGGTTCACGGCAATGATGTGAATAAGAATACGTATGTTGTCTGGAATGGAAATGAATATTTAACAGATTCCATGATATTAACAAACCTTGCAGGACTGACGATTGCAAGCGGCAAGCTGCAGCCTAAGGCAGGAAGCAGTTTCATCACAGAAGCAACGGCTTTGGGGGTTTCTCAAGGCGCACAGCTTGATTTAACGAAATATGCTGAAGAAGTAATCACGAAAGACTTTACCGGCGGCGGAGACTTGATCCTTGGACAGAACCAATGCCTCACCATTGCGGACGCGGTCACAGGCACGACCTCTGTGGCAATCGGCGGACTCTTTAAAGGAAGTTCGCAGAGACCTCCCAAGCAAAACAAACCATATATCAAAGCGAAAAATTCGACATTAAATAGCTTTCACTTTTATCCATCATACAAAGAAACTTTTATTAGGAATCACAACGGTGAATGGCTCGTAGGTACGCCTGACAACCCATCTACAGAGGGCATCCACAACATCTTTGTCGCAAAAGATGGCAGCAAATTAGAACAATTCAAATCCCGTATTTTTAATGGTATTCTCCATCGCGAAGATAAGATTGATGTCTCAGATATCGAAATCAGCGAAAACGACATTCGTTACACCTATAAAGAAAATGCACTGAATGGAGCAATGGCTGTCAGATATATGGTCGTGGATAACCCGCTGCTTTCTACAGTGGCAATACTAAACACACCTTCGTTCATCTACATGGAAGATGGCATTGTTGCGGCAGTCCAGTTCCAATATAACCCGGCATGGACAACAGAGTTTGTCAAGAAAATGATTCTTGGATATGATGAAGCAATGGCAGTCATACAGCCAAATGACAACGATTTTGCCAAGATACTCAAACTACATGACTGGATTGTAAAAAATATTTCCTACAAGATGAGTAGTATCGGTGCCGACTTTGCAGGTGGCGCACTTGCAAACCGTTCTGCCGTATGTGCCGGATACGCACAGTGTTACCAATTCCTCCTGGAGCAAGTAGGGATAGAAAGCATTTATATCGCGGCCCAGACAAAAAAAGAACCTCACGCATGGAATCTAGTAAAGTATGACGGACACTGGTTTCATGTGGATTGCACATGGGATAGAGGCGTAGGTCAGAATCCTGGTGTCAATCACACCTATTTTATGCTCAATGACGCCGAGTTTAATGAAAACGGCGAGCATACCGAGGATTGGAAAGACCCGAAGAAGGGCTATCCAAGGAATAACCTTTGCAGTATTGAGAATAAATTCTATCAAAATGATAAAACTGCGATAACTGATGCACAGATTGCAGCAAATCCAATCAGACTTAAGCACGTATTCGCGGCAAACACAGATTACAACAAGTCAGAGGCTGAGCATTGGCGTATTTGTGTCGCAGGCATAGAAGTTCGAGAGGTACATAGCGGCAATCCATGCACTGTTTGCGGCTACCGAAACGACTCTTCGGAAACACCGGTTGCAAAAAAGATCACCATCACCTTTGATCCGCAAAATAATACCTCAACTTTCACACAGACCATCCCAAAAGGTGCGAAAGCAGTGGAACCAAAGGAACCAACCCAAATAGGATATAGCTTCAAAGGATGGTACACTGCAAAGAGCAGCGGAGAAAAAATCAACTTTACAGAGAAAAGTTTCGAAAGTACAACCACCCTGTACGCCCATTGGGAGAAAAAATCCACTTCCGGTGGAGAAACAGGCGGCGGAGCATCCGGCGGAAACGGTTCCGGCAGCGGTTCGTCCGGTGGAAGTAGTGGCGGAGGAACTGCTGCAGGCGGCGGTGGTGCACCCAGCGGCGGCGGTGGCGGCGGTGCTGCTCCGGCTCCAAGCACCACACCAACAGGCAGTGATGTGATAACCATCAAAGAGAACAAAACGAATGCTGCTTCCGGAACAACTGCAGCAACTACCACCAAGACGACGGTAAAACATACGAAGAACGAGACGAGCAGAAACGAGCAGGGACAAATGGTTTCCAAGACAATGGGAACACTCTCCAAGGAAACGGCTGAAAAACTTGTCGAACAAGCAGTTTCCAACAAATCCGACAGCATTGAGATCACCGTTTCTTCCGCTTCTGCAAACGGCGACTTGGCGGATATTTCTAAGTCAACGGAGCTGGAGATTCCAAAAGCAACGGTCGATACCATTGTCAAAGAGACCAATGCCGACCTTGTCGTCAAGACATCCGGCGGCGCAGTATCCCTCGACAACAAGACACTGGAAACCATTGCAAAGGAAGCAAGCAGCGATACTGTCAAGATTGTCGTCAAGGAAAACGCGGCACTGACCGAAGCGCAGCGGGCTGCCTCCGCCGCCATCGGTGAAAACGGCAAGCTGTTCGATCTGGCGGCACAGATTGGAAACAGGCTCCTGCATGATTTCCAAGGCGGCAAGGCTTATGTGACTCTGCCGATGCCGCAAAAACTCAAGGGCAAAGAAGTCCTTGTCGTTTATATCGACGATAGCGGTATTTGCAAGGTGCTCAACCACAGCATGGAAAAGGTCGGCGCAGACGATTACATCAGGTTTACGACCACGCACTTCTCGACCTTTGCTATCGTGGATAAAGCAGAAGCAGAGAAGCTGATCGCAGCGCAAAGCGCAGAGCAGGTCAAAGAGAGAATGCAAAGCGCAACGTTCAAGGTGACAACGAGTAGGACGAGCAAGAAATCCGTCAAGGTACAAATCGCAGCCAAGAACGACAAGACGCTGATGGCAGACATCAAAAACATGGGCTATACGGTCAAGTATCAATTCTATCGTTCAAACAAAAAGGCAGCAGGCTACAAAGCGATTCGGACAAGCAGCAAGCGTAGCCTTACCGATACCAAGGGGACGAAAGGAAAGAAGTATTACTACAAAGCCCGCGTGTTGGTCTATGACGGAAGCGAGCTTGTGGCGAAAAGTGCGCTTCGTCAGTGCAGCTATGGCGCAAGAACATGGACGAAATAGACGAAAACAAGCAAGAACAGGAAAGCCGCGTACTATGGGAATCACCCATTCGTACGTGGCTTTTGCTGCATTTTCTTATTATGTAGCGATATTTCCGGAATATCGACAAAAGCACCTTGCGGAGCGGCGCTCATGGGTGAGCGACATGCGCACATAGAAATCTGCATTTCGTTATGTGCACTTTTGTCCAAATGGAAAGCTCTTCGCTTCCACTCGGTAAAAATGAAATGGAAGAATCAGGAGATATGACTTCAAAACTACCTTCGGTTGACAAGGGCTTATGCGACCGGACAGCTTGCTATTTCAGCATATGCTGCGCGCTTGTTTCAAGTCCGCGTCCGGTAGGTCTTCCCTCTGCATCCTTGCCCGCATCGAAGTTTTACCAAAAATTAAAAAAAACAAACATCGTGTTGACAATACCAAATAGATTGTTGTACTATATTTTAGTCTTATTTGAATTAAAACCATGTAGAACCATTCATCACCTAATCAAAAGGAAAACAAACAGTAAAATGGAGTGAGAGCATGAAGCAAAAAACGAAGCAAAATATATTTAGAAGATTCAGCACCCTATGCCTTTGCGTAGCGATACTGTTGACTGTATTAATCCCGAGTGCCGCTCTGGCGGAACCTACCGCAGGCGATACTGCATCGCAAACAGCTTCCCAAACGCCGGAAGATCAGGCTGCAGAAACGCAAAACAAAGCACCGCAAGGGCTGACTTTCCCGGTACACGTGATTCACAAGACCGGCGATGATAAGGAAAACTTCGTCATCGTCATCATGGCCGATGGCTATACAAAAGAGCAGCAAGACCAGTTTGTGCAAGACGCGACCAGAAAGGCGCAGTACCTGCTCAAGTGGTCGTCGTATAAAGAATACTCTGACCGCATCAATATTTACGCAGTCGGGGCAGTTTCCAACCAGTCTGGAATAAGTGAATACGGCGGCATAACAGTAGACACCTATTTTCATGTCCGTACCTTCGGGAAAAAAGTGCAGTTTTCAGGAGACGGCGGTGAAAAAGCAACAAAGCTGCGGGAAGAGTTAGAGAAAAACTATTTAGATGCAGGTGCAAGCATCGGAACCATTCATATTCTATCCAATTATTCCAATGAGGGTGTTTCCTATGGGGCTTCTGTAAATCGTATGTACTCGTTCTCCACTGTTTCGGATGATGACACTACGGTTCATGAGCTTTCTCATAGTATCGGTGATCTGGGAGATGAATATGAGCGGTATACAACGAAAGCCAATTTGTCAGATACCACGAATCCTGAAACGATTAAATGGAAGAAGATGCTTGGATTTCGAGGCGTCGGTATTACAAGAGCGGGAACAGAAACTGCTTTTGCGCCCGGACGCCAATGTATGATGCGCCGGAGCGGAGATCCGTTCTGCGAGGTATGCAAGCTGGAATTAGCCCGCCATCTGAGCGATACGGATTATGTCAAAAATCCGATACCCTTATATGTGGCCGACCCTGAAATCTCCATTCCACATAGTTTGACCGGTACCTTGGACAAAGAGAGTGAGAATTTTAGAATTACCGAAAAAAACATCACGAAGGCGAATGGAAAAAACTTGGAGTTCCGTACTGTAGTGCAGAATACTGTCAACCGCGAACAGAAGCTGAAACTCACTTTTCGCATTCTCAGCGCGGATGGTCAAACAGTTAAGTATCAAAAAGAACAAGAATTTATTGTCCCGCCGCTCAACAGTTGGTATCGGCCGGATGATGCAAGAGCCTCTCTTTCTCTTGTCTTTGAGTCGGTGCAAGACTTACAGCAAGGGGATAAACTGGATGCCCAAGTCATCAATACAGAAACAAAAGAGATCTTAGCAACAGACAAAACCGCAACGCAAATATGGAGCACCGTCCAGATTCGTTATGCCCTCATGGGACAAGCAGGAACAGAAAAAAAGGTTCCGCAAACCGTAGCTTCTATGGTGCACGTGCCGACCGGCTCTGACTATACATTAAGATACCCGCAGTTGTATGGGTATACCTGTGTGGGAAGCAGTGAAAACGCGGATACTGTTCGGATTACAGAAAACAGTAAGACTATCACTTACTACTATCAAACGAACGAGAATCCTGCGGAGCGACCGTTCGCAGCCTTGGAAATCGACGCAAAGAAAGATGGAAGCGCAGTGCTGCAGGCCAAGGTAACCGGAACAAACCAGATTCCGTCAGGCAAACTGGCGTTTTATGTCGATAGTTATCTTGCACATGAAGAGAAGATAGATAGTACCAGTGCTTCGGTTCAGATCAGCGTCTCGAACCTTGCGGCTGGGCTGCACAGCGCCTACGTGAAATTTATTCCTGATGATAGAAGCGTCAATGTGCCGCCGGTAACCGGACAAGGCAAGAAATTTATTGTGCCGGAACAGGACGCGGTAGACTGTACGACTAGCCCTGTTTACGTAGAATATGATGGAACACCGCATACGTTTGACATCACTTGTGGGAAAGACGTAACGATAGTTTACAGAACAGAGGCAAATGGTGAATATAATCTGACTGCGATGCCGCAATATACGGATGCCGGGGCGTATACCCTGTATTTTAAAGCTAAGGATGCGGATGCGTCTTATGAAGGTAAGGCAGTCCTGAACATCGCGAAAGCAGAGACAGATTTGCAGCTTCAACCATCTGCCGCAAAGCCGGAGGGTGCATCTGCTGTAACACTGCAGGTTTTCAAAACAAAGATTCCTGAGAACGGCGCGGTGGTGCTGCACTGTGATGATGCTGCAATCACCCCGACACCGCAGGGAAAGGATACATGGAAAGTCGATCTGCCAAACAAAACCCAGACCTATACCTTTACCGCGTACTATGCAGGAAACGAAAACTATGCAGCAAGCGAAGCTTCCTGCCAGATTGCGGTCACAGCAACAAACACATCGCCGGGCGGCGGCTCATCCGGTGGTAGCACTTCCGGCGGCAATGCATTCGGCGGAAACGGTTCCGGCAGTGGTTCGTCCGGTGGAAGCAGCGGCGGAGGAACTTCTGCAGGCGGCGGTGGCGGCGGTGCTGCTCCGGCTCCAAGCACCACACCAACAGGCAGTGATGTGATAACCATCAAAGAGAACAAAACGAATGCTGCTTCCGGAACAACTGCAGCAACTACCACCAAGACGACGGTAAAACATACGAAGAACGAGACGAGCAGAAACGAGCAGGGACAAATGGTTTCCAAGACAATGGGAACACTCTCCAAGGAAACGGCTGAAAAACTTGTCGAACAAGCAGTTTCCAACAAATCCGACAGCATTGAGATCACCGTTTCTTCCGCTTCTGCAAACGGCGACTTGGCGGATATTTCTAAGTCAACGGAGCTGGAGATTCCAAAAGCAACGGTCGATACCATTGTCAAAGAGACCAATGCCGACCTTGTCGTCAAGACATCCGGCGGCGCAGTATCCCTCGACAACAAGACACTGGAAACCATTGCAAAGGAAGCAAGCAGCGATACTGTCAAGATTGTCGTCAAGGAAAACGCGGCACTGACCGAAGCGCAGCGGGCTGCCTCCGCCGCCATCGGTGAAAACGGCAAGCTGTTCGATCTGGCGGCACAGATTGGAAACAGGCTCCTGCATGATTTCCAAGGCGGCAAGGCTTATGTGACTCTGCCGATGCCGCAAAAACTCAAGGGCAAAGAAGTCCTTGTCGTTTATATCGACGATAGCGGTATTTGCAAGGTGCTCAACCACAGCATGGAAAAGGTCGGCGCAGACGATTACATCAGGTTTACGACCACGCACTTCTCGACCTTTGCTATCGTGGATAAAGCAGAAGCAGAGAAGCTGATCGCAGCGCAAAGCGCAGAGCAGGTCAAAGAGAGAATGCAAAGCGCAACGTTCAAGGTGACAACGAGTAGGACGAGCAAGAAATCCGTCAAGGTACAAATCGCAGCCAAGAACGACAAGACGCTGATGGCAGACATCAAAAACATGGGCTATACGGTCAAGTATCAATTCTATCGTTCAAACAAAAAGGCAGCAGGCTACAAAGCGATTCGGACAAGCAGCAAGCGTAGCCTTACCGATACCAAGGGGACGAAAGGAAAGAAGTATTACTACAAAGCCCGCGTGTTGGTCTATGACGGAAGCGAGCTTGTGGCGAAAAGTGCGCTTCGTCAGTGCAGCTATGGCGCAAGAACATGGACGAAATAGACGAAAACAAGCAAGAACAGGAAAGCCGCGTACTATGGGAATCACCCATTCGTACGCGGCTTTTGCTGTATTTTCTTATGATTCCGGAAATATCGCTGTGCGATATTTCCGGAATCATAAGAAAAGCACCTTGCGGAGCGGCGCTCACAGATGAGCGCCATATGCGCATAGAAATCTCTGATTTCGTTATGCGCACTTTGGTCGTGATATGGGAACGTCACAATCGCGCAGCGATTTGCCGGAAGAATGGCAAAAGCATCTGACCGCTACAGCCGGTTCCGTTTGCGGATGGTCTCGGCCTGCAGCTTGAAGATCTGCTGGATCAGGTGCTGCTTGGTTCTGTTGTCCATGCCAAAGAACCGGCAGCCGTAAAAAAATTGACCATCCTCATTTTTGCTGATACGCAGGATCTGTGCGCGAAACTCGTAGGAAGCTTCACCCGGTGATAGGGCGATCGGTGCAAAGCGGACATAATCGTCCGGTTCAAAGGGCGTCATGCAGCTGAACAGCAGTCCACCGCCGCTGATATTACGGATCGTGCAGGTCACCTCCGGCGGCACCGGGTAGTAGGTCTCGTTTCCGTCATCGTCAAGGACGACAACGAGACGATTGACCGTCGTTTCGATCGTGAGCGGATGGCGGTAATCGTCGCGCTTGTTGATGAAGCTGAACTGCGAAAGCCGGTCGATCTTCCAAAAGGCATTGGAGTTGCCGCAGATCGACCCATGCAGAATGATGATGCTGTTGTCCCGGCGAAAGCCCTTGATGCGCACGCGGCTGTTATGAATGATCGTCGGCATGTCCTCACCGCTTGCATTTACGATGCAGATCGCATCCTCCTCGATTTTGTCAATGATACCGCTCAGGAGGAAAATATCCCCGTCCGAGAGCAGCTCGACTTTCATGCCTTCCTCGAGTCCAAAGTCTTTTTCATTCTGTTCTGCCATAGATTACGCCTCCCAATGCGATATGTTTCTGCATCTATTCTATCATTTTTTGCAGGCTTCTGCAACCAAGAGACACCTTTTTGAAGCAAAAAAAGAATAAAAGTATGCAGGGTAAAATGGTGCAAAACGCCCGAAACGCGAGGGCAGAGTGCCGAGGCGTTTCGGGCGCCTATGTTGGGTCGGCTGCCTGCGGGGCAGCCGACCGGATGTTCTGTCCATGATCCTGCCCGCAAGCGGTGTGCAGCAAGCCTTTAGGCGGCTGTACTTCCACTTGCAGGCATTTCAGCTGCTTGCTGCAGCAGCGCATTTCTGCGTTGCTGCAGCAGCCTGCGCGCCTGCGCTTGCTAAGCCGCTTTGTAAGCGGTGTCGCTTAACGATCTGGAGAACAGGAAGTTGGAGATATATTTGAATTCATCGGAGCAGTGTCCCTTCTGGTCGAGGGTGTTGGCGAAGGAAACGATATCCTTACCGCCCTGCTTGTATGCAAATCCTACGATGCCGTTGTTATATTTCTCAAAATCAGCCTTGCCGGCATCATCAAAGATACCGATGCAGCCGGAGATCGGCGCCTTGCCTGCATTCTGTACCAGAACCTTGGCGCCTTCCGGAATTGCCGAGAAGTAGTCTGTGCCGTACTGATACATGACGTAATCCTTCGCCTTGATGTAGTTCGCATTGAGCAGATCCTTGACCGGATACTTGACATAGCCGAGGAAGTCTGTACCGTTGGACATACTTTCCTTGGTCACGCCTTCTACGATGCCGTCAAGACCGGAGCCGCTGCCCCATACCATGAACGGTGTACCGTTCAGAACCTCTGCCTTGGCGGTTTCGTCATCGGTATGCTTACCGAAGCCGGTGCCGACGATCGCATCAGCCTTTGCAGCATCTGTGGTCGTTGCGAAGCCCATCTGTTTGAGGGCATATACATCGAAGCAGTAGCTGTTGCCGCCTGCCAGCTCAATATTACCGGCGGTAGCAGGTTTGTTTCTGCCGATGATGTAGACCTCAGGCGCTTCAGAGATGAGCTGCGCGGTATACTTGGAACCGTCTACGCCCAAAGCGCTCAGGATATACTTGGAGGCAACGGACTTGTAATCCTTGTAGGATACGATGAAGTCACCCATGCGGCTTCCCTTGGTGATCATACCGACCTTCTTGCCGGACTTGAGCAGGGTGTTGACTGCTGCTGCAGCATCCTCAGAAGCGTTGGAGATGATGACATCTTTGTTCTTCGTGCCGCTGAACTGGCTGTCAAAGTCTTTGAGGTACTTGAGCGCACCCTTGTAGGTCATAGCCTTATCGCAGGTCTTGATGATCTTCTTGTAATCCGCTTTTTTGGTTACGGTGATGATGTCGAAACCACGTGCGTACGGATGCTGTGAGAACGCTTCGGAGTACAAGCCTTTCCATACGGTCACATAGGAGCCGCCGCTGAGGTTCGCGTTCGCCAGCGAGCGTTTTGCCTGATACATCGGCACAACGATGGTCCCCTTCGGATACTTCACGCCCTTGTAGGTGAATGCTTTCTTGGAAAGCTGCGCTTTGATATCGTTTCTTGCCAGCCATTTGAGCATTTCTGCCGCGTCCTGAATATTTCTCTGATGCTTCTTATCCAACGGAATGATGTAGGCTTCCGGATAGAAGTTCTTGTTTTCACCCTTGCCGTTATAAATCGGTCTCATCAGATCAGCCTGCGCATTCGGTACATCATATTGATTTACATAATATTTCGAAACCTTCTTGTTGCTGTTCAGATTCTTTACACCTCTGTTGAAGATGTTCGCCTGATTGGTAAGCATCTGAATCTTGTTCTTGGCAACATAGCGTGCCTGACCGATCAATCCCTTCGGAATGACCTGCTCCGCGGTGATGTCATCGTAAGCAGGCATCTCCCAGGTGATACCGCAAGTGCCGTAGAATACCGGGAACTGTGCCCCGAAGTTTGTGGAAAGATCGTCCCAAGGCGCACCCCAGATCTTGCCTGTCGGGCTGTCACCGGTCTTGTCGATTTCCAGATAATCACGCATCGGCAGTTCGAAGCTGTTGAATTTTTCATTGTTGGCAACTGCAGCGACGCCGAGGGTCTCACCGAGCTGGATAAACTGTTTCGCGATCAAATCGTATTCGAGGTTCGGATTGTGCGGTGCGCCGCAAGGCTCAACCAGCATACCTTCTACCAGACCGTGGATCTCGGTGTAAACCATCGGATTCCACTTGCCCATGAATGCCATCGCGTTGATGTTTTCATTCATGATCTGGTTCGCGTAGTCTCTGTTCGGGTCGAAGCCGACGCCGGTCGCACGTGTTCCCTGCGTATAGCCCTCCATGTTCATGGTCGGTACGCAAACGAAGAAAACATCGTCGAGCAGCTTGTCGATATCGACAGTTTCTGTTTTGGTGTTGTAGTATTTTTCAAAATCGACAACCGTAGAAACGCCGTAGGTGCCGAGATCGCCGGACACAGCGCCGTTTTCGCCTCTGAGTCTGCCGAGCTCTGTCACGTAGTTTTCAATCAGAGAAGAAAGGGAAGTGCCGAAGACTTCTTTCTTTTCCTGTTCGAGTTTCGCTTTGCCTGCGTCAGTGTAGCTTACGAGTGTCTTCAATGAAACCTGATCTTCGGTGAGCAGCAGCTGAATGAAGTTCATGATGCCGTTGACCGCAGAATTCTCGTTGGAGTGACAGTTACTGATATACAGCGGCACGCGCAGCTTATCGTATTTGCCCTTTTTGAGATCCTTGAGCACCTTGGATGGGTTGTTCTCCACCTGATCGGTGTATTTGAGCCAAGCGTCTACAGAGGATTTCTTGTCGGAAATCACTACATAAGGAATGTCGTAAGCGTCGATGGTTGTCTGACCGATCGAGCCGACTTCCGCATAGCGTTTGTGCTTGCCCTTGGAAATCTTCGCGAGTTCGTCAAAGAGCTCGTAGGATGTGCGGAAGGAATCGTAAGGAACGACCTTTGCATGTACGGAGCCTGCTTCAGCGCCGCTTACGGTCGCTTTGAGGTCAAAGTAGCCGCAGTCATCGAGGAACGCAGCGCCGTTTGTGTGCGGAATCGTGTAAACCTTTTCGGACGCGGTACCCTTGGCATTTTCATTTTTGTAATAGAGCATGCCTGTGGTCTCGAAGGTCACGACCAGATTCGTGCCGTCCGCGGTCATTTCTTTCACCTTGAATACTTCCTTGCCGTCTTGATCCTTCCATTCGGAAAGCGCACCGCCCTTCTTTGCGTAAGGGTAAAGTGTCGGGTCAAGGTAAGGTCTGTCGGTATCTCTTACCAGTGAAAAGGTGATCTGGTTGGCTTTTACGGCAGCCGCCAGCTTATCAGCCTCCAGTTTTGTAGGGATGGTAATCTTATGGCTGGCATCTTCTGTCATGGAATACTGCAGCGCGATGTCGTCATAAGCGGGGTATTTGCCTGCAAGGGAGACACCTTTTTTCGTGGTATCAAAGGTGAGCTCTTGCACAGAGGCAAAAGCGGCCATCGGCACCATAAGCGCGATCATGAGCGTTACGGCGACGAGTTTGATGAGTCGTTTCTGCTTTCTCATTTTTCATCTTCTCCTTTCATCATCTTTACATTCGTGGGTTAAGAAAAATTGGACAGTTTGATATGAGGCTACGACCTCCCTTCCGTATGCAGTTTTGCTGTTTGACATGATTTTAACCGAATCATATGCGCTTGTCAATTGGAATATGAAGAAAATATGAACGAAAAATGAACAAATTGTGAGTGAGCAATGGGTAACTCGTGAACGGGTTTTTTTTCATAGCACGATGCGCCGTTTGGTGATATAATAGGAGTATTATAAAAGCAAGGCAACAGGAGGATATTATGGCAGAATTACTGGCTCCGGCAGGGAATATGGAGGCGCTGCGGGCGGCGATCGCAAACGGCTGCGATGCGGTCTATCTGGGCATGCAGCAATTCGGGGCGCGTGCGTATTCGTGCAATTTTGACGAGGAGACGCTGCCGGAGGCGGTGCGTTATGCGCATCTGCGTGCGGTCAAAGTCTATGTCACCATGAATACGATCGTATTTGAAGAGGAGCTTGCGGACATGCGAGCGCAGCTGGCATTTTTGAACGAAATCGGCGTAGACGGCGTCATCGTGCAGGATATGGCGGTATTTGACGAGATCGTGCGGCATTATCCGGACATGGAGGCACACTGCTCGACACAGATGGGGATCGACGATCTGGAGGGCACGCGCTTTTGGAAAGCACAGGGTGCAAAGCGGGTCGTACTGGCGCGTGAGACCGATATCGAGACTGCCAAGGCGATCCGGCGCGAGGCGGACATTCCGATAGAAATCTTCGTGCATGGCGCGCTCTGCGTTTCTTATTCCGGAAACTGTCTGATGTCCGGGCTGATCGGCTACCGCAGCGGCAACCGGGGCAGGTGCGTCGGCTCCTGCCGCAAGCCTTACGAACTGCTGGACAAGACGAGCGGGAAGTCGCTGGGCACGAGCTACCTTTTATCCACCAAGGATCTGAATACCATTGATTATATCGACGATCTCAAAGCCTTGGATTCACTCAAAATTGAAGGTCGTATGAAGGAGCCGGCCTATGTGGCGAATGTGACGGCGCGGTATCGCGCGGCGCTCGACGGGCAGGCAAGCGGCCGGGACAAAGACGCGCTCAAAAAGACCTTTAACCGGACCTTTACCAAGGGCTATCTTTTCCATGAGGACCCCAAGGAGCTGACCAATATCCAAAAGCCGAACAATTACGGCTACGAGATCGGGGTCATCAGCGGCGCTTATCAGGGCATGTATGAGCTCCGTCTGCATGATGTGCTGAACCAAAACGATATGATACGCATTGACCATAATGGCGAGGATGTCAACCTTGCTGTGGTCAAGCTCTACGATAAAGGCGGCAATCTCATCAACCGGGCAGATAAGGTCTGCTATATCCGCATCAAGGAAAAATTGTCGAAAGGCGATTTGGTATACAAGACCAAGGATTATCAGTTCTACAAGGAACTGGAAAAGAGCATAGACGGCGAGTTCCAGCGCTTTCCGCTGGTGCTTCGGGTCTATGCGTATCCGGGTGCGCCGCTGACTGTGGACGCGGAGGGGCTGGGCATGCGCTGCTTTTATGAAAGCGCACAGGTGCTGGAGGCTGCGGAGAATCAGCCGACGAGTGCCGCGCAGGTGCATAAGCAGCTCGCTAAGCTGAACGATACTGTGTTTACCCTGCAAAGCGTCGAGTTCGAGGCGTGCGGAGCTTTCATTCCGGTCAAGCTACTCAATCAGGCGCGACGTGAGATCGTGGATAGACTATATGAGGAAAAGCTGCGCAGCAAACAGCGCCGGGTCGCAGCGGACGAAGCGCTTGTGGATGCGCATGGCAGCGAAGCGGCGGCTGCGAGAGCCGGGACCCGGTACGGCGGCAGGTCCTGCGATGAAGCCGGGCTGTCTGCGGAAAACGCAGAGGCGAAGCTTGCCGAGGGAACGGCGCCCGCGCCGTATCTGACAGCATCGGTGATAAACCGCGCACAGTATGAGGCTTGTCAACGCGCAGGAATCCGCGAGATCTATTTTGAGAATATCGTGCGGCGCAATCAGGTAAGCTATGAAGAGCGAGAGGGGACGCTGCTGCTCGGCGGTTATGGCGGGCTATTCTATTATAAAGGAAAAAATCCGTTTGTGACCGACTATTCCTTTAATGTCGTGAATGCGGTCGCTTGCCGCAAGCTGATAGAACAGGGCGCTGTGCGCGTAACGCTTTCTTACGAGCTGAACAAGAAGCAGATCGCGGATCTCGTCAATGCTTATGAGACAAACTACGGCGCACGTCCGCCGTTGGAGATGATCGTGTACGGACGCGCGCCGCTTTTGTTCACCAAATACTGTCCGCTCAAAAAAATGGATCAGTGCGGGCTCTGCAAGACACATACCTATGAGCTGCGCGATGCATACGGCACGTTCCCGCTGCTTTCGCACGCGGATTGCACGACCACGATTCTCAATGGGAAATTTCTCAATTTGCTGGATGAGATGCCGTCCGTTGGCGGGGTCGAGGCGTTTCGGCTGAACTTCACGACGGAGACGCCGCAGGAGGTCGCGCACATCGTCCGGGCGGCGCAGCGCAAGCTCGACGGCAAGGAGCCGCAGTCGCTGTTCCGCAAGGAAACGGACACGCGCGGACACTATAATAAGGAAATCATTTAAGCGGGCAGGAAAAGGGGGCTTGCTTTTCCTCCCTGCGTCTGCCATGAAACGGCAAACATGAACAATCAAAAAGCAGAAAGGACAAAACATGATACAGGTCGAAAAACTTTCCTATGGTTTTCCGGACAAAGATTTATACAAGGATATTTCGTTTACGCTTGCGGCGGGGCAGCACTGCGCACTGATCGGCAGCAACGGCTGCGGCAAGTCAACGCTGGTCGATCTGCTGATGCGCCCGGACAAGTATTGGTTTGACGGCAAGGTGCTTCTGGACGAGGGCTGCCGTATCGGTTATGCCAGCCAGTTCAGTGTGCGCGACAAGGTACAGGACTGCAGCGTGTTTGACTATCTGGCCGAGCGCTTTACGACGCTGTCAGCGCAGATCAGCGCTGCCTGTGATGCGATGGCTGCACCGGACCTCGACGAGGCAGAACTGGACCGCTTGTTCGCAAGCTATCAAGCCCTGCTCGATCAGAGTGAGGCCATGGACGCGGAGCATTACGAAAGCGCGATCCGCAAGCAGCTGCACGCGGCAGGCATGCGCGAGCTGGAGCACACGCGGCTGGCGGATGTCAGCGGCGGAGAATACAAGCTGCTGCAGATCATGCGGGAAATGCTGCTGGCGCCGAACCTTTTGGTGCTGGACGAGCCGGACGTGTTTTTGGATTTTGAAAATCTGAACGGGCTCTGCAGGCTCATCAACGATTATCCGGGCACGCTGCTTGCAGTGACGCACAATCGCTATCTGCTGCAGCATTGTTTCAATAAAATCCTGCATCTGGAAAACACCGATCTGCAGGAGTTTGACGGGACGTACGGTGCCTATCGCTGTGCGCTTCTGCGTGAAAAGCTCGCGCTGCGCCTGCAGCATATCGAGGAGCAGGCAGAGATCGCGCGTACCGAGCAGATGGTGGAGAGCCTGCGCAAGCGGGCAACACTGATGGTCAATCCGACGATCGGGCAGGCGGTCAACGCCAAGCAGTCACAGCTGGAGAGACTGCTGGCGCGGCAGATCAAAGCGCCGTTCATCGAGGTACGCGAGCCGCAGATCACGCTGCCGGAGGTTACAGTGGACGGCAGCGCCGCCGCCGCAGCGACGCAGACTGCGGCGGCAGCTGAGAACGAAGAGATGCAGGGCGTAGGTGATGCGGCTCGCGGCGAGGATGCAGCGGGCAGTGGACAGACTGCGCCTGAGCCGCGGGTGGTGCTGCAAGTATCGGATTATGCGGTCAAATTCGACGAGTATTTGCTGCGCGATGTGAATTTTGCGATCCGGGCAGGGGAAAAGGTCGCGCTGATCGGTCCGAACGGCGCGGGCAAGACGACCTTGCTGCGCGATATCCTCAAACAGGAAAATCCGGCGATACAGATTGACGCGGATACGCCGTTTGCCGGTCTGTCACAACTGGACGGCAGCGCGGCGTCCGAGGAACGGACTGTCTCTGCGGTGCTCGCGGACGCGGGGCTGCAGAGCAGGCAGGAGATGCGGGACTGTCTGGCGGCGTATACGCTGCCGGAGGGGGCGCTGCAGCAGAAGGTCAGCCAGCTATCCGGCGGAGAGCAGAATCTATTGCAGCTGGCGGTACTGGCGCGCAGCGGCGCGAAGCTGCTGCTGCTCGATGAGCCGACCAGTCATCTGGATCTGTATGCACAGGCAGCGCTTGCGCGCGCGGTGGAAGCTTACCGCGGGACCATACTCATGGTGACGCACGACTTCTATCTGGCGGCGAACTGCGCGGACTATATTTTGCTGATCGAGGATCATACGGTACGCAGGCTCCGCAGCCGGAACTTCCGCAAAATGGTATATGACAGATATTTTGATTCTACCTATCTGGAGATCGACCGTAAAAAGCAGGAGCTGGAAACGGCGATTTCTGCGGCATTTCAGCGTGACGATCTGGCGGCGGTCGACAAGCTGCTGACGCAGCTCGAGGCGCTGCAGTAAGATGACAGAGGCGGACAAGAGATAGCAGAGGCAGCCTAGAAGAGGCATAGAAAGTATGCGACATACAGATTGTTGCCACAGAGGGGAAGGCTATGGCAGACGATTGCAAAAGTGGAAGAGAAGCTTCCGTCTATATTTTTGAGTTATTTAAAGAAATTGATTGCCTGCTGTTGGTGACATATGCTATAATAACGAAATCAACAGCGGAGCAAGGAGAAAGCTATGGTGAATGAACGAAGCATACAATCACAAAACATAGGGCGAGGACTAACCGTAAACACGCTAAAATACATTGCTATTTTGGCTATGGTCATCGACCACATAGCCTATGCTTTTGTTCCTACCGGTACTGCGCTTTCTATTGTTATGCATTTTATTGGGCGCACAACAGGACCGATTATGTTTTTCTCTGCGGTGGAGGGCTATCACCATACAAGCAATATTCGCAAATATATACTCCGGCTTACCATATTTACGATAATCAGTTGGTTTCCATTTTTGTATTTTCGCTATGGTGGGGATTTTTCAAATATGGAGTTTATGCGCCCAAATGTCATCTACACCATTCTTCTGGGTGTTTTATCCATACATATACGAAGAAACACACACATCAAGAACCCTGCCATCAAAATATTCCTGATTTTGATGTTGATTATATGCTGCGTACCTGCTGATTGGGGCTGCACAGGGGTTATGATCATCATCGTATTTGACTATTTTTATGGTAATTTCAAGCAACAGGCATTTGCATACTGCTTGATTGTCCTACTGGATATGCAGGTGCTTGCCATGCTCACGCAGCCGTTTTTTGGGCTTTTTTATGACCATGTTTTTTATGTAGATGCAGAGTTTTATCTGTATTCTATTGAGCAATTTGGAGCGTTTATCCCTATTATGTTACTGACCTTTTATAATGGTAAGCATGGAGCAAAAACGAAATTCTCAAAATGGTTTTTCTATGTCTTTTATCCTTTCCATCTTTTGCTGTTAGGATTTCTTCAAACCCTTTAATGGTCGAGCACCGCAGATGGGAGCATCGTTTCAGATGTTCCCGCCTTGTGCGTTAGTTCTATTTCAACTTGTCTTGTTCCGCCTGTGCTTTTCACTCCGTAAACTCCCGCTGCCCATCCTCGCTGACATTCCCGGTCTTTTTCCCGGCGGTCGGCGCGAGTGTCAAAAGCTCACTGCTGACGATTGTGCGCACGCTGGTGCTCTTCGTGCCGCTGGGCTTCGTATTCTCCCGCTTCAGCCTGCAGTTCTTCTGGCTGACGTTCCCGGTCACCGAAGTGCTGACAAGTACGGTCGGCGCCCTGCTGTACCGCGAATTCCTCGCCGAGGCTTATCGCCGCATGTCCAAAACACCGCAGCAGCAGTAAGCGGCAGGAAACAGCTGGCGGACGGAAGATCGCCGGAGCAGACATATTTTCCTCAGAAACCGTAGATACTATGACCAAAAGCATGCGGCAGGCAGGTCGCCTCGCCGCGTTCAAAAATATGAGTGAAAGAAGGTCAGAAGTATGAGCAATAATATGGATCTGGGTTACGAAATGTTCTGTTATCAGTGCGAGCAGACGGCGGGCGGCAAGGGCTGCACGAAGCAGGGGGTGTGCGGCAAGACCGCGGAGGTCGCGAATCTGCAGGATCTCCTGCTGTATCAGCTCAAGGGTATCAGTGTGTACGCGAAGGCGCTGATGGATGCCGGAGAAAATCCGGAGCCGCGGGTCGTGCGGTTTGTCGAAAATTGTCTTTTTACCACGCTTACCAATGTCAATTTTGATGCGGCGGTGCATGTGGACCTGCTGAAGCAGTCGCAGAAGATCAAGGAGGAATTGCGCGGGCGGGCCAAAAAGGCGCGGCTTGCGGAGCCGAAGGCGGTGCAGGCGGCTTTCAATCTGCCGGAGACGAAGTCGGAGATGCTGCGGGTCGCGGCGGTCGCGGGCATCATGTACGAGCAGGATCTGGATCCGGATGTGCGGTCGCTGTGCATGACGATCCTTTATGGGCTCAAGGGCATCAGCGCTTATGGGCATCAGGCGCGGGAGCTGGGCTATGCGAGTGCGCAGGTGGACGCGTTTTATCTGGAGGCGTTGTCGGCTTTGACGGATGATGCGCTGTCGGCGGAGGAGCTGATCCGCTTGACGATGCGCACCGGGGAGATCGCGCTGGCGGTGATGAAAACGCTGGATGAGGCAAATACCGGGGTCTATGGCGATCCGGCGCCGCACAAGGTCAAGATCCACATGAAAAAGGGACCGTTCATCGTCGTGTCCGGTCACGATCTCAAGGATCTGGAGATGCTGCTGGCGCAGACGCAGGGCAAGGGGATCCATGTCTATACGCATGGGGAGATGCTGCCGGCGCACGGCTATGAAGGACTTAAAAAATATACGCATCTTGTCGGCAATTTCGGCGGCGCATGGCAGGATCAGCAGTCGCAGTTCGATGATCTGCCGGGGTGTATCCTGATGACGACGAACTGTCTGATGCGGCCGCGGGAAAGTTACAAGGATCGGATCTTCAGCACGAATGTGGTCGGCTGGGACGGCGTGCAGTTCATCGAAAAGAAGGAAAACGGCGAGAAGGATTTCGGGCCGATCATCAAAAAAGCGCTGGAACTCGGCGGCTATCCGGAAGATCACGATCAGGAGGAAATTCTCGTCGGTTTCGGACATCACGCAGTACTGGACAAGGCCGGTGCGATCGTAGAAGCGGTACGAACGGGCAAGGTGCGGCACTTTTTCCTAATCGGGGGCTGCGACGGTGCCAGACCGGGGCGCAATTATTATACGGAATTTGCCGAGATGGTGCCGGAGGACTGCCTGATCCTGACGCTGGCCTGCGGCAAATACCGCTTTAACAAGCTGGACTTCGGAGAGATCGCCGGGCTGCCGCGGCTTTTGGATGTGGGACAGTGCAATGACACGTATTCGGCGGTGCGGATCGCGGAGGCGCTGGCGGACGCGTTCGAGACCGATGTCAACAGTCTGCCGCTGTCGCTGATCCTGTCGTGGTATGAGCAGAAGGCGGTCGCGGTGCTGCTGGCCTTGTTGAGTCTGGGAATCCGGGGCATTTACCTAGGACCGACGCTGCCGGCGTTTTTGAGTCCGAATGTGCTGCAGTATCTGGTGGATACGTTCGATCTGCGGCTGACCAGCAACGCCGAGGACGACCTCAAAAGCTGCCTGGCACAGAAACTGTGAAGATTTCGACAAAAAGTTCGCCGAAACAACAAAAAATTTTATAAAAGCGGTTGACTTGAACATCGGTGTGCGTGTTATAGTAGAAATAACTTCGGTAAGCGAAGAAAAAATATTCCTGACACAAGTTCAGTAAACAGAAAGAGGCACAAGACATGAAACGCAAATTAGCAAGTATCGCATTAATGATCGCATTGGTGCTTACCATGACTGTCGGCAGCACGACGGTTTCTTGGGCAGCCGGAAATCTTTCCTCTGTCGAGAGCACGATCCGCACTGCCTTGAACAGCTACAAGGCAGAGGAGACGACTTCTGACGGCGACCTGATGTTTTTCGTATACGATCTGCTCCCTGCGGATATGAAGAGCAGCGAGATCGATGTATACAGACAAAAATTTGAGGCAGCAACGACAGAGAAAGAAGGTCAGATTCAGTTCTATATCACGATCGACGGCACGCTGGTGCCGGACGAGGATGCAGCACCTTTCGTCGCAAAGATCCCGAAGCTGACGCCGAGTACGGTGACGGAGGCATCTCCGGAGCTGACTGCAGACTGGAGAGCCATGGGACAGGCGATGGACAAGATCCCTGCGAGCAACGACGTAACGAAGGAGCAGCTGCTCAAGGCGGCGCTGGCGGCCGCGAAGAACGGTTCGACAGCCAAGTGGACGGAGTTCTACAAGGTGGATGCGACGACGAGTGCCGTCGGCAGCATCACCGGTTATCTGGAGGTCTCGCTGAACGGACAGACCAAGGAGCTGCGTCAGCATATGGAGATCCCAATGCTGGGTCAGAAGATGCCGACCAAGGCGATCTCGATCAACAGCAAGGAGTGGAAGATCCTGCGCGAGACAAATATCGAGCGTTACAAAAAGGGTCTGACGCTGCTGACGATGCCTGCGGCGCTGCAAAAGGCGTGTGACACGCGTGCACAGGAGCAGACTTACAATACCCAGCCGGCGCATACCAGACCGGATGGCAGCGGCTATCAGACTGCGATCCCATCGTCTTTCAAGTATACGGGTCGCGGCGAGAACCTGTTCAAATGTACGCAGGACGTGACAGCAGAGATTGCGATGAACGGCTGGATGAACAGTAAGGCACACAGGGAAAATATCTTGAGAAGCAGTTTTCAGTATATGGGCGCCGGCACCTATCAGAATCAGGCAGTGCAGATTTTCACCAAGACCAACAAGAAGATCAAGTCCTGGACGATCAGCTCCGGCAAGAAGACCTTCAGCACTGTGGACGCGATGATGAACGAGTATCTGATCTGTACGGATACGGCGGGCGTGAAGTCCTATATCCCGCTGGATACTTCTTATATGAAGAAGGTCAAGGGCGGCTATACCATCAAGCTGAACAGCAGCAAGACGATCAAGCTTAAGGTCAAATCTTCGAAGACCACAAACAGCGGTTCGTATACGGATGTTGCGTCCGCGGATCAGAAGGCGGTCGCCTGGGTCACCAAGAAGAAGATCATGTCTGCGTTCAATAAGACGCAGTTCGGACCGAAGGCAGCCTGCACGCGCGGCGATGTATTCACCTATCTGTATCGCGCGAACGGTTCGCCAAACGTGAAGATCAAGAACTGGTTCCCGGATCTGAAGAGTACGGATTCCTATTATAAGGCTGCCCTCTGGGCGAAGAAAACGGACATCATCGACTACGGTCTTTTCTACGGTGCGGACATCTGCCCGAAGGGCTACGCGCTGTACTACACCTGGGTGAGCGTCGGTTCGCCGAAGGTGAAGTCTGCCAGCAGCTTTACGGATTTCAGACCGCAGGTATTCTACGCTGATGCAGTAGCCTGGGCGGAAGCAAAGGGCATCATCAAGAACAGCGGAGACGATCGTTTCGGCGGCGATGATCCTTGCACGCGTGTCGAGATGGCAAGATATCTGTACTACGCATATAAATAAGCACATAAAAAAATTGGGACAAAGAGAAAGAGAGCCTCCGCAGCCATGATGCTCCATGCCGGTTTCATGCATGGCATGGGTCGCGGGCAGGGCTCTCTTTTTGTGATGATTTTCAAAAAATATATTGCAAATCGCCGCGCTTTCTGCTAGGCTAAAATCCTAAAAAGGAAGAAGCTGCATCAAAACCACAGTAGTATCGGGGATATCAGAAATATCAGGCGTATGAGAAGCAGCAAGCATATCAGGCGCATCGGGAGTGTATAAGATGGAAATGAAATCAGAAGCAAAGCTGACCACCTTTGAGGCGATCAGCATGATTGTGCCGCAGCGCCGTCAGGCACATCACAGGGGGAAAATATGAAATATATCAATCATGTCAGACAGAATCAAGTCTATTCCGGCATTGAAAATCTGCCGAAGGGAACGGCGCCGGATACGATCATCGAGGGGTGCGCGGTGCTGGAGGGCGGTGCGTTTCGCGGGGTCTACGGCGAGGGCGTACTGGATGCGATGATGGAGCAGGGGCTGAATCTTTCCTGCACGATCGGTGTTTCGGCAGGCGCGCTCAACGGGCTGAACTATGTTGCCGGCAACATCGGACGGGCAGCGCGGACAAACCTGCGCTTTCGACACGATGACCGCTATGTGGGGCTGACGGCGCTGCGGCACAATCATGGACTGATCGGCTTTGACTTTGCGTTCCATGAGCTGAATCGCTACGAACCGCTGAATCTGGAACGGCTGCGCGACCCGCGGCGGCGTTTTGTGGCGGTGGCGACCGACTGCAGAACGGGCAAGCCGCTGTACTTTGAGAAGGGGAAATGCGAGGATATTTTCAAGGCGATGCAGGCCTCGGCGTCCATGCCGTATTTTTCGCAGATGGTGGTCGTGGAGGGCAGAGAATGTCTGGACGGCGGCTGCTCGCGCTGTATTCCCTACGAGTGGGCGCTGGAGCAGGGCTACGAAAAGATCGTGGTCGTCCGCACAAGGGAGGAGGCGTATCGTGCGACGCATACGCCGACCGGGGTGGCGCGGAAGCTTTACCGGGACTATCCGAATCTGGTCGATAATCTCAGAGAATCCGACATCGAATATAATCGGGAGTGCGACGAACTGGCGAAGCTGAAGGAAGCGGGGCGGATTTTCATGATCTGTCCGTCAGAGCCGCCTGCCGTCGGTCGTATCGAAAAGGATATGGAAAAGCTTGGAGAATTGTATTATCTGGGCTATAATGACGCCATGCGCTGCATGGACGCGCTCAAGGCCTACCTGGGCGCGGCGCGCAGATAGGCGTAGTATCCGATGCCGATCGCGTCTGCCAGCGTCCAGCCGATGGGGATCGCAGCCCAGATGCCGATCACGCCGACGGCAGGCAGCGGCGCGAGCGCATAGGCGAGCGCGACGCGGGTACCGAGGGAAGCGACGGTCAGAATGACGGACATCAGCGGTTTGTTTACCGCGCGGTAGTAGCCGTAGAGCAGAAACAGGATGCCGATGCCGAGATAGCAGGCGCCCTCGATGCGCAGATAGGTGACACCGGCAGCAATGATCGCAGTCTCGGACGGGTCGATGAAGATAGACATCAACGGCTTTGCGAAGAGCACGACCAGCAGGCTGATGAGCAGAGAAAACACAGCGGAGGTGCAGCATGCGCTGCGCATCCCGCGGCGGATGCGGTCAGACTTCCCTGCGCCGAAGTTTTGGGCAACGAAAGTCGAAAAGGCGTTGCCGAAGTCCTGCACTGGCATGTAGGCGAAGGAGTCGATCTTGACTGCGGCAGCAAAGGCTGCCATGATGACAGTGCCGAAGCTGTTGACCAGTCCCTGGATCATCAGGATACCGAAGTTCATAATAGACTGCTGCAGGCAGGTCATCAGCGAAAGGTTGAGAATCCTGCCGAGCGCTTTGCGGCTGCATCTGCAGTCGTCTTTTTTTGGTCTGAGATCAGGGAAACGCAGCAGGATGTAGAGCAGGATGCCGATCCCGGAGACGAACTGCGCGAGGACGGTCGCAAAAGCTGCGCCGCCGACACCGAGCCTGAGCACGATGACGAAGCAGAGGTCCAGCGCGACGTTCAGTACCGCTGAGACTGCGAGAAACAAAAGCGGCACGACAGCATTACCGATGGCGCGCAGGACGCTCGCGCAGTAGTTATAGAGGAAGGTCGCCGCGATGCCCGCGAAAATAATCAGCAGATAGGTTTTCATCAGCGGTACGACATCTGTGGGCACGCGGAGCAGGGCGAGGATCGGATCGATGAAAACATAGACCAGCACATTGAGCAGCAGTGAAATGGCGGCGATCAGCACGAAGGACAGGAAGATGCTGCGGCGCATCTCGTCCGCACAACCGCTTCCGTAATCCATGGATACCGCTGCCCCGCTGCCCATGCAGAGTCCAAGGATTACAGAGGTCAAAAAGACCATCAGCGTATAGGACGAACCGACGGCTGCCAGTGCGTCTGCACCTAGAAATCGCCCAACCACCCAGGTGTCGGCGATATTGTACATCTGCTGCAGCAGATTACCGCACATGAGGGGCAGTGCGAAAAGTAGGATGTTCCCGGTAATGGAGCCGGTGGTCAGATCACCTTTTTGTGCGTCTTTCATAGGTGTGTGCCTTTCGTGGTCTTTCATGGTCTTTCGTAGGGAAAATGTTGTGCGTGTCTTTCGCAGTATTTCGCGGCGTAGATGCTGTGTGCGCCGGAGACGGCGGGGGGCATCTGCTGCGTGTATGCGCAGGATAAGCCGCAAGGGCAAGTATGATCAGTATAGCAAAGGATGGCGCGTTGGACAAGCCCAAAAACCTTGACCGTTGTACGGCACTGCGCTATACTGAAGATAATTGGATATCATTTGTATTGCATTTAGGCATCCATGGATGACCGAAAGGGGGATGGGAAGCATGAAAACAAACCAATTTTCAAACGCAATGCATGCCAATGCGGTAGTCGGCGGCATACGGATGGTGCGGCGGGTGCTGGTGCTGGCGCTCATCTGCATACTGCTGACGGGGGTGCTGACTGCCTGCGGCAGCAAGGACAGCGGCAAGACCTATGATCTGCAGCAGGTATATCAGGACATTCTGGCTGCGCAGCCGGAGGGCAGCGATGATTTGAGCGATGTTATGTTCGAGACGACGGACAAGGACGCCATTGAGGAATTTTATCCGGGCTTGGGAACAATCGAGCTCAAGCAGGAGGTCTGCGATCAGCATGCTGTGACCGGCTTCTGCGAGATCATGCTGGTCGAGGCAGCGGACAGCGAGGACGTGCAGCGCATTGTCGATATTTTCAACCAGCGCATCGATACGGCGGCGGATGACAGCTTCTATCCGGAGACCGCACAGCTGTGGGCACAGAACGCGCAGGTACAGACCGAAGGCAATTATGTGGCGCTGGTCGCACTGCCGGACGGCTATACGGTGCCGAAGAAGATTTTTTCTTGATACTGCGCGATTAGCTGCTGCTTTTGCTTGTGCTTGTGCTTCAGTTTTTTGATGGCAGCCTCGCATTTGAGGATGGCCTCTCTGCTGGCTGCCGGTGCATCGTGAATATCTGTATCATACCTGTTGACTTCCGGTGAAACGTGCAGCTAAAGAAAAAATGTAAGTAATCGAATAAATAAAAAGCTTTGAGAATCCTGGAAAATCCACATTTTAACTTGAAATTATGCGGATTTTTCGATATACCATATTTAGTCGAGAGGCACTGCTGTAGGGGAAGACAGTTCACACATTCGTATATGCATCAGATACCCGAAAACGGTATGTACATATATACTACAGTGCAGCGAAAGCAGCCGGTGAACGCGCAAGGTTTGCAGAGCGAAGAACTTATGAAAGCGATCGCTGACAGCACACGAAGCTACGAAGATATTCTTCGATGCATCAAGGGCGAGGCGTCAGAAGAAGGCTGAAATCGATGACAAAAAACTACAGAGCTAGCAAAAAAAGAGTCGCTATAAGCGCTTTAGTTGCATAATCTTTGGAAGTTCACACTATTCCTAATGATATGGTAAGCTGGAGGTGCAACTTGTCAAGTAGAAAAATGCTGTGGCGAATATCTGCCTTTTTGTCGATGAAATGCTCATATTTTGCCAAGAAAAAAACAAATACTTTCTTAATCACTGCCCAAACCCTTGAAAACAGACGGAAAATTAGCAGATTATCTGTTGGCACACTATTTGCTATAGTATAATGCTGAAATTATTCTATAGGGTTATGGACACTGACCTTGAAAGGAGAAACTATTATGGAATATGGAATTATCTCACTAGTTCCGGTATGCATCGCGTTAGTGCTGGCATTCTGGACAAAAGATGCGTTGCTCTCATTACTGATCGGTTGCTTGATCGGTATCGTCATTATGGGGCAGAACATCGTTACCGGATTTACCGGGCTGCTTCAAACTGCATTAGGTAATGCAGACTTTATCTGGGTTCTTGCGATTGAAGTATTTATTGGAATCTTAGTCGCGTATTTCCAGAAGTCCGGAGCAATCAAAGCATTCGCTGACAAAGTTGATGCAATGAACCTGACAAGAAAAGGCGCGGAATCGATGTCCTTCGCGCTTGGTATGTTCATCTTCTTCTCTGACTATTTCTCGCCGTTATATGTCGGTAACGTTATGCGTCCGATCACAGATAAGGCGAAAGCGTCCAGAGAGTTCTTGGCTTATGTCTGCGACTCCACATCTTCGCCGATTTGTTGCTTGATCCCGTTCACCTCTTGGGGAATTTACGTATCGGGATTATTGGTTGGCATCGGCTGCATCGCGGATACGCAAATGGGACAGAATGTCGTTGTTCACGCGGCGCCGTTCAACTTCTACTGCATCTTCGCGTTACTGCTTTGCGGTTTACTCGGATGTGGGGTGATTCCGCATTATGGACCTATGAAAAAAGCAGAAAAGAGAGCCTTGGAAGAGGGCAAGCCTTATGCTGACGGAGCGACTCCGTTATTAAGTAAAGAACTCGATCAGATTACGCCGGACCCTAACTGCAAGGCGAACCTGCTGATTGACTTCTTAATGCCGGCTATCATCATCATCGGCATCACCGTAGGGACTTATATCATTCTTGGATCAGCAAAAACGCTTGAAGCCTTCGTTGTTGCGGTAGTTTATCAGTTTGTAACCATCTTGCTGCAGAAAAAAGCAACCGTCAAAGTTCTGATGGAGACAGCCGTTGAAGGTATTAAATCCGTTATGGCCGCGATCTTAATTCTTTCCATGGCGTACTGTATGAACTCTGTAACAAAGCAGTTAGGAACGGCACAATACATCATCAGCATCACTGAAGACTGGATGACGCCGATGCTGCTGCTGGTCATTACTTTCCTCGTTTGCGCGGTGATTTCCTTCCTGACAGGTTCCTCTTGGGGATCATACGCAATTATGATTCCGATCGTTATGCCGTTGGCATTCACCTTAACCGGCGGAGAACTTGGAACCGTAGTCTATGCCGCTGTTGGAGCTGTTATGGGTGGAGGATGCTTTGGAGACCACTGTTCACCAATTTCCGATACTACCATCTTGTCATCGCTGGCAGCAGGATCTGACCACATTGACCACGTGAAGACACAAATGCCTTATGCACTCACTGCAGCGGCAATCGCCTGTGTTGGCTGTTTAATCGTTGGATTAACGCTTTAATATATCATCAAGAAAAGGAAGGGATGAAAAAATGAAAATCGGTATTGTAAAAGAAATAAAACCAAGCGAATACAGAGTTGCTGCAACTCCCGCAGCTGTGGTTGAAATGGTAAGAAAAGGACATGAGGTCTATGTAGAACATGACGCGGGCGTTGGAAGCGGTTTTACCGATGAGATGTATGAAACGGCCGGAGCAAAAATTGTAAACGAGGCGGAAAAAGTCTGGACAACCGTAGACCTGATTTATAAGGTAAAGGAAATTTTCCCTGAAGAATTCAAATATCTCAGAGAAGATCTCATTGTATTTACGTATATTCATTCCAACGCGCATCTGGAACAGACAAAGGCGCTGATGGAGTCAAAATGCACATCTATCGCTTATGAGGATATTTCGGATGACAGAGGTCAATGGCCACTGCTTTCTCCGATGAGTGAGCTTGCAGGCAAGGGCGGTTTCCTTGCGGCACTGCATTTCTCTCAGACCATTAACGGCGGAAGCGGCAAGCTGCTCGCGAACGTATGCGGAGTGGCAGCACCGGTCGTAACGATCATAGGTTGCGGTCATTCTGGTCTGGGAGCTTGTGAGCTCGCGTCTGCGTTTGGCAACAAAGTTAATGTACTTGATATTAATTATAACGCGATGCTCGCGGCAAAGGAGCATTTCCCTCAGAATGTTAACTTTATGTTCTCAAACAGAGAAAACTTGGTGGAATGCCTGAAAACATCGGATGTTATCATCAACTGTATCCTTTGGCCAAAGACCAGAAAGGACCATTTGATCAATAGAGAAGACTTGAAGCTGATGAAACCTGGAGCCATGATTGTTGATGTCGCTTGCGACGAAGCGGGGGCAGTTGAAACCTGCCATGATACATGCCATACCGATCCGATTTACTATGTTGACGGTGTCATGCACTACTGCGTTGATAATATTCCTTCTGCATTCGGACAGACCGCATCGACAACGCTTTGCAACGCGACCCTTCCTTTCACACTCGCAATCGCGAACAAGGGCGTAAAGCAGGCGCTGAAAGATGATAAGCATTTGAGAAGAGGTTTGACTACCTACGACGGAAAGCTTACACTTCTTGAAACAGCGGAAAAACTGGATTTACCGTACACAGACGCGAATGAATTGGTTCAGACGTTCTAACGGTTGATTCAGCACGAAAATCATGTATGAAAAAGGGTGGACTAACGGAGAGATTCGCTGGTCCGTCCTTTTTGAGCATAGAAACCATATTTATTTAGGATAAAATATTTGGGAGAAAATAATGCGAATCATAGATTACGAAACCCTGGCTTTCCCCGTTGAAGCGGAGAATTTTGAGAATTCAGTTGTTTTGTTGAATTTTGCGGACAAAGCGAATATCGATGTGAAATTTAAGGTGATGGAAACGGATGAAACAGGCAAAGATATCTATTCTGTGATGGCAAATGGCCATAAGCTTGGCATCATCAGCAAGGCAGACAGAGAGATGTTTGAACTCAATATCAAAAACGCGACAAGCGCGAAAATCGAGATACATCCAACAGGCGGAGAAACGGATGCCTCAGGCTGTAATATCGATGCGATTTTGCGCGTGCCGTACGTCATCGCTCCGAAAGATATACAGGAAAGAGTAAAGAAACGCGAAAAAGCAATTATTTTGGCGATTTTGCTGCTTGTGATTAACGCGGCGATGGGAATGCTGCGTGCGGAGTGGGTTCCGACATTGCTTTCCATTCTTGGGGCCGGAGCGATTTATGTTTGGGCTTTTGTAAAAAAGAGTGGGAAGTGTTATGATTTTATCATGAAAGAAGAAAGAAAAATCATTGATTTATTTTAGTTTTGACAGATCGTGCATTGCAACGGAGTAAGATTATGCAAAGAGGGAATAAAATTTTTTGGTCAAATTGTATGCTGATTATCGCGTCGGCCATATGGGGAAGCTGTTTCCTGTTTCAAAAGCTGGCAGCGACACAGATAGGCGCTTTTTCGTTTATGGCGTGCAGGTCGTTTTTGGGGATGCTGACGCTTCTGATCATCATCGGATATACGCGGCGTGGAAGGGCGGCACGGGAAACTGATGAAACAATGCCGTATCAATTTGATAAAAAGTATTTTAAAAGGCTGTTTTTGATCGCGCCGCTCTGCGGAGTGATCAATGTCATGGGTTCCGTCCTGGTGCAAGCAGGACTTACCTATACAACGGCGAGCAAAGCGGGCTTCTTAAACGCGATCTACATTATTTTTGTACCGGTGATTGGACTGCTTTTTAAGAAGAAGACAGGAGCACGGATTTTGTGGGGGATTGTCTTAGCGGTAATCGGATTATATAATCTCTGCGTTACGGGATCTGTCACCTCCATCCAAAAGGGTGATCTGATTATTCTCGGCAGTACCTTATTATTTGCTTTGCATATTCAGCTCATTTCCAAATATGTGCAGGAATTTGTTGGGCTGCATTTTTCTTGTGTGGAATTTGGTTTCGCGAGCATTTTTTGCGGTATCATCGCAATCTTTGGTGAACATATAACCTTAGCACAGGTGCTCGGATGCGGGCTAAACCTTCTGTACGCGGGGGTGTTGGGAATCGGTGTGTGCTATGCTTTGCAGGTCACTGCTCAAAAATATACCGATCCGACGGTCGCGGCATTATTGATGAGCTTGGAGTCTGTGTTCAGCGCGATTTGCGGGGTCGTTTTCTTAAAAGAGAGATTTACACTTAAGGAATTTATCGGTATTTTGTTCATAATCGCGGCGATCATTGTTGCGCAGCTGCCCAAGAGAGAAAAAACGCTTACGAAAAGGTATAGAATAAAAATATAAAACCTGGAGGGTGCATCCAGGTTTTATATTTTGCATTTTTCCGATTGCTGAGAACTTTCAACTTTTTTCAAACAGCAGTGTATAATTTTGATCATCTACCTGATATACTTTTTCGAATGACAAGTCGAGAAACGTGTTTGGCTGGAATTGGCGATCTGTTGTCGAAAACGACACCGCGGTACCGCATGATGAGCTTAAAACGCGAGGTACAGGTTTCATTTTAACAGAGCCAAGTGTCTTGAGTTTTCGCAACGCGATATTCGCATCAAAATTTGTGTGAAATGTGAATAAATATACCATAGTAGAATTCCTTACGATACTATTTGTCGATTTTAATAACCCATTCATCAACGTTCTCTGAGTCCGAAACAGATGCCTTGCATCCCTGGTTCGAGGCGAATCTGAGGATGTTGTTTTTTGCTGTGACATTGTCGACCAGCACTTCGATACTGTTTTCTTTCGCTAAAGCATTTTTGGTCAGGATGACCGGCTGCGGACACGCGAGTCCTCTTGTATCAACTGTCATGTTAAGCTCCTTTCTTCTTGTTCGCGGCGATATTCACGAGCGCGATTACAGTGACAACGATAAGACCGAAAATAACAGCAAACTGTCCGTTAGCGGTCGGACCTTCGCCGGAGGAGGCTAAACCGAAGTTATGGCAGAACGCCGCGCCTACAAACATACCGATCACAGTAATTACAGAATCTATATTGCCTTCGCCGGATAAAATTAATTGTCTGAGCGGGCAGCCACCTAAAAGGACCGATGCGAATCCAACAAGAAGCATTCCGAGGAAGTTCCATAATCCGTCTGTGTGCGCGATCGGCTGTTCCGCGAAACCAAAGTTAAAGAAGCCAAAGATCATATTCATGATGACGGCTGTAACGATTAATGATACGAATCCGATCAGCATAGTGAAATCCTTAAACATGATGCTGTCTCTGATGCCCGCGACGGTGCAGAACCTTGTGCGCTGCGCAAGAGCTCCCGCGATGAGACCGGCAGCTAAAGAAATAATAATCGGAGCATGTTTGGATCCCGGACCTTCCGCGCTGAATACGAGCAGAGTAGGAACCGCGACAAGAAGCACTAAAAATACAATCTGGATGATAGGGAAAATGTAAGCTTCACTGGTGGTTACCTTGTGTGCGCGATCAAGAGAAAATCCTTTGTTCAGTGCAACAATACCAACGACAATGCCACAGATAAAGCCTACCAAGCCGATAACTGCATTCAAATCTCCGCCGCCGATACGAAGCATCATTCTGAGCGGGCAGCCTAAGAACATCAACGCACCGATCATAACAAAGAAACCCAAAACGAAACGTACAACAGGGTTCGAACCGCTTCTAGCGATTAATTCTTTTTTTGAAAACGCCATGACAGAGGCGCCTAAAACGATACCGATAATCTCAGGTCTGAGATATTGTACAACGCCGGCACTGTGGAGCTTTAAGGCGCCTGCTGTATCTCTGATGAAGCAGGCAATGCATAAACCCATGTTGCCAGGATTTCCGAATTTTACAAGTAGAACAGCAAGTAAGCCAACAATAATCCCTGTCGAAGCTATAAATACTTTTTCTTTTTTCATTTTTCTTCTCCTGTTTCTAATGTTCCTAAAAATTTGTTGATCATTAACTATATTTATGATAAAACGGAAACCTAAAAAAGTAAAATTCTTTATATCTATAAAATAGAAGAAATCTATAGCAAGAGACTATTGCAACGAAAAGTGCGACAAAAAATAATCAAGCAAAAACAGATAGAAACCTCCAAAAAAATAAGCGTCATTCGTCGACGCTTATTTTGATGAAAAAAACTTTATAAAAAAATTTTAATTTTTGTGGATTTTTTAATGATGAAGAGGATAAGCGTTGGAATTCAGCGGAATATGGCGTAAAAAAATTGGCATAAGTATTGCGATATTATAAGATAAAAAGCAAAACATCAAAGGAGGATGATGAAATGAAGAAGATGCAAGAGGCGTTTGTTTTAGACGCATGTATTTGGCCAGAATCTGGGCACTTTGAAGGGATGACGGAAGACTATAAGAATTCCGCTTTGGACGCGTGCTTTTTGACCGCTGACGGAAACAGTTTCCGAGATGGGGTGTCCAGTGTCAGCAAAACGCATGTATTAACCTTGAACGCGAGCGAAAATATGAAAATCGCGCGCTTGTACGAAGATCTCTTGGAAAATAAGAAGCATGGCGTAAAATCACTGATCATGTATTTTCAGGATCCTGCACCAATCGAAAATAAAATCGAATTTGCGTATGCTTTCTATGATCTTGGAATCCGAGTTGTTCAGATGTCATATAATAAAGGCGGTTTCGTCGGAGGTGGATGCATAGAAGGCGCGGACTACGGCTTGACAGACTTTGGCAAAGAGTTGTTGAAGCATTTTAATAAAATGGGTATGCTTGTCGATTTGTCGCACTGTGGACCCAAAGTGGTAGCGGACGTATTGAAAAACACAGATAAACCTGTTAGCATGGGTCATACCTGCTGCAAAGCAATTGCTGATAACCCAAGAAACAAAACGGATGAACAACTGAAAGCTCTAAAAGAAGTCGGCGGTGTTGTAGGCATTACGCCTTGGGCGCCGATATGCTGGAAAAGGAAAGAAAATGTACCGCCTACCATTGACGATTATCTCGATCACGTTTGCCACGCGGTAGATTTGATTGGTATAGATCACGTTGGTTTCGCAAGCGATAATAATTTGGACCATAACAAGGATTTTGAAGGAATCAGTTCGCAAGGAGCGCTCTATGACATGGTTGTGGGCGGCTATAACAAGAATGTAGGAACAAATCCGGCAGAGCGGCACGCGATTGGTTTTACCGGCGCGCTCGACACGCAGAACTTAGTGGACAAAATGCGCGAAAGAGGCTTCCATGATGATGAAATTAAGAAGTTTTTGGGAGGAAATTTCCTGAACTTGATAAAGACTGTTTGGAGATAGTTGCGTAAACATATCGCACGTGAAAGGAGAAGAACATGGATAGTAAGAACAAAATGACTGAAGGAAAAGCATTCGTTATTTTGATAGCGTCAGCGGCTGTAATACTCTTGGGTGCATTGGTAATTAAATCGCCAACCGTAGTAAACCTGCTTTTTGCCGGTCTCGTGGCGTCCTTTTTAGCAATGTTCTGGGGGATAAAATGGGAAAGCATACAGGAAGATATTTTGGAATTCGCCAAAAGGATGTTTCCGGCAATTTTAATTCTTATTTTTGTAGGTATGATGGTTGGAGCCTGGATTCAGTGCGGAACCGTGCCTTATCTGATTTATTGGGGGTTAAAACTTCTTTCCCCGAAATTCTTTTTAGTCGCGACAGCGCTTATTTGTTCTATTATGTCGATCGCGACAGGAACCTCTTGGGGAACAGTCGCAACGGTAGGAATTGCTTTAATGGGCGTAGCGACAGGTCTGGGCGTTCCTGCTTCTTGGACCGCAGGTGCTGTGCTTGTTGGCGCCCTGTTTGGTGACAAGATGTCCCCAATGTCAGATACTACCGTGCTTGCACCCGCGGTATCGGGAGCAAAAATTATGGATCATATTAAATACATGCTGTGGACAACCGGTCCGAGCTATTTGATCTCATTGATTATCTTTTTATTTGTAGGCCTGAAATTCGGTGACGGAACCGTGTCTTCCGATGATTATTTGACCATTTTGCAGACTTTGGAGCAAACTTTTAATTTTAACATCTTGCTTCTTGTTCCGCCTGTCCTCGTATTGTTTATGATTTTCAGACAGAAACCTGTCATTCCTTCTTTTGCGGTCGGTGTGATTATCGGAATCATATTGGCAATCTTTGTTCAAGGAAATGATTTGGTAACTGTATTAACCGCATTAAACAAGGGATTCACACAAGAGACTTCGATTGAAATTGTTGATAAAATGTTGATGAGAGGCGGAATTGGCAGCATGCTGAGTTCGGTCGCGATCGTCATAGCAGCAGCGACTTTCGGCGCGCCGTTAAAGACATCGGGAGTTATCGACTTCGCAGTTGAAAAAATTATGAAAGTCGCGACATCACAAAAAAAGGTATTGTTATGTTCTTATTTGTTCCACATGCTTCTTATCGTAATCATAGGCGGATATTACACGACGTTCTCGATAGCAGGCCCTATGTTGCAGCCGCTTTATGAAAAGTATGGTTTGGACAAGGTAAATCTCTCCAGATGCTTGGAAGATACCGGAACAACGTTTTCACCTTTAATCCCGTGGTGCAGTAACGGTGTTTATTTTACCACAACGCTGGGGGTTGCTTACGCGGACTACGCACTGACAACTCCGCTGTGTTGGCTGTGCCTTGTATTCGCGATGATCTATATACTTACAAACTTTAAGATAAAACAGGCACCGAAAGAAGGATGTGCTACAGAGGCGTAAAGCATGTATAATTGAACAGAATATCATGCCTTTCACCATAGAATAATTTTATGAAGCCGCCCCTATAAAGGATTTCCTTATAGAGGCGGTTTCATGTTTGGATTTATGATATACTGATAATAGTATTCGTCTGTGAAGAATTACGCTCCGTGAGTAGATATAGAAGAGGAAGAGAGATGCATGAACGGTATATTGAACAAATATTAAGCGCGTATAATCATATTGACAGTATCATCATTACGGATGATCAGGGATACATTACCTATTATTTGACATATAGATATGATGTGAACCATATCAGCGCCGCGAGTGTGATTGGGAAGCATG
>ERZ773242.406-NODE-406-length-51773-cov-11.219053_pt1 | contig 51773 bp, 32 predicted proteins | sample MGYA00511077_ERZ773242 | MGnify/ENA primary metagenome ERZ773242 (study PRJEB29015, sample SAMEA2737754) | human gut metagenome | biome: human gut; feature: human-associated habitat; material: faeces | place: China | collected 2012 ... | reverse complement strand
CTCATAGATGCGAACATTACCGTAACGGCAGATGGCGCCAAACACTACGACTTCGAACCTGTGGCCGTATTCTGGATTACAGCGTCAATAATATCGTTTCTGCTGCCGCTGATGAACCGAAAGAAACCGACCGAAGCATAACGAAAATACCGGGAGCGCAGTTGTGAAACTGCGCTCCCGGTATTTTTTATGCCGAACCGTCAGAACAAGTGATAAGCGACCGTCAGCCCCGCCATCACGATCGAAACCATCGACATCAGCTTGATGAGGATATTGAGCGACGGCCCCGACGTATCCTTGAAAGGATCCCCCACGGTGTCGCCCACGACCGTAGCCTTGTGGCTGTCGGAACCCTTGCCACCGTAGTGGCCCTCCTCGACCATCTTCTTGGCGTTGTCCCAGGCGCCGCCGGCGTTGGCCATGAAGACCGCCAGCACGAATCCCGAACTCAAACCGCCCACGAGCAGTCCCATGACGCCCGCCACGCCGAAGATCAGACCGACGGCGACCGGAACGACGATGGCCAGCAGGCTCGGGAACAACATCTCGCGCTGCGCTCCGCGGGTCGAAATCTCGACGCAGCGGGCGTAGTCGGGAGTTCCCTCGCCCGTGAGGATGCCCTTGATCTCCCGGAACTGGCGGCGCACCTCCTCCACCATACTCTGAGCCGCACGGCCTACGGCGTTCATCGTCAGGCCGCAGAAGAGGAACGACATCATCGCGCCGATAAACACGCCGACCAGCACCGTGGGATTCATCAGCGAAACGCGGTAGTACTCCATGAAATCGAGGATCGAGGCGTCCTGAATGAAGCGCATCGACCCGTCGGACATTTCGAGCATCGTCACGCCGTTGTGCATCAGTCCGATGCGAATCTCCTCGACATACGAGGCCAGCAGCGCGAGGGCCGTCAGGGCCGCCGAACCGATGGCGAAGCCTTTGCCCGTGGCGGCCGTGGTGTTACCCAAAGCGTCGAGGGCGTCGGTGCGCCTGCGGACCTCGGGGCCGAGACCGCTCATCTCGGCGTTGCCGCCCGCATTGTCGGCGATAGGGCCGTAGGCGTCGGTGGCGAGGGTGATACCCAGCGTCGAAAGCATGCCCACGGCGGCGATACCGATGCCGTAAAGCCCCAGCGACATATTCTGCGGAGCCATCATGTTCTGCACGTCGAAGCCGATGGCGCAGAGATAGGCCAGAACGATCGCCACACCGATGGTTATGACGGGAACGGCCGTGGAGATCATGCCCGAACCGATCCCGGCGATGATGACCGTGGCAGGTCCCGTCTGGGCGCTTCCGGCGATCTTCTGCGTCGGTTTGTAGGAGTGCGAGGTGAAATACTCCGTGGCCTGCCCGATGATGATGCCTGCCACGAGGCCCGTGATGACCGAGAAGGACAACCCCACCCAGTTCCCGATGCCCAGCAGGTAGAGGATGCCGAACGTGGCGAGGGCGATCAGCAGCGAACTGAAATTCACCCCCACGCCCAGCGAGTGCAGCAGTTCGCGCATCGTGGCTCCCTCCTTCGTGCGCACGAGGAAGATGCCGATGATCGAGAGCAGGATGCCCACCGCGGCGATCAGCATCGGTGCCAGCACGGCTTTCATCTGCAAGGCTTCGGAGCCGGCCGACGCAAAGGCCGCAGCACCCAGCGCCGCCGTGGCCAGCACCGAGCCGCAATAGCTCTCGTAAAGGTCGGCGCCCATGCCGGCCACGTCGCCCACATTGTCGCCCACGTTGTCGGCGATGGTCGCGGGGTTGCGCGGATCATCCTCGGGGATGCCCGCCTCGACCTTGCCCACCAGATCGGCGCCCACATCGGCCGCCTTGGTGTAGATGCCGCCGCCGACACGTGCGAACAGGGCCTGCGTCGAGGCGCCCATGCCGAAAGTCAGCATCGTCGTCGTGATGACCACGAGTTTCTGCGGCCCTGCGGCATCGACAAACCAGGTCAGAATCACGTACCAGAACGAGATGTCCAGCAATCCGAGGCCCACGACCACCAAACCCATCACCGCGCCGCTGCGGAAAGCGACTTTCAGACCGCGGTCCAGCGACTGCCGCGCGGCATTGGCCGTGCGGGCCGAAGCGTAGGTGGCGGTTTTCATACCGAAGTAGCCGGCCAGTCCCGAAAAGAATCCGCCCGTGATGAAGGCGAAGGGCACCCAGCCGTTCTGCACCCCGGCTCCGTAGGCCAGATAGGCGAAGAAGAGCGCCAGCACGACGAAGACGATGCCGACGACCTTGTACTGCTGACGCAGATAGGCCATGGCGCCCTTGCGCACGTGCCCGGCGATTTCACGCATGCGCTCCGTACCCTCGTCCTCGCGCTTCATCAGGCTGTAAAACAGCCAGGCGAAGGCCAGGGCGACGACGGATGCGGCAGGTACGATCCAGAAAATCGAAGGAATGTTCATATCGCAAAGTAGTTTGATTGGTTGGTTCCGTTTCAGTCGCAGTCAGAAACAAATATATAAAAATATCCCGACCGTAACAACGCCCGGGATACAAAAGTGCCGGAACAGGCATCATTTCGTCTTTTTCGGGGTACGGAACTCCACGACGATCGGACGGTGGTCCGAAGCCTTGTCGGTAAAAGCGTCGTGAACGGTTTCGACCCGTTTCACGCCGTCCCAGATCCCGTCCGTGCAATAGATAAAATCAATGCGGGCCTTTCCGCCCGTGGTCGAGGGCACGAACTCCCCGGAAAACCAATCGCCGACGATGTCGTGGGAATAGGCGCTGCGCACGAGATCGTGCACATCGTAGTTGCGCGTGCCGTGGAACGGTTTGTCGAGCGGCGAATGCGAATTGAAATCGCCCATCATCAGCCAGTGTTTCTCACCGGCGAATTTCGGATTGAGGATCGTGGCATCGAGAATCCGGCGCATCTCCTCCACGCGGAAAGCCTCGCCGCCGTTGTCCTTGCGGGTCTTGTCGCCCATCGAATAGCGCTGCGGCCAAAGGTGCAGCACGACATAATTGACGCCGTTGATCTTCACGTGCAGGGCGCCATGGGAAAGCCCCTCGCCGATGCGCTGCACCACCTCGATCGGGTATTTCGAGGTGAAGGTCACGGGATAGTTGTCCTGATAGGGGCCTATCGCGGTATAGGGATGCCCCCAGCGTTCGGCCAGCAGGTGCAGGCTGTCGGGCAGGTAGCGCGGCATCTGCTCCTTGCTGACGGTCTTTTTGTGCTCGTTCCAATGCGTCGCGCCTTCGCAGATGGCGAAAACATCGGGGTCCTGCGTCCGGACCCACGCGACGAAGCGGTCGTAACGGTTATACTGGTCGTACCACATGCCGTCGGCGATGTTGTAGTCCATCAGGCGCACCGTCTGCGCCTTTTTCTTTCCGGGCCGGGCGCCCTGCACGGCCGGGGCGGCCGCAAAAACGCCCGCCAGCAACAGCAGGGCTGCGAATCTCAGATTGCGTGTCATCATATTGCAGGATTTTGAGTTGAATGGTCGGAATTTCCGTTGATGCCGATCAGCAGCACCCGTTGTTCCAGATCGCCGACCTCCGGACGCACGTGGCGCTGGACGAAGGAGCGGTAATTATAGACCGTGCGGATCGAACAATGCAGCAAGGCGGCGATGGTCGCCGTGTCGGCAATGCCCAGACGGATCAGCGCATAGATACGCAGAACGGTGGTGAGCTCCCCGTCGCGGCGCCCCTCCGTGCAGGCTTCGGCGTCCAGCAAAGCGTTCATCTCGTCGATGAAGGAGGGGAAAAGCCCCAGAAAAGTCTTGTCGAAAAGAGCGTAGAACTCCTTCAGTTCGTCGTTGCGGATATTGCTGCGGGCATACTCGCGGCGAAGCTCCGCGATCCGGTCGTCGCGCAACATTTTATTGACATGCTGATAGGTGGCCGAGAGCTTGTTGATGTATTCCGAGATGGTTTGCAGGAATCCGCCGATATAGACCTCCTTGATCCGGTTGGCATCGGCGATGCGGATGTTCTGGCAGCTCAGCCGGCCGTTCGTTTCGCGCAGGCTCCGGGCCAGTTCGTTCAGCTTGTCGTTCGACTCGCGGAGAGTCTGCTGCACGGCGAAAAGCCGCCGGTTCTGGGACAGCACGTACAGCCCCGCGGCAGCGGCGGATACGAAGAACAGCAGCACGACGCATATCAGCACGATATACATCGTGTGCAACCGGGCGTTGCGCTCGCTGTACGCCGACTCGATCTGCGGAAGGATGGCCATGTCACGCCACGAACGGCTCGGAGAGTTGAAAAAGCGCGTATCGTTGATCGCCACACGGATATAGTTCATGGCCCGCTCGACATCCCCCCGATCGAGAAGTTTTTCGGAAACGGCGCACAACGAGCCGTGATCGCGCACCGCCGACTGAATATCGGCCAGGGCCGAACACACGAACCACGCCAACTCACGATCGGGACGGCCCGCCCTTCGTTCGAGCTGCGCCTTGTGGTTGGCCGCCTTCGCGTACTCGTGCGAATCGGACGGCAGGGAGATCAGCAGGTTGTCGCACAGAGCCGTCGCCTCGGGCCAGTCTTCCCGAAGAATCGCATCCATATAACCGTAGTAAAACCGCGTGAAGGTGTCCTCGCCGATCTCCGCCGCACGCCGTGCGTAATAATGTTCGCGCAGGCGGAAGACATCGCGCCGCGCCCCGGGCTCGGTCAGGTAGCAGAGTTCCCGGTTCTTGCGGTGCTGGGCCACATAATACGACTGCAAGGCCCGGCGGCTGACGCTCACCGTATCGGAAATGGCGTTCAGTATCTCCTCGGCCTCGTAAAAACGACCTCCCAGACTGTAACACAGCGCGATCGAGGAACGGGCGCGCATGGTCAGATCGTTATCGCCGATCCGTTCGGCCAGTTCAAGGCCCCGACGGAAGTAGAGCAGCGAGGAGTCGCTCTGATAAGAACTGTAAATGTCGGCGAGCTGTTCGGTCAGGTCGAAACACGTGCGCAGCGGAAGTTCTTCGCGGCCCAGTTCGTTTTTGAGCGAGTCGATACGGGCTTCGCGCCGGGCGGCATACTCCCCGCTATGGGCGATCGCCCGGTCGAGCCGGCGGAACAACTCCTGCAATCCGGCTTCGTCGTTACCGAAAACCGGAAACGCCGATAAGGCGGAGAGCAAGATTGCAGCGAATGGGATTATTTTCATTTCAGGTTTCGGTTTAGCACAAAACTAATACTTAAATAATATAAAAACAAATTACAAATCCGTACCATATGTTACAAAAGCATTAAAAAGCAAAACAATACAGTTTCCCGATTTACATAATGCACCGCGGTGCAAAACAGCAATCAGCTGACATCGAGCACATTAACATTTACAATCATTTACAATTTCCGATCGGGGGCTTTCCGCGAATTTAGAAAGGCGTATCTTTGTAATGAAAAATTTCCGACATCTGCCCTAAAATTACAAAAAAAATTCAGAATCGATTCAGAACAATTAACCTTAAAACACTATGAGAACAATTCTACCCCGGAAAATCCCCAAAAGGAGCGTCACATCGCCGATCGCGGTCCTGCTGCTGACCACCGCGATCCCGCTGGGCACCGCCTGCGACGATGACAAGGACTACTCCCGCAGGGAATACATCGAATGGTCGGACACTCCGGAATTCGACAGGAAGCCCGACATCCTCCATTTTTCCGTCAACGGTTCGCCGGAGAACGGCTGCAATGCAATCTACGTCAGGACGAACGTACCCTTCACCGCGACCGTGGAGTTCGAAGAGGACGAAGACAACGGGGAAGCGGCGGCCCCCGCCTGGCTCGAACTGGTGAAGATCGAACACGACTACCTGCCGGGCATCTCCCGCCTGCTCTGCAAGGCGGCCCCGCATCCCGGCACCTATAAGGAAAGAAAAGGCTGCATCTCGCTGCACACCGAGGTCGAATACCTGAACGATTTCATTCCGATCGTACAGGGATTCCCGGCCCGCGTCGAAGGCGATTTCGACTGGCTGAAATACGGCTCGGCCAACCCGCTGGAAACCCGCGGAGAAACGGCGATCTCCGGCTGGACCGCCGAACAGAAAGACAAAGGGTGGGAATCGACCCCCGCCGAAGAGGAGGGCGCGGCCCACTGTTACGGCAAAAACGGCTACGTCAGGCTGGGCGACGACCTCGGACACGGGGCCAACCTGCTGTCGCCCTACAAGCCGGAAATCCGGTCGGACACGGCGGTCCTGGTCCGGTTCAACGCCATAGCCTATGCGGCGGCCGACGGCACGAAAGGCGCCAACGAACTGACCGTAACGGTCAAGGGCGGCGGGCAGTTCCTCGACGGCGCGACTTCGAAAAAACTCGTTCTGAATCATTTCGATCCCTCGGACGAAGAGCTGCCGGAGAGCATGTGGGAGAATTCCCGGCAGGAGTTCATCGTCGTCTCGCACCCCAAAAACACGTTCACGAGCAACACCCGCATCGAACTCATGGCCGGCGACTACGTCATGGAGTCGGGCAACACCCGCATCTTTATCGACGATTTCTACATTTTCAGGCTCCGGTGGTACGACTACGACGACCTTTTCGGGGGCCTGCCCTGGGAGCAGCAAAAGAACGAATCGGGGAAATAAAACCTAACCGCAACAGATACCATGAAAAACTTTTTTACCAAGCGTTTCAGTCCGATATGCGCCCTCGCGGTCTCCGTACTACTGCTCGGAGGGGGGGGGTGCAGCGACGATGATACCGAGCCGGTCGTAGGCTCGAAAGGCGGCAGCAGGACACTCTACGTCGCCAGCGACGCCGGCTCGCGCACCGTCCGGGTCAAAGCCAACAGCGCGTGGCAGGTGCGGCTTACGCCCGACACCCGACTCTGGGTCTCGATCGACGGAGCCGACAGCGGCGAAATGGACGGGGCGTTCACCGTCAGCTACAAAACCAACAACACGCTTCCGCGCAAAGGAACCGTCCTGATCGCCTCCGGCACGCAGCAGGCGATCGACACGGTGTACCTGATGCAGTACGGCACAGCTCCGCTCCTGCAATTCTCGGACGGGGACAGGCAGTTCTCGTCGGTGGGAACCATCGACTCCATTGCGATAGACACCAACATTCCCATTTCCAAATTCTCGAAAATCGCCCGTCAGGTCACATACGGAGAATCGGACACGGAGTGGATCGACAGCATCCGATACGCCGGGGATTACAAAAGTCTCCTGTTCAGAATCGCCGACAACACGGCGTTCGAGAGCCGTGAAGCCCGGATTCAGTTGCAGTTCGAGGACGACTGGGGCGGACAGCACCTGGCCTGCTGCACGATCCGGCAGGGCATTCCGGGCGGCACGAGCGACACCCGCGAGGTGACGTTCGCCGACCTGCGCAGTCTGATCGCGGAGGCCGAAGGCGAGATCACGATCGACGGCGACATCGCCGTGAGCGGCACGGTCGTAAGCGACCACACCTCGCCCAACATGGCCGGAAATCCGATGCCGAAGGCCGCGACCAAACCCGACATGACCCTCAACGACCGCACGGCCTATCTGCAAAACGCCGACGCCTCGCTGGGTATCGCCCTCGTCACGACCGATGCCGGCCAAAACAACCTGAGCCGCTACGACAAGCTCAAACTCTGGTGCAAAGGGCTGACGCTGACCAAGCGGAGCGACCCCGAGCGATACACGCTCCAAGGCGTGACGCAGGACCACATCATCACCAAATCGGCGGGAACAGCCGAAGAGGTGCCCGTCAAACGCCGTTTCATCGACCAGCTGACCGACGCCGACATCTACACCTTCGTGACGCTCAAACGCTGTCAGATGGCCGTCCGCACCCAGCGCTTCATGCCCGTGCACATCAACTACGTCAACAACTACAACATGTACTACCCTTCGGTCGTACTCGACCGTCACGGCGACATGATCCACCTGATGACCAACCACGGATGCGACTACCGGTTCCAGGAGATGCCCGACGGCGAAGGGACGATCTCCGGCATCATCGTGCACGAACCCTGCACCTTCTTCGTCAAGGACGGCGACATCGGCCGTTATCAGATCCGCAACGTAACGCGGCAGGACATCGCACTGGAGGAGTCGGACGCCAATGCCTTTTCGGCTATCGCGGTGGAGTGGTGCCCCGACGGCAAGGACGCCCGCGCCTATGCGTACCCCCAGTACCCGCATCCGGCGAACGAGGAGGGCAAAGCCCATTGCTGGCCCGCCTCGACCGGTTCAGGACTCTCGTTCCTGAGCCATTACGGATGGCTGGCGATCGGTTCCGCCTACCGCGCGAACTCGGCGAAGGAGGGAGAAACGCTCAACAGCGCCTCATGGGGCCATAAATTGCTGTGGGACACGGCGAACGGAACGGGATATTCGCTGTTGTTCGAATTCTCGACCCAGAACATCGAGTCGTCGCAGTGCTCCTTCGCCTTCACCTGCCGTTACCATTCGGCACAGGGCGGACTGCGCTACTGGACGGCGGAGTACTCGACCGACGGCGACACCTGGAAGCGGCTCGACGATTTCACGGTGCCCGACGCCGGCAACTGGAGTAACATGCAGTTGGAACAGCTATCCGGCGACAAGAGCATCTGCCTGAACGTGCCCGCAGAGATACTGGGCCGGAGCGTGGCATGGATACGCCTGCGCCCCGTCAGCGACAAAATCGGCACCGCGACGACCTACGACAGCGCAACCATCGCGGCGAACGGCCAGGTGGCAAACGCCTTCACCGTCTCCTATGCCGCACTCCGTTACAACAAATAAACCCGCGAACGATATGAAAACATACGACATAACACACCACCTGCGCCGGCTGGTGTTCGGAGGTCTGCTGCTGGCTGCCGCCGCCCTGCTGCCGGGCTGCGAGGACGATCCCGCCGTTCCGGACGAGGAGATCTCGACCGACCCCGGAACGAGCGCAGAACCCGAAACCCTGCGGTTCATCAGCTACAATATTCTCGAAGGCATGAAGCTCGACAAACAACAGAATTTCGACAACTTCGCAGCCTGGGTGAGGGAGAAAGACCCCGACTTCATGGCCCTCTGCGAGTGCAACAACTTCACCGAGGAGTCGCTCACGGCCCTCGCCAACCGCTACGGGCATACCTACGCCATACTCTGCAAGGAAACGGGCTACCCGGTGGGACTGACCTCGAAATACCCCATCGAGTTGCGCAGCCGCATGCTCGAAGAGGTGCCTCTCTGGCACGGGGCGCTGCACCTGCGCATCAAGGACATCAATGTCGTGGTGCTGCACCTCTATCCGTTCGGAACCTATCCCAACGGCCAGGGCGCGGCAGGCTCGGGCGACGCATACCGCGACACGGAGATCAACTGCATCCTCGACAACACCATCCGCCGCTACCCGGCGGAACCGCTGTGGCTGATGTCGGGCGACTTCAACTCCTACTCGCCCAAAGATGCCGACGTAATGCCCGCGAACACCTATTACGAAACCCATTCGACGGTGCTCCGAAGCGGATACGCCGATGCCCTGCGCGACCGCCACAGCCAGTTCTTCCGCTCCGTACCCACGGTTTACGGCGGATGGCCGGACGGCAACGGGCGGCGCATCGACTACATCTACGCCTCGCAGGCCGTGATGCGCGAAATAACCTGCTCGGAGATCATCTACGACGAGTTCACCGACATGCACTCGGATCACTATCCGGTCATGATCGAGTTCCGCCACTATCCCTCCGGGGAACAGACACCACAGGAGTCGCATTAAACAAACAATCCGCATGAAACAATATATCATCATTCTGATCCTGCTGGTTTCGGGAGCGCTGACGGCGACACCCGCCCTCGCGCAGAAAACCGGGACCAAACACACCGTAACGGGCAAGGTTACGGACCAGAGCGGCGAACCGCTGATCGGCGCCACCGTGTTGGTGACGGGCACGACGATCGGCGCCAGCACCAACGCCGCAGGCGAATATACAATCCAGGTTCCCGAAGGGGCTTCGCTGACGTTCCAGTACATCGGCTACGAGCCCAAAACCGAAAAGGTCGGCTCGCGCACGAAGATCGACGTGAAACTCGAACAAAGCAAGCAGACCATCGACGAAGTGGTCGTGATCGGCTACGGTGCGGTGAAGAAAACTGACCTGACAGGCTCGGTGGCCAACGTCAAGATGAGCGACATCAAGGACGTTCCGGTGGTATCGGTCGATCAGGCGTTGCAGGGCCGTATCGCAGGCGCCGACATCATGGCCACGACCGGAGAACCCGGAGCCACGACCTCGATCCGCATCCGCGGAACGCGCTCGATCTCGGCATCGAACGAGCCGCTGATCATCGTTGACGGCATCATCGACGCCATCCACGACCTGAACGACATCAACTCGGCGGACATCGAATCGATCTCGGTGCTCAAAGACGCTTCATCGACGGCCATCTACGGCGCACGCGGCTCGAACGGCGTCATCGTCATCACGACCAAGAAGGGCCGCGGCATCGACGGACGCCCCAGCATCACCTTCAAAACCGACCTGGGATTCTCGCAGCTCCCGCGCCGGCTCGACATCATGGACGCCACGGAGTTCGCACGCTACCGCAACGACTATGCCTACCACTTCGCAGGCGCCGACAGCGGCGAGAAGCTCGAGCCCGACTCGCCGATGTCGAAATATCCCTACCCTGATCCCGAAGCCAAAGGCAGGGGCACGAACTGGATCGACGAGATCACACGCACGGCGCTCTATCAGAACTACGACCTCTCCCTTTCGGGAGCCAGCCGAAAGGGCTCCTACTACGCCTCGATCGGCTACAACGAAACACAGGGCATCATCGACAACAGCGGGCTGAAACGCTATTCGGCACGCTTCAAGATCGACCACGAGTTCGCCAAATGGTTCAAGGCCGGACTGAATCTGAGCTACACCTACCGCGACCAGGACGAGAACCTGGCCACGATCGGCGGAACCAACTGGTGGAACGCGGCCGTCTTCCTCAGTCCGTTCCTCAACCCCTCGTCGAGCATGAACGACCTGTGGTACTCGGGCCAGAAATTCAACAACCCGCGCATCATGCTCGACCACTGCCTCAAGAACGCACGGCGCATATCGCTCACCAACAACGGATTCGTGGAATTCACGCCCGTCGAGGGGCTGAAGCTGCGCAGCCAGTTCACCTACTACTCCTACCAGCGCCACGGGCGTTACTACGAACCGGGCTACCTGCCCGCCAAGAAGGAGAACGAAGGCGGCTACGCTTCGCGCGACGAATACGACGACACGAGTTTCCTGAACGAAAACACGGTCTACTACGAAATCCGTCCCCGGAGCGGCCACAACTTCGATGTCCTGGCCGGCTACACCGCGCAAGTCAAATACGACAACAACCTGAGCATCACGGGCCGCGGCTATACGCTCGACGAACTGACCTGGAACAACATGGCCGCCGTTCCCGACAAGCAGAACACCTCGATCAGCACCAACCACAACGACTGGACCAAGATGTCGGTGCTCGGACGCCTGAACTACAACTACAAGGAGCGCTACTACGTCACGTTCACGGCCCGCTACGACGGCGCCTCGAACTTCGCGGCCAACAAGAAATGGGGGTTCTTCCCCTCGGCGGCCGTGCGGTGGAACATCGCCAACGAAAAGTTCCTGCAAAAGGCCGCATGGATCGACGAACTGGCCCTGCGCGCCAGCCTCGGACGCACCGGAAACGACGCCATCTCGGCCTACCGTTCGCTGGCCGCCGTGGGCAACTCGACGAGCGGCTATCTGCTGGGCGGCACGCAGCAGCTGGCGGTCTACCCGTCGCGCCTCGCATCGCCCGACCTGACGTGGGAGACCTCCGACCAATACACGCTCGGCGCCGACGTATCGCTCTTCGGGGGACGGCTCAACGTGACGGCCGACGCCTATCTGATCAAGACCCGCGACCTGCTGCTGACCGTGCAGGTGGCCTCGCAGACGGGTTACACCAACTATTTCGCCAACGCCGGACGCACCACCAACAAAGGCTGGGAACTTACGTTCGAAAGCCGCAACGTCGTCCGTCCGAAATTCCAGTGGTCAACGTCGCTGACACTCTCGCGCAACAAGCAGATGGTGGACGACATCGCCTCGGAGGATTTCGTAACGGCCTACTCGTCGCCCTCGTCGTCGGGAACGACCTACATGATGTACGGTTACAGGAAAGGCTACACGCTCAACGCCCTCTGGGGATTCCGTTACGGCGGCGTATGGCACAACGAAGCGGAGGTGGAGCGCAACAAGATCACCAAAGCCTACGCTTCGGCCAGTGGGACCACGTTCAAACCCGGATACGCCCGGTATCAGGACATCAACCACGACGGCGTGCTGAACAACGACGACCTGGTCTACCTCGGATCGGCCGACCCGGACCTCTACGGAGGCATTCAGAACACGTTCAACATCCATAACTTCACATTGGGCGTCTATTTCAACTACTCGATCGGCGGCAAGATCTACAACGTCGCGGAGCTCTGGATGGGCAACGGATCGCCCTACACCAACCAGTACCGCTACATGCAGAACGCCTGGCATCCGGTGCGCAACCCGGATTCGAATATCCCGATGGCCGGCAGCTACGACGCGCTTCCCAGCGACCGCATGGTGCACGACGCCTCGTACCTGCGACTGAAAAACATCTCAGCGAGCTACACTTTCGATCTGCGCAAGGCGACTAAAAACCGGCTGAAAGACATCCGGATAAGCGTCAGCGGCGAGAACCTCTATCTGTGGAAAAAGTACAACGGATTCGACCCCGATGTCTCAACGTCGAGCTCCAACTCGGCCCTGCGCCGAGTCGATATCGGAGCCTATCCCAAACCCCGGACCATCATTTTCAGCCTCCAGATCAGATACTAATACCGTCAAAGAAGATGAGAACACACCGTTTCCTGAAAAAATACCTGCTAGCCGCGACGGCAACCGCCGCCCTGCTGTTCAGCGCGTGCGACCTGGACGAACACCCCACGTCGTTCGTAGGTCCCAAGGACTACTACAAGACCCGGGCGCAGTGTCTGGCGGGACTGAACGCCTGCTACATCCCGATCAACAGCATCTACGACTACTGCTTCCTGATTATGACCGAAGGCGTCACCGACCTGATGTACATCACCTCGGGAACCAAGGACGCCCAGCTCGACATATCGCCCGCAAAACCGCTCAACGGCGCGAAGATATGGACCCAATGCTACAAGGGCGTGATGTACTGCAATTCGACCATCGCCGCCATCGAGCGCTCGCCCCTGAGCGACATCGAGGAGGCGTCGGAGGCCGACAGGCAGCCGCTGCTGGCGGAAGGCATGGTGCTCCGCTCGTTCTACTACTGGCTGCTGACCTGCGTATTCGGCGACGTTCCCTTCTACACCAAAGAGGTAGCGGACAACAGCGTGATGATGGAGATCGCCCGCCTGGGCCGCATGCCGGCGAAGGATACCCGCGACTACCTGATCGACGAATTGAAGCGCTACGTGCCCTTCATGGACCAGGTGCGTTCGTCGGAGGTGGCGGACAACCGCATGGGCGCCGCGATGGGCTGGATGATGATCGCCAAGCTCGCGCAATGGAACCACCGCTGGGACGACGCCCTCGAAGCGCTCGGCGAACTGGAAAAGATCTACGGCGACCTGCAACAATATCCGCTCGAAGACATCATGTTCCGCAACAAGAACACCCCCGAGTCGATCTTCGAGGTGCAGCGCACCTACACCGCAGGCGGACTGGCCGTCACCACCAACGTGGCAGCCATCTGCACGCCGAGCCACAACGGCAAAGGCATTTACGACGGCGTGGAGATTCCCGAAATGGGTACGGGAATGACCACCTGGACCTCGATGCGTCCCAACAGCTATTTCTGCGACGGACTCCAGACCAAAAAGGGCAATGATAAACGCAAGACGCTGAACATGGCCTGGGAATACGACGGCAAACCGTTCAGCAACGTGGGAACCCGCCCGTGGCTGGGCCCGAAATTCTGGTGCCCGGGCATGCAGAACACCGCGGACTTCAACAACCAGAAAATCTTCCGCTACGCCGACGCCGTTCTGATGATGTCCGAATGCTACGCCGAGCAGGAGAACATCGACGAGTCAATCCGCTACCTGAACATGGTCAAGGAGCGCGCCGGACTCGCACCCTACACCTTCAAGAACATAGAGTCGCTGATGGAGGAGATCCAGAAGGAGCGGGGCCGCGAACTGCTGGGCGAGTTCCAGCGCAAGTTCGACCTCGTGCGCTGGGGAATCTGGTATCAGATGACCTACGACTACACCAATTACAGCACGCTGAAAGAGAACATGCTTCCCTGCCACGAATACTATCCGATCCCCGACAAGGAGGTCGTCTATTCGGGCGGCGCGCTCGACAACAAAGCCTACAACGAATACGGCATGTAGCTTCCGGAACGAATAAAACACGACAACGATGAAAAACAGCCTTACAGACAGCATCAACAAAACGTGGCGCACGGACATCCTGCCCCTCGTCACGGCACTGCTCCTGCTGACCGGATGCGAGATGGATTCGGACATGGACCTCCCGCTGAACGTGGACTCCAACGCATATACGCTGACGGCGGAAGCCGGCTCCACTCAGGTACGGATCTACTCCACCGGAGAGTGGTCGGTCCGTCTGTCGGAAGATGTGGACTGGGCCACGATCAACCGCCTGAACGGTTCGGGCAACACCCCCGTCCTGTTCAAATACTCGGCCAACTACGGCGTGCTGCGCGCCGTGGAGATCATCTTCACCCGCGGCGGACGGGAACAGACGATCCGCATGACGCAGGAGGGGAAAGACCCGGTCCTGACGCTCGACGAGAGCCGCATCGAGCTGTTCAGCAATCCGTGGAACCTCCGCATCGGGCTGGAGAACAACCTCAAGGAGAATTACAGACAGATCCGGGATTCGATCGCCTATTCAGTCATTCCCGACGAGGACGACGACGAAACGCCCGAGCCCGACCAGGAGTGGATCAAGAATCTGGAGATCGGCACCGATGCCGTCACGTTCAGCACATTGGAGAACACCTCGCCGCGCAAGCGTCAGGCCGCGATCACGCTGACCTACACCGATGCCAGAGAGAAGAAACACACCGTCACGCTGACCGTCACGCAATCGACCGAAAAGGCGTATATGACCTTTTCGCCCGACCGCGTCAAGACCACACGCAAAGCCTCGACCGTCAAGAGCGAGGTGAAGCACAATCTGGGAAGCCTGATCGCCGGCGTGGTCTGCACCGCCAGCTGCGAGGGAGCGTCGGCCGACTGGATCGAGAACATCGCACTCGAAGACAAAGTGCTGTCATTCGACGTGAAGGAGAACGATTCGGGAGGTCCGCGCAGCGCTTCCATCAGTTTCTCGCTTTCCGACGAATCGCTGGGAAATCTCGTCCCGGCCGAACCGTTCGTCGTAGAGCAGACCTACGAAGCCGACTACCGCACGCTGATTCAGGGCGAAAGCGGACAGGTGACGATCAACGACCCCGGAGCCTTCTTCGAGGGCATCGTGATCAGCGACAAGGACAACGCCAACGTGGAAACCACCCCCAACTCGGCGCCCAACGCCACCGACTACACGGTAAACGCCAAGACGGCTTACGTACAGATGCTCGACGGCAGCTACGGCTACCGCCTGCAATTCAACTCGGCGGCGGACAACACGCTGGCACGCTATTCGACCGTGAAGATCGCTCTCGACGGCCTGACCCTCACCAAGGAGGCCGATCCCGAACGCTATACGCTCAGCGGACTTACGGCCGCCGACATCGTCGGGCAGACGCCCGGCACGGCAAGCGACCTCGTCCGCAAGGAGAAGCCGATCGGCCAGCTTACCGACGAGGATGTCTATACCTACGTTTCGCTCAAGGAGGTCGAGTTCGCTTTGCCCGACGGCAGCTACACGAACGTCAACGAAGGCTATTTCGGAACGGCGAACCACACCAGCTGCGTACCCCGCACGCTCTACGACAAGGACGGCAATACGATCTCGATGCTGATCAACAACAAGACCCCGTGGCGGCGCGACGGAAGCGGCATACCCAAAGGCAAAGGCACGCTGAGCGGCGTCATCGTCCACGACCTGCAACCCCGCTACGGCTATACGAACGAGGGATACATCGGCCGTTATTCGGTCCGCGTGCTCGAAAAGGAGGAGATCGGACTCGCCGCATCGGAGGCTTCCTCCAACCGCAAAACGCTCGTGGAGTGGAACTGGAACGACGCCGAAATCAAGACCAACGCCGACGGCACGATCGCCCCGGACCTGGGCAGCGGTTCGCTCTGGTGCACCGACCCCGCAGCCACTCACGCGCTGGACAACGAGTACAACGGACTCACGACGGGCGCCGGACTGAACAGCAAGAACGCCCTGAAATTCGAAAACACCTACTGGTGGAACTTCGACGAAAACACGGGATATGCCGTGGCGCTGAAATTCTCGACCGCAGGCGCAGGAGAGAAACTCTCGCTCAACTTCACCAACTCGCAGGGCAACGCAGGAGCCACGAGCATCCACGGCCCGGTATACTGGCAGGTGGAGTATTCGACCGACGGCACGAACTTCACCGTACTGCCCGAATCGGGCTTCTGCGCCCGTCCGTTCGTCTTCTGGTCGGCGACTATGACCTATTGCGCGACGCCGGGCTATGCCGACCGCGTATTCATCCTGCCGGACGCCCTGCGCAACCAGCCGGAGGTCACGCTGCTGATCAAGGCCCGGACCGCACAGTGCATCGCCTCGAACACCGCCACGGTGGCCGAGGGCGACACGGGCGCGATAACCTCCGACATGCCGGCAAACAAACGTTCGCCGATGCGTTTCGGAACCATAGCCGTAAAGAGTAACAAATAAATCCGAACACGATGGAACAGATAAAATCACTGTACCGAATAGTGCTGCTCCCGCTGCTGGGAGGAGCGATGCTCGCAGCCTGCGAAAAGGACAACGGCGAAGAGACCCGCGTCTCCGAATTCGGGCCCGTACAAAAGGAGTACGTCACCGATTGGAAGAGCGGCACGGGTTCCGTATCCGTGCTCTCCAACCAACCCTACGACATCGCGCTGATCGACCCCGACAACGGATGGCTCGAAATCGACACCGAAGGCCGCGGAACGCATTTCACCGGCGACGACAAGTTCGGCATCCGCTTCGACACCAACGACGGATTCCCGCGCATGGAGGGCATCCGGCTCTGGACCCGCGACCGAGCCGATACCGTCTACATCAAACAGGAGGGCTTCACCAACCCGGAACTGAACTTCTCGACCCGGAGCATCACGGTCCTCGGCGACGGAGGACAGGCAACGGCCCAGCTCACCACGAACCTCGAACTGGAAGACCTGCAACAGCAGATCGTCTACACGAGCGACGACGAAGGCGGCTGGATACGGGACCTCGACATCAGCAACGGATTCCTGATCCTCCAAACCGACCCCAACTCCGATCCCGAGGCGCTGCGCAATGCGCGCATCACCCTCAGCTACCGCGACGGCTGGAACCGGACCACCTCTTCGACGGTCTACATCACGCAGGCCAACGCCAAGAATGAATTCGGCCGCGAAATCTCGTTCGGCGAGGTGCGCGACATGCCGGGCGTCGTGAACCGCGACATCTTTATCGAAGGCCGCATCATCAGCGACATCGGCAACGGCAACAACGGCGAGAACCCGATGAAAACCCAAACGTCGATCGACTATACGGAGACCTATCGCACGGCCTACATCCAGAGCCTCGACGGATCGCAGGGCTTCATGATAAAGACCGTGACCGAAGACGACAACATCTTCGAGCGTTACAGCAAGGTCCGCATCCTGCTCAAAGGCTCCACGGTAAAGCAGGAGGTAGACCCCGACCGTTACATCCTCGAAAACATCACCTCGGCGATGGTCATGTCCTCGGTCTCGGGATCGGCCTCCGACATCCCGCAGAAACAAAAATATTACGACGAGCTGACCGATCAGGACATCTACACCTGGGTGACGCTGCTCGACTGCGAGCTTCCCGTGCGCAAAGGCAGTCTGACCCCGATCAACGAAGGCTATGCCCGCAACACCGGAGCCAACCGCGAAACGAAATACCCGATGCTGGTGCGCGACAGGAAGGGCAGCAGTTTCTACATGCTGACCAACACCACCTGCAAATACCGCCGCGACGGGCAGATGCTGCCCTACGGTTCGGGAAATATCTCGGGAGTCGTGGTGCACGAAACCCATGACCGTTTCGTCTGGAACGGCGAGCAGGGCGCCGGCGACATCGGACGCTACCAGATCCGCCACCTCACCCGCGAGGACATAGCCCTGGAAAAGGATTTCTCGAACAGTTTCTCGGCCCTGCTGACCGAATACCGTTACGGAAAACTCGAAAGCAAGATTTTCCGGCCCACGACCGGCGACAACGGCTATCTGACCTTTACGCATCCCGACGAGACTTCGGGCAACGCCGGCTGGGGGACAAGCGATCCGAGTTACCTCGGGCCCGTCGGCAACGACTATAACCTCGACAAAGAAGGGCCCACCGCCGGTGCCCATACCGGCAATGTCAACGGAAACGGCGTCATCGAAAACGGGGTGCAGATGTGCACGAGCGCGGGCACCAATACCGACGGCAAAGGCAACGTGTCGAGCGAGGATTTCTCGGCCTGGACCAACAAATGCCAATGGTGGAACACCGAAACCGACCGCAGCGAAGCCTGGCTGCTCCACGTCTCGACCGAAGGCGTCACGACCGACGTACTCTCGATGCAGATAGCCATACAGAACCGCACAATCGGAGGCCCCCGCTACATCAAGGTGGATTGGTCGGAGCACGGCGACAACAACCGCGACGACTGGAACCGGATCACCGAATTCCAGGTTCCCGACATCGTGAACTGGTCGCTGACCCAGTTCTGGCAATGCGCCGGCTACAAATACATCGACATTCCCCTGCCGCTCGAAATGCTCGGCAAGAACGACATATGCATCCGATTCTCGGCCGCAAACAAGAAAGCCGGATCAGTCGAGGAATTTGATGCGGAAACCATCGGTACGGGAGAGATCGCATTCTCCTACATCGGCATTCGCTACAACAAATAAACGACACGGAAAGCCCCGTCTGCACGGCGTCGCAGACGGGCGCTTTTAACCCCGCAACTCCGAATACAACTGTGAAACACATTTTTCTGGCATTCATCCTCGCGGCCTGGGCTCTGCCGGGCCATGCCTCCTGCAACGACCGTATCGCGGTCGTTCCCCGCCCCGCCTCAGTCACCGAATCGAAAGGATCGTTCCGCATGACCGGACGAACACCCGTCGTCCTGACGGATGAACGGCTGCGCGGTCCCGCCGAGATTTTCGCCCGCGCCGTCGGAACCCTTACGGGAACCGCACCGGCCGTCACGACCCGAACAGCGAAAAACGCCGTAACGCTGCGGCTGGCTCCCGGATTCGACACCGAAGAGTATCTGCTGGAAGTCACGAAAAGAGGCGTCGCAGTCACGGCATCGACCCCGCAGGCGGTACTGCACGGGCTCCGGAGCCTTCAGCAGCTGATCGGCGACGGAGAGATCCCGGCCTGCATCATCCGCGACAAACCCGTGTTCGCCTACCGCGGAGCCATGCTCGACGTATGCCGCCACTTCTTCCCGGTGGAGGACATCAAGACCTACATCGACATCCTCTCCCTGCACAAGATCAATAAATTCCACTGGCATCTGACCGACGACCAGGGATGGCGCATCGAGATCCGGAAATATCCCCGGCTGACGGAGATCGGCTCCAAACGCAGCGAAACCCTCGTCGGACGCTACGACAAAAACCGGAAAGGCGTGTACGACGGCAAGCCTTACGGCGGCTTCTACACGCAGGACGACATCCGCGAAATCGTGCGCTACGCCGCCGAGCGTCATATCGAAGTGATTCCCGAGATCGAAATGCCCGGACACGGACTGGCGGCGCTGACCTCCTATCCGTGGCTCGGATGCACGGGAGGTCCCTACTCCGTATGGACCCACTGGGGAATCAGCGACGACGTTTACTGCGCCGGCAAGGAGACGACATTCGAATTCGTCGAGGAGGTGCTTTCGGAAGTGCTCGACCTCTTTCCCTCGAAACTGATCCACATCGGCGGCGACGAGTGTCCCAAAAGCCGCTGGAAAGCGTGTCCGCACTGCCAGCGGCGCATCCGCGAGGAGGGGCTCAAAGACGAATACGAACTGCAAAGCTACTTCATCCGCCGGATCGAACGGTGGATGCACACCCGCGGCCGCGAGATCATCGGCTGGGACGAGATTCTCCAGGGCGGCGTCTCGAAAACGGCGATCGTCATGTCATGGAACGGCAAGGAACCGGGCATCAAAGCCGCACGGCAGGGAAATCCGGTCATCATGGTCCCCAAATGGCACTGCTATTTCGATTACAGCCAAACGTCCGATCCCGACCGCTACGAACCGCTGGGCAATCCCCGCTACGTCCCGGTGCGGCAGGTCTACCGCCTCGAACCCTGCGACCAGCTCGCGCTGCCCGACCAGAAGCGGATCATGGGCGTGCAATGCAATCTCTGGACGGAGTACATCGGCGATATCGGACATGCACAGCACATGGTGCTGCCGCGCATGGCGGCTCTCTCGGAGATCGGCTGGGCCTGCGACCGCAAGGACTACAACGACTTCGTGAGACGGGTTCCCGCGCTGGTCCGCATCTACGAAGCGGAAGGCTACCGCTATGCCCCCTATCTGTTCGAAGGCATCGAATAACGGCCGCCGCATATAGAAGAACACCCCGCAGGTTTCAGAACCTGCGGGGTGTTTTTCAATGGATCACTCCACAGTCACGGGCAGCTCCACCGCAATGTCCGCCGATGAAGTTCCCAGCGAAAGCACATACTCTCCGGGATCGACGCGCCAGCCGTGCGTCCGGTCGTCCCAATAGGCCAGGGCGCTGCGATCGAGCTCGAATTCGATCTCCCCGCTACTGCCCGGAGCCAGCTCCACCCGGCGGAAGGCTTTCAATTCCTTCTTCGGCCTCACGACCGAGGGATTCCGCTGCGAGACATAGAGCTGCACGACCTCGGCTCCGGCACGGGAGCCCGTGTTGGTCAGAACGGCACGAACGGTCAGCGGACCCTTCGCCGGAAACCGCTTCGCAGCACGGGGCTTCGACAGCGAAAAAGTCGTATAGGAGAGCCCGAACCCGAACGGATAAAACGGCGCGATCCCCTTGGTTTCATACCAGCGGTACCCCACCAATACACCTTCCTCGTAGTCAACGTCGTAGATCCGGATCAGCTTCTCGTTATAGGCCCGCGGCGCTTTGTTGTAGAACTCCGCACCGGCCGGCATCGTCCCCTTGGCCGGAGAGTCCGCGAACTCCCTTTCGATGGTGACCGGAAGTTTCCCCGAAGGGTTGATCCGGCCCGAAAGTATTCCCGCCAAAGCCGTCATGCCGTTCTGACCGGGATACCAACCGTAAATCACCGCCGCAGCCCGGTCGTTCCAGCCGCTCATGCGGATTCCCGACCCCGAGTTGACCAGCACGACCGTGTTCGGATTCGCTTCGACGCACATGCGGATGAACGCCTCCTCTTCCTTCGGCAGGGCGAACGGACGCTCGAACGACTCCACGTCGATCGTTCCCGCCGAAAGCAGGACGACATCCGCTGCCGCGAGCTGCTCCCGCGTGGGACGCTCCACGACCTGCACGGCGTCGCCGAATTCCGCCCGAAGGGCCTCCTCAAGCGAAACATTGTCGTAACCCAGCACTTCGGCCGACGAAGAGGTGCTGCCCCCGGTGCGGGGTATCTCCCGGATAAAGCGCCCGGTGAGCAGAATCCGGTGGCCGGCGGCCAACGGCAGAATCCCGTCGTTACGCAACAGCACCGTGCCTTTCGCCGCGACTTCGCAGGCCGTTTCGGCATGCGCCGGGAAGCGGTCGAGCAGGTCGGGACGGTATTTCACCCGGTCGTAGAGCCCGAAAGCGACAGCGGTGGCGACGTTGGGCCGGATCATCCGTTCCAGATCCTTTTCCGAAATGCGCCCCTGGCGAAGCAGTTCCCGCACCTCCTGAACGAATTCGCGGCGGCCGGGCATCTCCGCATTCTGGCCGCTTCTGACGACCTTTTCCGTGTCGTACACGGAGCCCCAGTCGCTCATCACGCACCCCCGGAATCCGAGTTCGCCGCGCAGCAGCTCCCCGATGACGCGGCTGTTCTGACCGGCCCACTCGCCGTCGAGCTGGTTATAGGAGGTCATCACGTAAGCCGCACCGGCCTCGATGCCGGCGCGGAACGGCGGCATGTAGATCTCGTGCAACGCCCGTTCGCCGATCAATGAATTGGACCGGCGGCGGTAAAACTCCGTTTCGTTGCCGATGAAGTGTTTCAGGCAGGCGGCAGTCCCCGTCTGCTGCATTCCCCGCACGTAGGCCGCAGCCATGACGGAAGTCAGCAGCGGGTCTTCGCCGAAATATTCGAAATTACGGCCGCACTGGGAGTTGCGGGCGATGTTCAGCCCCGGGCCCAGCAGCACTTCGATACCGCCCGCACGACACTCCTCCCCCACGGCCTCCGCATAACGGAAGGCCAGATCGGGATCGAACGACGAGGCGAGCATGATCGGACAGGGAAAGGCCGTCGATCGTTCCAGCTGGCGGACCATCGTGGAATCGGGCAGGTTGTTGCGCAGATGGACGCCCTGCGTGGCGTCGGAGAGATAGAGATAAGGAATCCCCTTCTCCGGAACGCCGTAGAAGAAAAACGAGGAGTAGCCGCGCGCAAAACGGATCTTTTCGTCGAGGCTGAGCCGGGCGATCAGGGAATCGGCCCGCCGATAGGCTTCATCCCAGGCGACGGGCTGCCGGGCGAAGAGTCCGGCGACCGCACAGCAGGCCGCCAGGGACAACATGATTTTCCGTATCATAAATATCAGTCTGTTTTCAAAAAGAGAGAGGTCGGAAAACACTCCGGCCCTCTCTCCCGGTTTCATATGTTCTCTATTTCGTCACGCAGATATTGTCGATGAACCAGCGGGAGAACTCGCCCGAAGCGGGTTCGCTCGTGAACCGCACGGCCGTGGAGGCCGTCGCACCGTCGATCGTCAGCGTGAAGCGTTTGAACTTGGTATAGTACAGCCCGCTCACGACCTTCTTCGACGCCCCGTCGATCGTTCCGCCGCCGATCACCTCGACGACCACCGATTTCAGATCGCCTTTCAGGTCCTTCGCACCGCTGTTCGCGTGCACCGAAGTGTTCTTGTAGGCCATGGCGTCGAACGACAGCGTGAGGGTTCCCGAAGCCCCGAAAGCGGGCGTCAGCAGCGACCCTACGTTGTTCGTGTAGGAACCCTGGGCGACGGTCTGCGTCTCCACGAAGCCGATCTGGGCATATCCCGGACGCTGGCGGACATGCGTGCCCGAAAGGCCGTTCTTCGCCGCGGCGTCCCACACCGAAATGTCGCTGCCGCAGAAGTTGAGCATCGCGGCCAGTTTGTCGCCGTGGCGGTAATCGAGCCCCGTCGTCAGGTTGTCGAACGGTTCGAAATAGAGCACTCCCGCGGGTTTTTCGGTGCTGAAGGCAGGAACCTTCTCCACGACGGCGCACGAATGGAGGCGGATTTCGCCGCCGTTGGCCACCGTTCCGGCGTTCACCGTGACCTGATTGAACGGCGTCACCCGGATGTAGAGCGTTCCGCGGCGTTCGAGCGGGATTTGCGGCGCGATGTCGATCGTCCAGTAGAAGAAGTTCTTGCCGCCGCCGACCGCCTTGCCCTGCGGAATCACGAAATGCGGCTCGTCGGCCGGAGCCGGCGTATACCAGACGGCATTGTCGTTCGAATAGGAAAGCGTCCAGTTGGCCGGGGCCGTTCCCGAGGCGCTCCAACCGAACGAGAAGCGGAACGGACCGTCGATCGTCTCGTCAAGCGGGAAGGTGAAGAGCGCATAGTCCTTGTCCTTGCCGCCGGTCCACGACTTCATCGGCAGGTTGTGGTGGCCGCTGTTCTCGTTCCAGTAGCGGAAGCCCAGGTTATTGCCCGAGGAGCTCAGCTTGGCCGTGATGTTGGCACCCGTGCCGTCCATCGCCGTCGCCGAAACGCCGTCGATCGACCCCGTGCCGTTCGAACCGGAATAATAGATGTACTTGCCGTCGCCGTTGGCCGCCGTGCGGGTCATGACCGACAACACGTAGGGAAGCGTGATGCCGCCGTCGAAGCGGGGCGCATTCATCGCCGCGAAATCCGCCGCCGTGCAAGGCATCACGACGCTGTTCCCGTCGTACACGCCCGCAATGCCGCACAGCCGGCCGCTGCCGACCGGCACGGCGTCGATGCCGAACGTGCTGTTCTGCCGCGCATAGAGCGTGAAACGCTCGTCGTCGGCCGTCTGGACGGTGACGTTATCGCTCAGCACCTTGTTCAGGTCGCTGACCACCACCTGTGCGTCGAGCGACACGTACATCGACTCGTAATCGCCCGACGCGAACTGGGCATAGGTCACCGGCAGCGCCGCGGGCGTCACCTGCGTGGTTTCCGAACGCACCACCCGGTCGTCCGAAACGGGCTTCAGCTCCATCACGCCGGTTTCGGCGTTCACGCCCACCACGGCGCCTTTCAGGTCGATCTCCAACTCTTCGCCCGGATTGCGGTAAAGCGTTTCATCAGTGCGCAGCGTGATGCCGCAGCGGGGTTTCAGGTCACTTTGCAGCGCAAGGCAGTTATCGAAGTAGTTGTTGTCCTGAACGCTCGACACGACGATGCCGCGGAGTTTCACCTCCTGCGTCACGGTGTAGTCGCCGTCGGCGGCCAGCGCCCGCAGGTCGGAAACGCTCAGATAGCCGTCGGACGTAGCGGAAGCCTGCACGAAATTCAGCTCCTCGGCCACCGCAGCATTGCGCCTGGCCGCGACGCGCAGCGTGAGCGAACGGCTCGCGGAAGTCGCATTTTCACCGATCGTCACCGCCACCGTCGCCGTGCCCGTCGCTTCGGAGCGCGAGAGCTGCGCCCACGACGTGTCGTCGCCCGTGACGGATATTTGCCAGTCGCAGTTGGCCCTGACCTCGAACGAGAGCGTCGTGCCGAATGACGGGGCGAGGATCGCATGGGTATCCAGCGTGATCGACTGCATCGGCAGCGCCACGTCGTCCTTGCACGCCCCGGCCGAAAGCAGCAGCGCGAGGGCCGCCGCCGTCCGGAAAAAGCTGTTTGAAAGTCTGTTTTCCATAATCGCTTACTTTTTGAGGTCCACCAGTACGGGAAGGTGGTCGGAAACCTTCATCACATTGATCTCCTCGTACGAGGGCACGGCCGTGCGCAGCACCTCGTACGACGGCGAATTGCCCGTATAGACGAGCACGAAGTCGATGCGCGACGGCGAAGAGCTGTTCACGAAGGTGTTGGCCGACGTGCTGATAACCTTCCACGACTTGGTAGCGGCCAGCGGAATGTTTTTCATATTGAGATCGCCCGCCAGATAAATCGGTTTGGCATAGGCGGCGTAATTGGCAGCTATGTACTCGCCGATGATCTCCAACGACCGCTCGCGGTTGGCCGCCTCCTTATGGCAGAAGTGCGTGGCGATGAAGATATAGTCGTCGAACTCCGCGAGGAAGAACTTCCGCGCCTCGGTTCCCGGCAGATCGCCGGCATAGGTGGTCTTGGGCGCCGTCTTGCAGAGAATGCCGATACCGTAGTCGCCGCCGCGGTAATCGATCGTCTTGCAGTAGTAGGGCCGCATTCCGGTACGGTCGGCCAGTTCCTGTAACTGGTCGGTGGGATGCCACGTGGTGTTCTTGTCCAATTCCTGCAAGGCGATCACGTCGGGGTCCATCAGCGAGATGACCTTGGCCGTGTTGTTATAGTTCGCACGGTCGGTCCCGGCGTTCTGGGTCCACCCCTCGCAGCGGTGGGTGTTGTAGGTCGCCAGCCGGACCGAGTTGGGCAGGCGGTCGTAGCCCTGCCCATCGTAGGGGTTTTCGGGCTCGTCGGAGGTCATGTCCCCGAAATCGAAATCGGAGTTGTCGCCCGACAGGTCGGAGCATGCCGCTGCGGAGAGGACCAGGCAGCAGCCGAATAAAGCAGACAGTATGAATCTGGTGATTTTCATGGTGGTTCGTTTTTAGGTTTCCGTTTAGAAATTCAGTCCGTCTTTCCAGCCGGGATTCTGGGTGATAGCGCCCTGCGTCAGCACCCGGTCGTCGGTCGGAACGGGATAGAGATAGTCGCGTTCTTCGTCCCAGGTCCGGACATAGTCGGTATGGATGACGATGTTGCCGCGGTCGCCCTCGCTGAGAAAAATCTCCTTGTTCAGTTCGTAAACCGTCGCCGCCGAGGTCGCGGGCTTCGACCCCGACCAGATGCACACGTCGTCCACGCCGTCGCCGTTCAGATCGTAGCTTCCCGTACCGGGGAAATAGAGTCCCTTGAAGGGCTTTTCGAAACGCTTGCCCTCCTTCCAGCGCATGATGTCCCAATAGCGGAGGTTCTCCATCAGCAGTTCGACGGTGCGTTCGCGGCGTATTTCGAGGATCACCCCCTTGTTGTCGCCCGTCACGTTGGCGTAGCCCGTCTCCGCAGAAGCCAGATAGGGATCGGGATGGGCGTTGGCCTCCGCGAGCGAAAGGTCCGCGACCCCGGCCCGCTCGCGCAGCGGATTGATCGACAGCTCGATGTCGGCCTGGGTCAGCGTTCCCAGCTCGGCTTTCGCCTCGGCATAGTTGAGAAGCACCTCGGCGGCGCGGAACAGCGGCAGGTCGTTCGTCGAAGCGTTGTACGAATCGTACTTGGCCGACTGCAAGTATTTCACCAGCTGGTAGCCGGTCATCGTCGCAGCGAGGTTCGGGGCCGATTCGGCCGTGTCGTCCACACGCTTGTAACCGGGCGTGCGGACCGTCTGGGCGAAGCGGCCGTCGCGGTTCCGGCTCTCGTCGGGCAGCTGCATCGTCTCCCAGCCGGGCTGCGAGGTGAAGGGCGTGCCGTCTTTCATCAGGTACATGTCGGCGATGTTCTTCAACAGCCCCGGACGCCCCATCGTGATGCTGGTGAGATAACCGTTCACGTCGTGTTTCAGACCGATGGAGGTGTTGTACGCCCGGGCGAGGACGATTTCCGTGTCGAGCGCCTTGAGCGACGAGAAAAGATTCAGGTAAGGCGTGCTTCCGGTCGTGTAGATCCCGTAACCGCTCTCGTCGATGAAGCGTTTCGAAGCCGTCGCGCAAGCCGTAAGATAGGACTCGTAACCGTCCGATCCGTGATACTTGCGGAAAGTCCCCTCGAACAGGCAGGCCCGGCTCTTGAGCGCCAGCGCGGTCCAGCGGGTCACGCGGTAGACCGATTTTTCGGCAGGCAGGTGCAGGATGGCAAAGTCGAGGTCCTCGACCACCTTCTGCATCACCAGCTCCCGCGGATCGCGGCCCTTTTCGAAGAGCAGCGGATCGCTAGCGTCGATCGGACGATCCACCCAGGGCACGTCGCCGTAATATTTCACCTTCTCGAAGTAGAACCAGGCCCGGAAGAAACGCGCCAGACCTTCGTATTCGAGCCGCACGCGCTCGTCCGGACAGTTGGAGGAGTGTTGCAGGAAAAAGTTGATGTCGCGCAGTTTCTCCCACTTCCAGGTGCTCGCAGTAGCGGGAACGGTGCGGTTGCCCAGCACCTCGCTCGTAAGCGTGGTCTTGGCGATGATGTCGGCCGTTTCGCCGTAGATCGACCCGGCGGAGGGGAACATCGTATAGAAATCGTTGGTGTAGAGCTGGCACTCTTCCTCCGTGCGGAAGAAGCTCTCGGGAGTGAGCCGGTCCTTCGGGAAACGGTCGAGCGCATCCTCGCAACCGCAGAAGCCGCACGCCGCAACACCGGAAAAGATATAAAGAATGATTTTTTTCATAACGGCAGTCGCATTAGAAGGTTAAGTTCAGACCCACGGAGTAGGTTTTGCACCAGGGATAGACGTTCGACTTCTTGTCCGAGTCGGCGGCCGCCTGCTCGGGATCGAGGAAATCGCTCTCCAGCGCCGACCACGTGGCGAGGTTCTCGCCGCTGAAATAGATGCGGCACTCCTTGATGCCGACCTTCGAAGTCAGCCGTCTGGGAATCGTGTATCCGATCGTGAGGTTTTTCAGACGGCAGTAGGCCAGATTCTGCAAGTAGCGGTCGTTGGTGTAGTAGGCCGTGCCCTGCGTCGAATTGAGCGACGTATAGGCGCGGGCGCGCGGGAAATAAGCGTCGGGATTCTCCTCGCTCCACACCCGGCTCATGAAATTCTTCGGGATGAAAGTCGCGTAGGGACGGCAGTAAGGGCCCCAGAAGCGCAGGTTGTCCGCTCCGGGATACCAGTCCAGCCGGCCGATGCCCTGCACGAACACCGACACGTCGAATCCGTACCACGAGAAGTTCAGCGTCGCCCCGTACTGGTAACGCGGCGACGAGTTGCCGATCACGCGGCGGTCGCCCGGGTCTTCCAGCGTGCCTTTGCCGCCGTTGACGATGTTGTCGCCGTTCAGGTCGAGGTACTTGATGTCGCCCGCACGAACGCCCTTGCCGTAGGCTCCCGTCGCCGAATAATAGCCCGCGGCGACGGTCGAAAGGTCGATTCTCGAAGCGTATTCGGCAGCCTCCTCGTCGGTGCGGAACAGCCCATCGACCTTATAGCCCCAGATCTCGCCGTATTTCTTGCCCACATAGGGATCGCCGATCAGCCCCGAAGGGTTGTCGCACTTGGTGTACTTGGCCGTATAGTCCGAGAACGATCCCGTAATGCCGTAGCTGAAAGCGCTTCCCGCCAGTTCGAACGAGTCGCGCCAGCCGAGCACCAGTTCGTAGCCCTTCGTGCGGAGGTTGTTCGAGTTGACCTGCGGTTCGTCGGCTCCGTAGATCGACGGCAGCGACTTGCCCTTGCCCAGAATGCCTTTCGTATCGCGGATGTAGAAATCGGCCGTCAGCGACAGGCGGTTGCGGAACATGTTGAGATCGAGTCCGAGATTTTTCGACACGACCTTCTCCCAGGTCTGGTTGCCCGACACGGGATCGCTCACCGTGGCATGCTGTCCGAGCGTCGTTCCGTCGAACGAGTAGTCGCTCATCGAACCTTTGGTCGTAACGGTCTGGATGAAATCGTAGTAGCCGATCTGCTGGTTGCCCAGCGAACCGTAGGAAAGACGGATTTTCAGATTGTCCACCGCCTTGCGCAACGGTTCGAAGAAAGGCTCCTCGCTGATGCGGTAGGCCGCAGAGAACGAGGGGAAGAAGCCGTAACGCTTGCCGCGCGGGAAGCGCGAGGTGCCGTCGTAACGGCCGTTGACTTCGAAGAGGTACTTGCCCCTGTAATCGTAGGCCGCCCGGTAGAAGAGGCCCATGATGGCGTATTCGTTGCGGCCGCCGTTGAGCGTGAAGTTGGTGGTGCCCTTGGCCAAGTTGAAATCCGAGAGTTCCTCCGACAGCAGGCCGTCGTTGGCCGCCGTGAGGTCGCGGTAATACTTGGCCTCGTAGTTATAACCGGCGATCAGCATCAGGTTGTGTTTCTCGGCGAAGGTCCGGTTGTAGGTTCCGTAAACGTCGGCCACATAATAGTTCTGGTCCCAGACGACCTCCTTGTATTTGTTGGGGAAGCTGCCTTCGGGTTCGGTCATCACCTCGCCCGGATACTGCGAATACTGGACATTGACGCTGCGGTAGTCGTTGTGCAGATAACCCTGCGTGTAGCTGAAATCGGCCTTGACGTTGAAATCCCGGTGCAGTTTGAACGTGGCTTCGAACGTCGTGGTGATCTCCTGGGTCTTCTTGTTGCCGAGGCTCTTGCCCTTCTGCATCATGGCGTTGTAGCCGTCCATCACGTAGTGGGTCGAAGACTGCGTCATCGAAGTATGCGACACGGCCGTTCCGTCGGGATTCACCGGCACGAACGACGCCAGCGCATGCAGCGTAGGCTTGCGGAAATTGTTGTACTCGTCCTCGTATCCGTAATACCTGTAATTCGACTGGAAGAATTTGGTGTTGCTGGCGATGGTCAGCCACGGCTTGATCTCGGCCTGCAATTTCACGCGGAAATTGTAGGACTTGAACATGTCGGGTTCGAGCCGGTTGACGCCCTTCTGCTGATAGTAGCGTCCGCTGACCATGTAGGACAGCGACTTGGAACCGCCCTTGATGTTGATGTTGTGGTCCCACGTCGGGCGGCTGTCGTCGTAGAGATAGTTATACCAGTCGAAGTTGGCCAGATAGACATACTGCTGGCGGCCGTTGCGGTTGTCGGTGACGACCCACGGACGCGCCGGGTTTTCGGTCTTGTCGTTGCGCCGCTCCCAGAGCGCCTTGTAATCGGCCTCGGTGTAGGAGGTGTAGGGCGTGTTCTGGGTCGCCATCATGAAGAAGTCGGCGATCTTGGCCGAATAGTAGCCGCGGGTTTCGTAATCGGTCGAGGTCGTAGGGCTGGACACGGAGAAATAACCGTTGTACGACACCTCGGCCTTTTCGTTATACTGCCCGCTCTTGGTCGTGATCAGAATGACGCCGAATGCGCCGCGGGCACCGTAGATCGCGGCCGAGGAGGCGTCTTTCAGCACCGTGATCGACTCGATGTCGTTCGAGTTGATACGGTCGGGATAGGTCTCCACGCCGTCGATCAGAATCAGCGGGCTGCCTCCGTTGGGCGAGGTCGTGCCGCGGATGTTGTACGACGCGCCGGCTCCGGGCTGCCCCGAGGAGAGGGTCACATTGAGGTTGGGGATCACGCCCTGCAAGGCGCGCCCCACGTTCGACACGGGACGGTCTTTCAGCTCTTTCTGCGACACCGTGGCGACGGCTCCGGTCAGGTTGGCTTTCTTCTGCACGCCGTAACCGACCACCACCACTTCGTCGATGCTCTGCTGGGCGGAAGTCAGGACCACGTCGAAAAAGGTCCGGGCGCCGACCGCCGCCTTATAGGTGTCGAACCCGATGAACGACACTTCGAGCGCGGCCTTGTCCGAAAGGCTGAACGAGTCGAAAGCGAAGGCGCCGTTCAACCCGGAGGAGGTACCCCGGACCGCCTCGCCGTCTTTGAGCAGGACGGTGGCCCCGACGACGGGATTACCGGAAGCGTCAGCGACCTTGCCCGAAATTTTGCGGGGGGGGGAAACTTGCGCACCGCGGCGCGGCGTCAGGATCACCTTGTTCCGCTCGACGTTCACGAAAACGTCGGGAATACATTTCAACACGATCCGTTCGATGGGCCAGGACTCCGCATCGACGGAAACGACGCGCGTCAGGTCGATGTCGGCGTTGTTATACGCAAAGGAGTACTGCCCCTGCGCCTCGATCTGCCGCAGCAGTTCGGCGACAGTGACGTTTTTCAGATGGATCGTCACGGGCGGATTGGCGGCGGAAACGCCCCCGACGGACACAAACAGAAAAATGAATAAGGACATGATTTTTACAGACAGCCGCCGCTTGTACGGGGCGCTGCCATCGGATTGTCCAAAAAATTTCATAATTTTGCAACGATTTAAGATTCATCATTCGTAGTATGACTACGATAAGGTCTAATTTTAAGTCGTGGGGCGGGTGGTAGGAACATCCGTCCCAATTTTTTTCAAGGTCGTCAGATCGTCATAGGCAAATGGTTTTCAGGGTTCGAATTCAGGATTGCATCATTCCGGGGCGAGAAAAACCGTTTCGCCGCGGATGTCGTAGCGTATCGGAGCGATCCGCGAGATCAGGCGCATCGCCTCCTCCAACGATTCGTATTCGATATGGAAAGAGAGTTTCGCCGAAAGGTCGATGTCCCCTTCGGAATGGAAATGCACGCCGTACCAGCGTTCCAAATTGACCAGGATGGCCGAGAGCGATTTGTTGGTGAAGACCAGACGGCGGGCCGTCCAACTGCAATAATCGCCGGCGGAGACCTCGGAAACCGCAATCCGGCCGGTCTGCGTATCGAACAAGACCCGTTCGTCGGGCCGCAGCAGAACCGGACTCTTCCGGTCCGGGGTCAGGACACGGATGCTGCCCGACCGAAGGACCGTTTCGGCATAGCGGGTTCCGGTCCGGTGCCGGGCGTCGAACTCCGTGCCGAGCACCTCGACCTGCATGACCTCCATATCGACGACGAACGGATGAGAGGCATCGTGCCGGACCTGGAAAAAGGCTTCGCCGTCGAGCCGGACGCGACGGGCTTCGGCATCGAATGTTTCGGGATAGCTCAGGCGGCTGTCGCCGTTGAGCCAGACCCGCGTCCCGTCGGGAAGCGTGAACTCGCCCTTGCTGCCTTGGGCCGTGACCAGGCACACCGAAGGGGTGCGTTCGTACCGAGAACGCAGGAACAGATATTCCCCGCAGACGACGAGCGCCAGCAGGGCCGCTGCGGCCGCAAACCGCCGCAGGGATATGAACCGGCCTCTCTTTCCGGCCCGGTCCAGCAGGTCGATCCGGCGGTGTATGTCAGTGAGTTTATGGCGGTAATCGCTTTCCGCAGGCCGGGCGAGCAACTCCGTCCATGCCTGAAAAAGCGCCGCATCCTTCGTTTCACGGTCTGCCGGGGCGGTCATCCACCGCCGGAAACGGCGCTGGATCTCCTCCGGCATATCGCCGTGCAGGAAATCGCGGACGAGTCTGTTGATTTTGTCGGTCTTCATCGTTTGGGGTGCTGTTCATAATATAGAACGGCGAAAGACCGGAGAACCCCCAGCGGCAAAGAACGATTTTCAGAAAAAGATCGTGATCGAGGCGAGCAGGCGCCGCAGTTGGCCGAGTGCGGCGGTCATGTGGTTTTCCACGGTCTTGACGCTGATCCGGAGCTGTTCGGCGATCTCCCGGTTCGAAAGGCCCTCGTAACGGCTCATCCGGAAGATACGCCGCCGCTGATCGGGCATCTTGTCCACGGCGATGGAGATCAGCAGCGCCAGATCGTTCGTTTCCACCTGACTGTCGAGCGTATCGTCGTGGAAATAGCGGACGGAGGACAACTGGGCCGATTCGTATTTCTCATGCACCAGCGAACGGCTGTAAATGTCGAAAATGGCGTTTTTCGTCATCGTAAAGAGATAATTGGAAAAACGGGTCATCTGTGCGATCTCCTCTTTGCGTTCCCAGACTTTCAGCATGATGGACTGCATGACATCCTCCGCCTCCGTCCGGCTCTTCAACATCCAGAACGCCATCTCCTCGACTTTCGGAGCATAGTGCAGATAGAGCGCATCGAACGCCTCCCGGTCCCCATGCGCCAGCCGATCCAATATTTCCCGCTCCTGCTCCACTCAGAAAATGTTTTTACAAAAATACGAAATTATTTGACTTATATGCAAGCGGGAAAGATAAACTGAGAGGAGGGAAGCCGCCGAATAAATCCGGAACTCCCCTCCTCTTCGTTCATACGCCTGCGGCGTTGACGGATCGCGGCTCCCGCTACGACCCGAAGTTGTCGTAAAGAATGTTCTCAGGCGGCACGCCGAGGTTGTCGAGCATCTTCACCACCGAAGAGATCATCATCGGGGGTCCGCACATGAGGTAGATGCAATCCTCGGGGGCCTGGTGGTTCTTCAGGTAGTTTTCATACAGCACGTTGTGCACGAAGCCCGGCGTGTAAGCCACCCCGGCGGCATCCGCCTCGGGATCGGGACGGTCCAGCGCCAGGTTGAACTTGAAGTTGGGGAAGTCCTTTTCGATCTGATGGAACTCGTCGAGGTAGGGAACCTCCTTCAGGGCACGCGCGCCGTACCAGAACGACACCGGTTTGGCGGTCTTTTCGGTCTTGAACAGGTGCATCAGGTGGCTGCGCATCGGGGCCATGCCCGCGCCGCCGCCGATGAAGATCAGCTCCTGCGTGTCGGGCAGGTTGTCCGGCAGGAAGAACTCGCCGTAGGGGCCCGAGATCGTCACCTTGTCGCCCGGCTTGCGGGAGAAGATGTACGACGAGCAGATACCCGGGTTCACCTTCATGAACCCGCCCGTAGCCTTGTCGAACGGCGGCGTGGCGATACGGATGTTGAGCATGATGATATTGCCCTCGGCCGGGTGGTTGGCCATCGAGTAGGCGCGGAACGTCGGCTCGGGATTGGTAGCGACGAGGTCCCACATCTTGAACTTGTCCCAGTCGGCGCGGTACTTCTCCTCCACGTCCATGTCCGAGAATTTGATGGCGTCGTACTTCGGGATGTCGATCTGGATGTAACCGCCGCTGCGGAATTTGAGGTTCTCGCCCTCGGGCAGCTTCACGACGAACTCTTTGAGGAAGGTCGAGATATTGCGGTTCGAGACCACCGTGCACTCCCACTTCTTGACGCCCAGAACGGCTTCGGGCACCTTGATTTTGAGGTTCTCCTTCACCTTCACCTGACAGCCCAGACGCCAGTGGTCCTTGGCCATCTTGCGCGTGATGAAGCCCGTCTCGGTGGGCAGGATGTCGCCGCCGCCTTCGAGCACCTGGCATTTGCACATGCCGCACGAACCGCCGCCGCCGCAGGCCGAAGGCAGGAACACCTTGTTGTTGGCCAGCGTTGCGAGCAGCGTCGAGCCGCTCTCGGTCTTGATGACCTTTTCGCCGTTGTTGATGTCGATCGTCACGTCGCCCGAGGAGGTCAGTTTCGCCTTCGCATAGAGAAGCAGTGCGACCAGCACGAGCGTGATCACCAGAAAGGCTGCGATCGCTATTAAAATCGTTGTAGTCATTTTTCAGAATCTCTTTTTAACGGTTAGAACTGAATGCCCGAGAAGATCATGAAACCGATACCCATCAGGCCGGTGATGATGAAGGCGATGCCGGGGCCTTTCAGCGCCGCGGGGATGTGCGAATAGGTCGTCTTCTCGCGGATGGCGGCCATCATCACGATCGCCAGCCACCAGCCCAGTCCCGAACCCAGTCCGTAGACGATCGTCTGCCACAACGACGTAAGCTCCGCAGCATCGACCTTCTGCTGCATGAAGAGCGAACCGCCCATGATGGCGCAGTTCACGGCGATCAGCGGCAGGAAGATGCCCAGCTGGCTGTAAAGCGTCGGCGAGAACTTCTCGACGGCCATCTCCACCAGCTGCACGAAGGCCGCGATGGTGGCGATGAAGACGATGAAGGTCAGGAAACTCAGGTCCACGCCCGCGACGAGCGCGTCGGCTTTGAGCACGTATTCATACAAAAGGTAGTTCAGCGGCACGGTCATCACCATCACGAACGTAACGGCGGCGCCGAGCCCGAGGGCCGTCTTCACGCTCTTCGACACGGCGATGTAGGAGCACATGCCGAAGAAGAAGGCGAAGACCATGTTGTCGATGAAGATCGACCGGATGAAGATATTCAATGATTCCATACGTTATCCTCCTATTTTTCCTGTAAGTCCTTGTTGCGCGAACGGTGCACCCAGATGATGCAGCCCACGATGATCAGCGCCATCGGCGGGAAGAGCATCAGTCCGCAGTTCGAATAGAAACCGCCTTCGGCCATGTACCAGCTCTCGGGGATGATGCGGAAGCCCAGCAGGCTGCCCGAGCCGAACAGTTCGCGGAAGAAGGCCACGATCACCAGAATCAGACCGTAGCCCAGACCGTTGCCGATACCGTCGAGGAACGACGCCCAGGGCTTGTTGGCCAGCGCGAAAGCCTCGACGCGGCCCATGACGATACAGTTGGTGATGATCAGTCCGACGTAGACCGACAGCTGCTTCGAGACTTCGTAAACGAATGCTTTGAGCACCTGATCGACGAGGATCACCAGCGCGGCGATGACGACGAGCTGGACGATGATGCGGATGCGCGAGGGAACGCCGTTGCGCAGCAGCGACATCACGAGGTTCGAGAATCCCGTAACGACCGTCACGGAGAGCGCCATAACGATAGCGGGTTTGAGCTGCACGGTGACGGCCAGCGCCGAGCAGATACCGAGGATCTGCACGATGACCGGGTTGTTCGCCGAGAACGGACCCGTCAGGTATTTGAGGTTCTTGGCCGAAAACAAAGGCTCTTTTTCCATCTTACTCATTGTTTTCTACATTTTCTTCGTTAGACACTTCTGCCGCGGGGGCCGCTCCGGCCGCACGCTTGGCTTCCAACAGGGGCAGGTAGTTTTCCAGACTGTTGTAAAGCATCTCCGTCACGCCGTCGGAGGTCTTCGTACCGCCCGAGATGGCGTCCACCTCGTGCGCGGGGTCCTTGGCGCCGCCCTTGCGGAGCTTCACCGAGACGAACTCGTCGCCTTCGAAAATCGTCTTGCCGACGAAACGGGCCTGATACTTCGGCGTGGCGATCTCGGCGCCGAGGCCCGGAGTCTCGCCTTTGTGGGCCATGATGATACCGGCCACGGTGTTCATATCCTTCTCCAGGGCGACGTATCCCCAGACCGGACCCCAGAGGCCCATGCCCGTCACGGGAATGACCACGCGGCCGTCCTTGGCCTCGAAGATCGGGAACTTGCCCTTCTTGAAAGTGTCCGGCAGGTCGTTGAGCAGCGCGAAGACCTCTTCGCCCTCGATCCGCTTGCCCTCCTTGTCCACGACGTAGGCGTCGATATACTCGTCGTAGGACTTGTCCAGTGCCGAGAGCGACGCGAGGATGTTCTGCTTCTTCTCGTTCAGGTCGTTGGCATCCTGACGGGGTTTGAGGGCGAGGGCGGCCACGGCCAGCAATACGGCCACGACGACCACCATCACCGTCGAGTACATAATAATATAGGCATTGCCGTTCTTGTCGCTGAACAGCCCCTTTTTCTCCTGCTTCAGTTCGGTGAATTCCGAGGCGGGAACTCCGCAGACAGGGCAGTTAGCGGGCGCGGCGTCACCTTCGTGGATGTAGCCGCAGACATTGCATTTGAATTTTTTCGTTGCCATAACTTATCTCCCCTATTTTGCGAGTTTGACACGTTTCTTGCGGCGGGCGACGTTGGCCTCGACCACGTAGTAATCGACCAGCGGAGCCAGCGCGTTCATAAAGAGGATCGAAAGCATCATGCCCTCGGGATAGGCCGGGTTGACCACGCGGATCAGCACGGCCAGCGCACCGGTCATCAGACCCACGATGTACTTGCCGGTATTGGTCTGCGACGAGGTCACGGGGTCCGTGGCCATGAAGACCGCGCCGAAGGCGAAGCCGCCGACGATCAGATGCCACCAGGCGGGATATTCCGTCACGCCGAGCGCCTGGAACAGATAGCCCATCGCCAGTCCGCCGGCGAATACCGAAACCATCGTGCGCCACGAGGCGATGCCCGTGAAGAGCAGGATGGCGGCGCCGATGAGGATGGCCAGCGTCGAGGTCTCGCCGAACGATCCGGGGATGAATCCCAGGAAGGTGTCCAGCGGCGAGAAAGCCATCGTGCCGGTCGTGCCGAGCTGCTCGAGGGCCGTGGCACCGGTGATGCCGTCAACATGCGCGCCCATCATCGTCCAGTCGGAATACCACACCGTTTCGCCCGACATCGAGGGGGTGTAGGCGAAGAACGCGAAGGCGCGGGCCAGCAGCGCGGGGTTGAAGACGTTCATGCCCGTACCGCCGAAGACCTCCTTGCCGAAGACCACGGCGAAAGCCGTCGAAAGCCCGACCATCCAGAGCGGGGTCGATACGGGGAAGATCATCGGGATCAGGAGGCCCGAAACGAGGAATCCCTCGTTGACCTCATGGCCGCGCGCCTGCGCGAATCCGAACTCGATGCCCAGACCCACGATATACGAAACGCAGACCATCGGCAGCACGCGGACCAGTCCGTAGAAGAAAGCCTGGAAGCCTTCCAGCCCGACCTGAACGCCCGTGTTGTAGCAACCGAAGAGGAATGCCGGCATCAGCGCCACGACGACCATGATCATCGTGCGTTTCATGTCGTTGCAGTCGCGGATGTGCGCGCCTTTCCGGGTCGTGGTGTTGGGTACGAAGAGGAACGTTTCGAACGCGTCGAACGTCGATTCCAGAAAGCCCAGCTTCCCGCCTTTCGAGAACGTGGGCTTGATATTGTCCATGAATTTACGAAGTCCCATCTTTAAGCCTCCCTGATCATTAAGTTAATACCGTCGCGGATGATCTGCTGGATCTCGATCTTCGAGGGATCGACGAACTCGCACAGCGCGAAATCCTCCTCCGTGACCTCGTAGATGCCGAGATTCTCCATCTTGTCGATGTCGCCCGCAAGGCACGCCTTCAGGAGATACATTGGGTAGATGTCCATCGGCAGATACTGCTCGTAGAGCCCCGTCACGACGAACGGACGCTCGCCGCCGTTCATGTTGGTGTCGAGGTCGTAAGCCTTTTTCGGGCAGAGCCACGAGAAATAGGCGCGCGAGACGGAGAACTTCTTGAAGCGGGGCATCGCCCAGCCCAGCAGTTCGTACTTGTCGCCCTCGGGGATGGCCGTCAGCTGGTTGGCATAGAAGCCCATGAATCCGTCCGGCGAGGTCTTGATGCCCGTGAGCACGTTGCCCGAGATGAAACGGATGCTGTCGCCCTCCTTCTGCGGCTTCACGTTGCCCTTGACCACGGAATCGACCTTCGCGCCGCCCACGATGCGGACGTACTGCGGCTTCTCGATCTCCGAGCCGGTCACGGCGATGATCTTCGTCATATCGACGCGGCCTTCGTTGAACAGGCGGCCGATGATGGCCAGATCCTGCACGTTGACCGTCCACACCACCTCGCCCTTGTTCACGGGGTCGATGTGGTGGATCTGCACGCCGACGTTGCCGACGGGATGCTTGCCGGCGAAGGTGTGCATCTCGGCACCTCGGAGCGACGGCATCTGCCCTTCGGCCTTGGCGCGCACCGAGAGGTGCACCTTGCCGGCCGTGAGTTTACGCATCACGTCGATACCCGTCTGAAGGTTCTTCTGCTCGGCTTTCAGGACGTAGTTGTAGTCCGGGGCCAGAGGCGCCGAGTCGAACGCGGAGACGAAGACCGCTTTCGGCGTGTCGTTGGGATCGGCGATGATGCCGTAGGGCCGCTGCACGATCATCGGCCAGAGGCCCGACCGAAGCAGCAGTTCGACGATCTGCTCGCGCGAAGCCGATTTCAAATCGGGCTTTGCGAACTCCTCGTACTCCTGCGTGGCGTCGGGGGTTACCGTCACGCTGAGAATCTTGCGCTTCTCACCGCGGTTGACGGCGGCCACCGTGCCGCTGACGGGCGACGTGAAGAGGATGCGCTCGTTGGCCTTGTTGAAGAACAACGGCGTACCGGCTTTCACCTTATCGCCCTCCTTAACCAGCAGCTTGGGAGTCACGCCCTCGAAATCGAGGGGCGAGAGGGCATACTCCGAAGCCAGCGGCGCTTCCGCGAGCGACTCCTGGGGTTTGCCCACCAGATTGATGTCTAAACCCTTGCGTAGTGTAATGATTTTCGACATGGTTAAAATTTTGATATGGTTATGAGTTTGGAATTAGTATTCCGCATAGCGTTGTTAGTGGGCTAACAATTAATCGCGTGCGAAAGTACAAAATTTTTTCCTGAAAACACCCGTGCGCAAACCAATATTTCTTAAATATATTAAGATTTACGGGTCCCGCTTTCGGGCCCAAAACAACAGACTTTCGATTGATTGCATTTCGAAATGATTTCGGAATCCCCCGGAAGCGCCCCGGCGAGATTCCGGGACGGCCGGAACGTTAAAAAATTGGCCCCGAATTGGCAATGCTCCCGTTAAATTCCTAAATTTGCCGTCGCCATGCTTCCCTACGTCAACATACACACCCACCGCCCGACGGGGTCGGGAATCGAACTCCGCACGGAGGGCGTACACCCGTGGGATGCAGACATGCGGCTCGTTGCAACGCTCGGCGAGCGGCTCTCCGACGCGCAGGCCGTGGGCGAGACGGGGCTCGACTTCGTGCACGGCCCCTCGCGCGAGATGCAGACCGAGGCACTGCGCGCCCAGCTGCGGCTGGCCCGCGAGCGAGGACTCCCGGTGGTGCTCCACTGCGTGAGGGCCTTCGAACCGCTGATGCGCGAACTGGCGGCGTGCGAACCCCGGGCCGTGATCTTCCACGGATTCATCGGATCGCCCGAGCAGGCGCGGCGAGCCCTTGCGAAAGGTTATTTCCTCTCGTTCGGCGAACGCGCCTTCGCATCGCCCAAAACGCTTGCGGCGCTGCGCGAAACGCCCCTTTCGCAGCTCTTTCTGGAGACCGACGACAGCCCCGTGCCGATCGAAGAGATCTACGCCCGGGCGGCCGAAGCGAGGGGCGTTCCGACGGAGGTGTTGCAACGGGCTACGCTGGCTAATTACGAACGAATATTCGAAACTCGGCATGGATAACTGGCTGGAAAGAACCGAATTGCTGTTGGGCGCGGAGAAACTCGCGCTCCTGAAAAACGCCCACGTGCTCGTGGTCGGACTGGGCGGCGTGGGGGCCTACGCCGCGGAGATGATCGCCCGGGCGGGCGTGGGACGCATGACCGTGGCCGACGCCGACACGGTGAACGCGACGAACATCAACCGCCAGCTGGTGGCGCTGCACTCCACCGTCGGCCGTCCGAAATCCGAGGTGCTGGCCGAACGCCTGCGCGACATCAACCCCGAAATCGCACTCACGGTGGTCAATAAATATATCAAGGACGAGGAGACCTACACGCTGCTCGACGCCGCGCGCTACGACTACGTGGTGGACGCCATCGACACCCTCTCGCCCAAACTGGCGCTGATCGCCGCCGCATTGGAACGGGGGCTGCCGCTGGTGAGCTCGATGGGCGCCGGAGCCAAGACCGACCCCACGAAGCTGGAGATCGCCGACATCTCGAAGACCCACCACTGCCCGCTGGCCCACATGCTGCGCAAGCGGCTCCACAAAATCGGCATCCGCCGGGGATTCCGGGCCGTCTTCTCGCCCGAACCGATGCGCGAGGGGGCGATGATCCTCTGCGAGGAGCAGAACAAGAAGTCGAACGTCGGAACCATCTCCTACATCCCGGCGCTGTTCGGCATCGGGTGCGCCTCGGTTGTCGTCAGGGATTTAATCGGAGAACTGGAGGGCTAAAAGCCCTCTTTCAGGGGCAGCGGACCGAATCCGCATTCGGAAACCAGGTCCGCGCTGCCAACGAAAACTTACAAAAACAAAGGATATGCAACCGAACATCGTATTTCTGGACGAATACAGCCTCGGAGGCGCCGACCTCGGGTCCATCCGTGCGCTGGGCAATTACACGGGCTACGAGACGACGGCCCGCGAAGAGGTCGTCGAACGCTGCCGCGAAGCCGACGTGGCGATCACCAACAAAGTGGTTTTCCGCCGCGAAACCCTGCGGCAGCTGCCCCGCCTGCGGCTGATCTGCGCGGCGGCGACGGGCATGAACCACATCGACCTCGACGCAGCGGCCGAACAGGGCATTGCGGTCCGGAACGCCGTGGGATATTCGACCCACGCCGTGACGGAAACCACCATCGGCGCGGCCATCGGACTGCTGCGGCAGGTGGTCTATTACGACCGTTACGTCAAGAGCGCCTACGCCGGATCGTCCCGGCAATACCACTTCGGCCGCACGACCCACCAGCTCCACGGATCGAAATGGGGCATCGTCGGACTGGGCAACATCGGCCGCAGCGTGGCCCGCGTCGCCGAAGCGCTGGGATGCGAAGTCGCCTATACCTCCACTTCGGGCGTCGTGCGCGAGGAGCCCTACCCCGCCCTGCCGCTCGACGAACTGCTCCGGCGCTCCGACGTGGTGTCGATCCACGCCCCGCTGACCGACCGCACGCGCGGACTGATCGGCGCCCGGGAACTGTCGCTGATGAAGCCCTCGGCCATCCTCGTCAACGTCGCCCGCGGCGGCATCGTGGACGAAGCGGCGCTGGCCGCGGCCCTCGACGCCGGGAAACTGGCCGGAGCGGGCCTCGACGTTTTCGCGCACGAACCCCTCGAACCGGGCAACCCGCTGCTCGCGGTCCGGGAGCCGGACCGCCTGCTGCTTTCGCCCCACAACGCCTGGTCGCCCGTCGAGGCGGTCGAAGTGCTGGTGGAGTGCATTGCACGGAATATCAAAGAGTTCTACAAAATAGGCTGACATGGACGCACACCCCCTCACGGCCGACGAACGGCGCCGGCGGGTGTTCGACTTCCTCGACGCCCGCGGCATCCGCTACGAGTGGTACGAACACCCCGAGGCCCCGACCTGCGAAATCGCCCTGCAATACTGCCGCGGCGACGGAGCCAGACACTGCAAGAACCTCTTTTTCCGCAACCACAAGGGCGACCGCCACTATCTCGTGTGCTTCGACGCCGAACAGCGGCTGGCGATCCGCGACCTCGAACAGCGGCTGCATCAGGGCAAACTGTCGTTCGCGTCGCCCGAGCGGATGGAACGCTGGCTGGGGCTGTGCCCCGGATCGGTGTCGGCATTCGGGCTGATCAACGACCCGGCGCACCACGTCCACGTCTTTTTCGACATCCGGATGCGCGACTGGCCCCGCTACGCCTTCCACCCCAACGACAACCGCGCGACGGTGCTGATCGAACACGACGAATTCATGCGCTACCTCGCCGCCGTCGGCAACTCCTACGAGTTCATCGAACTCTACTGACCCGCCCCTCCCCGAGCCTCACGAATGCAGGCAGTCGATCGCCTTCAGCCGCTCGTAGTCTTCGCGCAGCTCGGCGATGATCCGTCGGTTGTAGCGGGCGATCTGTGCGCCCAGTGCATTCATCTCTTCGGGACTGAATCCGTACTGAGCAGCCGTTTCGGGAGTCGCTTCGAGCGGCTCGTTTCCCAATATAGCCTGACGGCAAATGCAGGCCAACAGGTGCGGAAACTCCCCGGTGAAAATCTCCACGCTCAACTCGTCGCGGCTGACGGCCTCGAAACGGTCCTCGCCGTTGTAGAGATTGTCTGTCAGTTCCCGATCCGAGACTATTTCGTCCCACTCGTCGCGGAAAAAATAGACGTTGAAACCGACGCAGAACGAATCGAGGCAGCTGTCGAAATTTTCATAGTTTTCGATGAATCCGGCGACCGAAAAGGTCTGTTCGGTATCCTCCTGCACGATCCAAAAGAGCGATTCGGGCAATGCGAGCACCGTGGCATAAAGAGTATGCGCCTGCTTTTCGAGATCGTCGAGAAACTGACGGATGTCGCTCTTGCGAATGTCCCCGTCCATCGGGATGATGTCATTGAATGCGAAAGGTTGTCGTGTCATGGTTCGGTGATTTCAAACCCGCCGCACCGGATCGTGCAGCGGAGGGCCCGTTGAAATTACGGAGATCAAAAAAACGGGTGCGGGACAGGCCTAAAAAATATAAGTGACGCGTTTAACCTGCAAACATGAAGAATTCAAACTCCCGCACCCAATTCGCCCGATGTCCGGTTCTGCGTTCCGTACGGGCACAAAAAAAGCACGGAACGCAGGTACAACTCCGCTCACCGGCCTTCCGAGCCTTCAAATGGTAGCTGCCCTTACGCCCGTGCATGCCACCTGCACCGAAATGCAGGGGCAAAACACAGGTTTCAGACAAATTTCACACCAGACCTAAACCTATTATATCGCTATAATAGTCGCGAGTTTGTGAGTGGCATAAAGGTTTGTCTTAACCTTATTAAATTATTTCCGATACAAATATAGCATAATTTTTTCAATTTTAAGTTATGCGACCCGCCGAAAATTAAAAAACGGACGTAGACTTTGTGATATATTCCGTAAGGCTCTGGAAAACCGTGAAGATATAGAGCACAAGAGCCCACGCCCATAGACATGGTACGATAGCACAATCCGAGGCGTGGGAAACACGACCCGTCGGGCATCCTTGTGCTTCGTTCTTCAAAAAAGGTTCCAGACTTTTACGGAAACGAAGTACATACGTCCGCCTATCGGCGGACCGCAATTCAAAACTAATACAAAAAATCCGAATCCACAACTATTTGCGAACATTTTTCGCGCCGGATGGGCTATATAGACCGAATAACCTACATTCCCGCTTTAACAGAATATACCGCACCAAAACAAAACGGACACGGCAATGCCGCGTCCGTTTTTCGCATACCGGGGAATGCGTTATTTCATCTCCACCAGCGGTTTGCCCGTCATTTCGGCAGGCTGTTCGAGCCCCATCAGCTTCAGCACCGTGGGAGCCACGTCGGCCAGAATGCCGTCGTGAACCGACTGCACGCGGTCCGAAACCACCACGATGGGCACGGGATTCAGCGAGTGCGCCGTATTGGGCGTACCGTCGGGATTCAGAGCGTTGTCGGCGTTGCCGTGGTCGGCGATCATCACCACCTCGTAGCCGTTGGCCTTGGCCGCCTCGACGACTTCGGAAACGCACTTATCGACAGCCTTCACGGCCTTCTCGATGGCCTCGTAGACGCCCGTGTGGCCCACCATGTCGCCGTTGGCGAAATTCAGGCAGATGAAGTCGAATTTCTTTTCGCCCAGCGCCGCAACCAGCTTGTCGGCGACCTCCGGGGCCGACATCTCGGGCTGGAGATCGTAGGTCGCCACCTTGGGCGAAGCGACGAGGATACGCTCCTCGCCCGCGAACTTATCCTCGCGGCCGCCGTTCAGGAAGAACGTCACGTGGGCGTATTTCTCGGTCTCGGCGATGCGCAGCTGCTTGAGGCCCTGCGCCGAAACGTACTCGCCGATGGTGTTGGGCACGTTCTCCTTGTCGAAGAGAATGTGCAGGCCCGTGAACTTGGCGTCGTAAGGAGTCATGCAGCAGTAGTAGAGCGGCATGGTGTGCATTCCCTCGGCGGCCATATCCTCCTGCGTCAGCACGATCGTCAGCTCCTTGGCGCGGTCGTTGCGGTAGTTGAAGAAGATCACCAGATCGTTCGGGCGGATCGTGCCGACGGGCTGTCCGTTGGCACCGACGTGCACGACGGGCTTGATGAACTCGTCCGTCACGCCCTCGTCATAGGATTTCTGCACGGCAGCGACCATATCCGACGCATGTTCGCCGACGCCGTTCACCAGCGCGTCGTAAGCCACCTTCACGCGCTCCCAGCGTTTGTCGCGGTCCATAGCGTAATAGCGGCCGATCACCGTCGCCACCTTGCCCGTCGATGCGGCCATGTGCTTTTCGAGGTCGGCGATGAATCCCTTGCCGCTGTGCGGGTCGGTGTCGCGGCCGTCCATGAAGCAATGCACGAAGGTATTTTCGATCTTATACTCGGCGGCGATGTCGCAGAGCTTGAAAAGGTGCTCCAGCGACGAGTGCACACCGCCGTCCGACACGAGGCCCATGAAATGCACGTTCACGCCGTTCTTTTTGGCGTATTCGAACGCAGCCTTCACCTCGGGATTCTGCATGATCGAGTTGTCGCGGCAGGCGCGGTTGATCTTCACGAGGTCCTGATAGACGACGCGGCCGGCGCCGATATTGAGGTGGCCGACCTCCGAATTGCCCATCTGTCCGTCGGGCAGACCGACGTTCTCGCCGTCGGTGCGCAGTTCGGCATGGGGGTATTTCGCGGTCATGGCCGAGATGTATTCGGGATGGACGGTCGAAATCACGTCCGCCTTGTCGTGACGGCCGTTTCCCCAGCCGTCGAGGATCATTAAAAGAACCTTGTTGTTGCTCATATCCTTCGATTTTAATTTTTAATTCTCAATTGAGTTGATTGCAAATCAGCTCCACGGCCTTGTCGATGGCGGCCTGCAATCCGTCGGCGTTCTTGCCGCCGGCGGTCGCAAAAAAGTTCTGGCCGCCGCCGCCGCCCTGCATCAGCTTCGCGGCCTCACGCACGACAGCCCCGGCATTCACGCCCTGAGCCGTGATCTCGTCGCCCAGCATCACCGTCAGCGTCGGCTTCTCCTCCCAAACGGAACCGACGACGAAAACCAGCTTCGGAGAGCGCTGGCGCAGGTTGTAGGCCAGGTCTTTCACGAAATCGGGACGGCGGTCGGTCTGCGTGGCGAAAATCTGCATGCCGTGGCGCTCGGGCGTCGAAGCGATGATCTTGTCGGCCCACTGCGCCACCTGCTCGCGGCGCATGGTCTCGACCTCCTTCGACAGCGTTTCGTTGCTTTCGAGCATCTTCTTCACGGCCTGCACGACCTGCGGGTTATTGAGGTATTCGGCGACGTTGCGCATCGTATCCTCGGCGGCGTAGATGATCTTCTCGGCCTGCTCGCCCGTGACGGCCTCGATGCGGCGCACGCCGGCCGAAATGGCGCTCTCGGAAAGGATCTTGAAGAAGCCGATGTTGCCCGTCGCGCTGGTGTGCGTACCGCCGCACAGCTCGACCGACGTTCCGAAGCGCACCATGCGGACCTTGTCGCCGTATTTCTCGCCGAAGAGCATCATCGCACCGCATTTCTCAGCCTCCTCCTTGGTCGCCTCGCGGTTCTCCACGAGCGGATGGTTGGCGCGGACGGCGCGGTTGACGAGCCTTTCGACCTCGCGCAGCTCCTCGGGCGTAACCTTCTGGAAATGCGAGAAGTCGAAGCGCAGGATCTCGGGCGTCACCATCGAACCCTTCTGCTCGACGTGCGTGCCGAGCACCTTGCGCAGCGCCTCGTGCATGAGGTGCGTGGCGGTGTGGTTGTTGGCCGCAGCCTGCCGCTTCTCGGGATCGACCCGGGCGGTGAATTCGGCCGCGGGGTTCTCGGGAAGCTCCCTGACGATATGGATGATGAGTCCGTTCTCCTTCTCGGTGGCCACGACCGCGATGCGCTCGTTGGCGCTCTCGATGAAGCCAATGTCGCCGATCTGACCGCCCGAATTGCCGTAGAACGGCGTGCGGTCGAAGACCAGCTGGTACGAAGTCTTGCCTTTCGAGGTCACACGGCGGTAGCGGGCGATGCGGACCTTCTCGGTCAGCGTGTCATAGCCCGTGAAGACGCTCTCCTTGATGGGAATCAGCTCCACCCAGTCGTCGGTATCGACGGCCGCGGCGTTGCGCGAACGCTCTTTCTGGGCCTGCAACTCCTTCTCGAAAGCCGCGAGGTCCACGCCGACGCCCTGCTCGCGGGCGATCAGCTCCGTGAGGTCGATCGGGAAGCCGAACGTATCGTAAAGCTCGAAAGCCTCCTTGCCGGAGATCAGTTCGCGGCCCTCTTTCCGCGTGCGCTCGACGACGCCGTCCAGCAGGTTGATGCCCGTGGCCAGCGTCCGCAGGAACGACGCCTCCTCCTCCTCGATAACCTTCTCGATAAGTCCCTGCTGCGCCTTCAGCTCGGGGAACTGGCCGCCCATCTGCTCCACCAGTCCGGGAACCAGGCGGCAGAGCGTCGGCTCGGTGAAGCCGAGGTAGGTATAACCGTAACGCACGGCGCGGCGCAGGATGCGGCGGATGACGTAACCCGCCTTGACGTTCGACGGCAGCTGGCCGTCGGCGATCGAAAAGGCGATGGCCCGCAGGTGGTCGGCGATCACGCGCATGGCCACGTCGGCCTTGGCGTCCTCGCCGTATTTCTTGCCCGACATCGCCGCGATACGGCCGATCGTGGGCTGGAAAACATCGGTGTCGTAGTTCGACTTCTTGCCTTGCAGGATCATGCACAGGCGCTCGAAGCCCATGCCCGTATCGACGTTGCGCGCCGGAAGCTCCTCCAGCGAACCATTGGCCTTGCGGTTGAACTGCATGAAGACGAGGTTCCAGATCTCGATCACCTGCGGATGGCTCATGTTGACCATCTCGCGGCCCGGCTTCAGGGCGATTTCCGCCTCGTCGCGCAGGTCGAAGTGAATCTCCGAGCAGGGGCCGCAGGGACCCGTCTCGCCCATCTCCCAGAAGTTGTCGTGCTTGTTGCCGCGGATGATGTGGTCCTCGGGCAGGAACTGTTTCCAGTAGTCGTAAGCCTCCTGGTCGAACGGCACGCCGTCCTCCTCCGAGCCCTCGAACACCGTGGCGTACATCCGCTCGGCGGGCAGCTTATACACGTCGTGCAGCAGCTCCCAGGCCCACTCGATCGCCTCCTTCTTGAAGTAGTCGCCGTAGGACCAGTTGCCCAGCATTTCGAACATCGTATGGTGGTAGGTGTCGTGTCCGACCTCCTCCAGGTCGTTGTGCTTGCCCGAGACGCGCAGGCATTTCTGCGTATCGGCCGCACGCGGATATTTGCGGGGAGCGTTGCCCAGGAAGATGTCCTTGAACTGGTTCATGCCCGCGTTGGTGAACATCAGCGTCGGGTCGCCCTTCACGACCATCGGGGCCGAAGGCACGATAACGTGGCCCTTCGACTCGAAGAAGTCGAGAAAAGCCTGACGAATTTTATTTGACTCCATGATATATTGATTTATCCTATTTTTCCGTTATTCAATTCGGGTTGCAAAATTACACATTTTAAACTAAATTTGCATCTTATTAAAGAGTTTTTTCCGCGATGGGGCAAAAAGGACACGGATTCGATACCGGGGCGCTGCGGGCCGGCGCGGGGGAGCTGACGCACGAAGCGCAGGCACTCACGCGCGATGTGATGACGGCCCCGTTCCAGCTGCGCACCTACCGTCTGATCCGCAAGATTCTGATCGGTTTCATCCTCGTCTCGATCGCCAACGTCGTCTTCTCGTATTTCTTCTACACGCCCAAGATGTACCGCATCCTGCGCGACAACCGCGAAACGGTCATCAAGTACCGCATCCTCCAGGACCGCATCCGCAGCGCCCAGCAGCGGGTCGATGAAATACGCCACCGCGACAACTACGTCTACCGGTCGCTCTTCTCGACCGACACGCTCTCGATCCCGGGGGTGTGGCAGCCCTACCCCGACTCGAAATACGCCGCGATGGCCGAGGACGAATACACCCCGCTGATGATCGGGACGTGGCGGCAGCTCGACGCGCTGGCCCGCACGATCTATCTCGAATCGGTGTCGTTCGACGAACTGCAACAGCTGTCGAAAAACAAGGAGCAGCTTTCGGCGGCCGTTCCGGCCATCTGGCCCATCGAGCGCAGCGCCCTGCACAACAACCACATCGGCGCCTTCAACATGCGGCGCATGCACCCCGTGCTGGGGTATATCCGCCCCCACAAGGGCATCGACCTGGGCTGCGACCGCGGCACGCCGGTCTACGCCACGGGCGACGCCGTGGTGGAGGCGGCCTCCACCGGCGGCAACGGCGGCTACGGGCACATGGTGCTGCTGAACCACGAATTCGGCTACAAGACCCGCTATGCGCACCTGAGCAAGATCCTCGTGCAGCCGGGCGAACGGGTCGTCCGCGGGCAGATCATCGCCGAGACGGGCAACACGGGCATCTCCTCGGGCCCCCACCTCCACTACGAGGTGATCCACAAGGGCGTGCCCGTCAATCCGATCAACTACTTCAACCGCAACATGACCTCCGAAGAGTACGAACAACTCATGGAGAACATGCGCGAAACCAATTTCGAAAAGCTGTAAGATGGCAGGGAAAAAGGATCTCGAAAAGCTCCGCCGGCGCAAACGCCGCAAGCAGCGCATCATCCGCGCCACGGTCCACGCTTTCGTGTGGCTGGGGATGGCGGTGCTCTACTATCTGGGGTTCTCGATCTTCTTCGACACGCCGTTCGAATACCGGCTCAAACACTCGACCGACCGCCTGCGCCGCGAATACACCGAATTGGCACAACGTTACGATTCGCTGCAAATGGTCCTCGGCAATCTCAACGACCGCGACCGCAGCGTCTTCCGCACGCTTTTCGAATCGGAGCCCTACGACTTCAATTCGGAGTCCGAACGGCGCCAGTCGGCGACCTACGAGAAGATCATCGGCCGCTCGACGCGCCAGCTCAAACGCGAACTGCGCGAAGGGGTCGCGGCGATGGAGAGGCAGCTGGACGAACTCAACGGCACCTACCTCGAATTGCAGGGTCTCATCGACTCGGCGGGCAGCGGATGCAACAACATCCCCTCGATCCAGCCGGTCATCAACAAGCAGCTGACACTGCTCACAGCCTCCTACGGCATGCGCATCCACCCCTTCTACAAGACCCTGCAATCGCATCAGGGCGTCGATTACACCATTCCCGAAGGGTCGCGCGTCTTCGCCACGGCCGACGGCGTGGTGCGCGACGTGGCGCTGCGCAACTCGACGCAGGGGCAGACCGTGGTGATCGACCACGGCAACGGCTACGAAACTTCGTACGGCCATCTCTCGAAAATCCACGTCCGCAAGGGCCAGAGCGTGCGGCGCGGCGACATCATCGCCCTGTCGGGCGACACGGGTCTCTCGCTGGCCCCCCACCTCCACTACGAGGTGCGGCTCGACGGCATGCGCGTAGACCCGATCCACTACTTCTTCATGGAACTTTCGCCCTCGGAATACCAACGCCTGATGCGCATCGCGCAGTCGGGCATGCAGTCTTTCGACTAACCCGGCTAAGAGCCGGGATTCAGGCGGCAACGAGCCTTTGGAACAATCATAGCCGGATACACGCCTTCGACCGAATAGTAAACCGAAAAATGGAAAATTCTGAAATCCGCCTTATTCTGCTCGATTTCGACGGCACGCTGGCCGACACCCGGCGGGCCAACACGCTGGCCTATGTCGCGGCCCTGGGCGAAGCCGGCTACAAGCTCACCGAAGAGGAGTACGCCGCGCACTATTTCGGCATGCGGTGCGACGAGTTCCTGACCCGGCTGGGGATCGCCGACGCTGCCGAACGCGAGCAGATACGGCTGCGCAAAATCGCCCTCTACCCCTCGTTTTTCGACACCGTGCGTCTGAACGTCCCGCTGTGGGAGTTCTGCCGGCAGTTCCGCGCCGACGGCGGCCGCGTGTGGGTCGTCTCCACGGGCAGCCGGGAGAATATCGACAACGTGATTGCCCATCTGGGCATCGGCGGCGGGCTCGACGGCATTCTCTCGGGCGCCGACGTGGAACACGCGAAGCCCGCCCCGGACTGCTTTCTGGAGGCCATACGCCGCGAGGGCTGCACGCCGCGCGAGACGCTGATCTTCGAGGATTCGCCGATCGGCATCGAGGCGGCGCGCCGCAGCGGAGCGTCGTATTTCACGGTGAAATTGTAGACTTAAATCTTAGAGGCACTCCGATCCCGACTCGATGCCGGAGCCGTTAAGCGACGGACCGGCTAAAAGCGCGAGCGGAGGGGACGGGGCGCGTGCGCCCCCGCGAATAGTCGCCCGGAGCCAGCGTTAGACGGTTCGTCGCAGGCGAAGGCATCCGTCGGGGAGTTTTTGGTACTTTTTGCGGAAAAAAGTACATGAAATCCCGCGGCCGCAGGCCGCAAAAACTACCTTTTGCAAATCAGATTGAAATCGCAGAACTTGCAGGTATCGGCATCCTCACACTGGCGGAACGGCACCGTGGGATCGTACAATTCGGCGAGGGTCTCGCCCACGAGCTCCCCGAAACGTTCGGCGCAGAACGTGTAGCCAGCCGAGCGTCGTATTTCGTGGTGAAACTCTGACCGGGAAAAAAGGCGGAAGCCCGGAGAATACCTTTACGGATATATCGCTGTCACCATAGGGTTTATTCCCGCAGCCTCCGCCAAAAATCAGCTTTCGGAAAGCGTTCGCCCCGCTGCAAACAAAACGCGGACGGAATTCCGTGATCGTACCCGAGGCCCTGGATAGCCCACAAAGAAAACCACCGTATTCGCCCGCGCAAACAAAACGCGGACGGAATTCAGTGATCGTACCCGAGGCCCTGGAAAGCCCACACAGAAAACCATAGAATCCGCCCGCGCTGAAAAACAACACGGGCATCGACTTTGGCTTTTCTGTGTTTGAAATTTTCCAGGTTTCGAGTACAAGAAAAAGCAAATGCCTTGTCAAATTAACAATATGTAAAGAACTTCTCTTGGCAAATATAACTCCGTTTTTCGAATTTTCCAAAAATTCGGACGCTTTTTCGCAGTCCTCCGCCTTCTGATTTCCAGATAATCCGGCAGGGATTGCCCGCGGCGACCCGCCGCCCGGAAGCAACCGGGTGACGACGCAAAAGCTCCATACCCTATCGCTTACAGATGATATTGAAATCACAGAACTTGCAGGTGTCGGCGTCCTCGCACTGGCGGAACGGCACCGAGGGATCGTACAATTCGGCGAGGGTCTCGCCCACGAGCTCCCCGAAACGTTCGGCG